>OBUV01000044.1_pt1 | contig 83878 bp, 58 predicted proteins | sample 1475971 | NCBI WGS metagenome assembly OBUV01 (sample SAMEA2579962, study PRJEB22360) | human gut metagenome | biome: human gut; feature: human-associated habitat; material: faeces | place: Denmark | collected 2008/2010
AACACCAACAGGGGAAAAACCCCGGGGTGATGGTCTCCCGAGGGAGCCGCTGTTACTGGCGGGTTTTGGCCTGATGATTGTCGGCCTCGGCTTCAAACTTTCTCTGGTGCCGTTCCACCTATGGACACCAGACGTATACCAGGGCGCGCCTGCGCCGGTTTCCACCTTCCTGGCGACGGCGAGCAAAATCGCTATCTTCGGCGTGGTGATGCGTCTGTTCCTTTACGCACCGGTGGGCGACAGCGAAGCGATTCGCGTGGTGCTGGCGATTATCGCCTTTGCCTCCATCATCTTCGGTAACCTGATGGCGCTGAGCCAGACCAATATCAAACGTCTGCTCGGTTACTCGTCTATCTCTCACCTCGGTTATCTGCTGGTGGCACTGATTGCGCTGCAAACCGGCGAGATGTCGATGGAAGCGGTAGGGGTTTACCTCGCCGGTTATCTGTTCAGCAGCCTCGGCGCGTTCGGTGTGGTCAGCCTGATGTCCAGCCCGTATCGTGGCCCGGATGCTGATTCCCTGTTCTCTTACCGCGGACTGTTCTGGCATCGTCCGATCCTCGCGGCGGTGATGACGGTGATGATGCTGTCACTGGCCGGTATCCCGATGACGCTGGGCTTTATCGGTAAGTTCTACGTGCTGGCGGTCGGTGTTCAGGCGCACCTGTGGTGGCTGGTGGGCGCTGTGGTTGTCGGTTCGGCAATCGGCCTCTACTACTACCTGCGCGTGGCGGTGAGCCTGTACCTTCATGGTTCAGAACAGCCAAACCGTGATGCACCGTCAGACTGGCAGTACACGGCAGGCGGCATCGTGGTGCTGATCTCCGCACTGTTGGTACTGGTGCTGGGTGTATGGCCGCAACCGCTGATCAGCATTGTACGTTTGGCAATGCCGCTGATGTAAGCAGTCAGTTCGTAAGTCAGAAAGCCGCCGACATGTTCGGCGGTTTTTTTATGGTGCCTTTGACACCATCACCCAACAATAACCGTCAGCGCATGATTCCCTTGTCGCAGCATACGTCGATACGCGCTAATCAACTTCTCCATATCAAGCATGATCGACGCAAAGAGTTGCCCCTCTAACTCTTCTGAAAAGGTCACTCCCGGATAAATCTCCATTTCATTGAGTCGCTTAATGGAAAACTGTTTACGCAGCTCACTTCGATCCAGAGCTTCCAGGCGGTCGATTGTCGCGGCTAACTCCTGATTCCAGGTCAATCCCAGGAAACCATCTATGCCATCTTCGAGGCTGTGTTCACCAAGCACGGCACGACTTAGCGGGTCATTCTTCGCGGGATCAAAAGCAGAGGTGCCTGTCAGGCCAAAATGTAAAAAATCCCAGCGCTTATCAATATCCAGTCGGCGTAAACCTGAAAGCGTGTCGTGAATATTGTCCATCAAAGGTTTTTCAGTAGACTCAAGCAGTTGGTTAACCTTTTCTGAATTAATTTCCGCAAAATAACCAATCATTCCCATTTGTTTTCCTCCATTGAATTTCATTTTTCGCATCTTAAATCAGATGCCACAAAATAAAATTACAGCAGTCATTTTTCTGGAGCTGCCTCGAGAAATTTTTATTATTTACTGTTATGCAACAAACTAATAACGCCATCAATTACCTGCGCCATTTTCTGGTAATTGAGTCTGTCTGCAGTATCGCCAGACTGGTGATATTGTTTATTTCGATAAAACGCAGTGTCTGTAATCATGACGGCAGGAATATCTTGCTGCCAGTAATTGAGATGGTCGGAGAAATCGATACCGGGAATAAATCCCGGTGCGTTAATAGAATAAACAGGCAACTCTGTTGCTGATAACAACGCAGATTTTACCTGACGCACAGCGCTGATATCCTGCATTCTGCCAACCACTGCAATAAAATCACCACGGTCGGGATAAAGCCAGGACATGACAGAGTAAGGGTAATCCTGACTCCCGGATGCGGAGTCGTAATAACCAATCATCTCCAGCGCTATCATTAATTTCACCGGACGCTCAAGCGAAGCGGCGTGTACCGCGCTCCCCATTTCATCGCTACGAAAGAAGGGCGGTTCTTCCGACGCATAGGCGACTAGTTGAACGCCTGTTTTCGGCGCTTGCTGCTGTAACAAACGTGCCAGCTCCAGTAGTCCGGCGACGCCGCTGGCGTTATCATCCGCGCCTGGCGTATAGATTAATTGGTCGTTTTCATAACTGGTTGCGGAATCATAGTGCGCCCCAATAATAATCAGCGATCCATCGGCAGGACCGTAATCAGCAACAATGTTTTTGTAGGGGCCACCAGTAATGGGGACGTCCTGCACGGTAACTCTGGCACCGCTACTGACAAAGACCTCTTTTATATACTCTGCGGATCTATTCAGATTATCAATATTGTCAGCACTACGTGGATGCACAGTTTGTGTAAAGTAACGAACTGTTTTTTCTAATTGCTCGGGACTTGCGTGCCGGGGCGTTGGCGGTAATGCATTGACCCAGGGTTGATAAAAAATAATTAGAGGAAGTGAAAGCAGGAAAAATATAAAAAAGGGAAAAGTTATTTTTTTCATATACAAATTATTAATAGGTTTTGTTGTTGAATCATTATTTGTTATGGGTTTCGGGATTGTATTTTATTAAGATTGGTCGGATTATACAAAGAGTCTATTTTATGTCTGGTGGCTGAGTTTATTTAAAAGGATTTTATATGCGAAATAAAAATATAATCATGTTGCTTATTAGTAGTTTGATTTTGTCAGGATGTGGGCAGGAATCTGATGATAAGGAAAGTCAGCAACAACAATCTACTACACCCACAGACCAGCAAGTACTTGCCGCGCAACAAGCGGCAACAAAAGTGGCGGAGCAAAGAGCCGCCGCCGCTAAAGCCACTGCAGATGCGAAAGCAAAAACCTTAGCCCAGCATGAAGCGCAACAATCCTCAGACAAACAGGCTTTGCAGGGGCGATTGCAGGAAGCGCCAACATTTGAAAGAGCGGCTAAAGCAAAAGCTACACGTATCGCAAATCCAGGAACAGCTCGCTACCAGCAGTTCGATGATAATCCGGTTAAGCAGGTAGCGCAAAACCCGTTGGCGACGTTTAGCCTTGACGTCGACACCGGCAGCTATGCAAATGTACGGCGTTTCCTCAATCAAGGGCTGTTACCTCCGCCAGACTCTGTGCGGGTGGAGGAGATGGTCAATTATTTTCCGTCAGACTGGGTTATTAATGATAAAAGCAATAATAAAGAGCCTGTTCCCGCCACTAAGCCAATACCTTTCGCTATGCGCTATGAACTGGCATCTGCGCCCTGGAATGAGCAGCGAACATTGCTGAAAGTTGATATCCTGGCGAAAGATCGCAAAAGTGAAGAGTTACCAGCTTCTAATCTGGTCTTTCTTATCGACACTTCTGGTTCAATGATTTCTAGTGAACGTTTGCCACTTATTCAGTCTTCGTTGAAATTATTGGTCAAAGAACTTCGTGAGCAGGATAACATTGCCATCGTAACCTACGCTGGCGACTCCCGTATTGCGTTGCCTTCTACCTCAGGGAATCACAAGTCAGAAATTAATGCCGCGATTGATTCGCTGGATGCGGAAGGCAGTACCAATGGCGGTGCCGGGCTGGAACTGGCTTATCAGCAGGCGGCGAAGGGGTTTATTAAGGGCGGCATCAATCGCATTTTATTGGCCACTGACGGTGACTTTAACGTTGGTATTGACGATCCAAAATCGATTGAATCAATGGTCAAAAAACAGCGGGAGTCCGGTGTTACTCTTTCGACGCTTGGCGTGGGGGATGACAATTACAACGAGGCAATGATGGTGCGAATTGCCGATGTTGGTAACGGCAACTACAGCTACATTGATACTCTCTCTGAAGCGCAGAAAGTGTTGAACAGTGAAATGCGGCAGACGTTGATTACCGTAGCAAAAGATGTCAAAGCGCAAATAGAGTTTAACCCCGCGTGGGTAACGGAATACCGTCAGATTGGTTATGAAAAGCGCCAACTTCGGGCGGAGGATTTTAATAACGACAACGTTGATGCGGGGGATATTGGCGCAGGTAAACATATAACGTTGTTATTCGAATTAACGCTGAATGGGCAAAAAGCATCAATTGATAAGTTACGCTATGCCCCGGATAACAAATCAGCGAAATCAGATAAAGCGAAAGAACTGGCCTGGTTAAAGATTCGTTGGAAATACCCGCAGGGAAAAGAAAGTCAGTTAGTTGAATTCCCGTTGGCACCCACAATAAACGCACCTTCAGAAGATATGCGTTTTCGCGCAGCAGTCGCTGCGTTTGGGCAAAAATTGCGCGGTTCTGAATACCTGAATAATACATCCTGGCAGCAGATCGAACAGTGGGCGCGGCAAGCGAAAGGACCGGATCAACAAGGCTACAGAGCGGAATTTATTCGCCTGATTGGGCTGGCGGAAGGTCTGGACAATTCACAAAACTAAAAATGATAAATCTGTTTGCCGGATATCGACATCAAGCGTATTCGGCAAACAGATGAAAAATACGTCAAATAAGTGCGTTGGCATCATTAAATTAATCTGCCAACTAACCACCGCTTTCGACTTAAATGCTAAACACCGCGAAATCGCTCGCCAGTTCGGTTGCCGGGAAAATCGACCGACATTCGTGTAACAAGTGCTGACAGCCTTTATCATCATAGCGCGAACTAACATGGGTAATGATTAGTTTACCGACACCAGCTTCACGGGCCAGTGCCGCCGCCTGGCGTGTGGAGCTGTGGCCGCGACTGTTGGCTTTGGCCTCCATCGCCATATCCAGCGTCGCTTCGTGAACCATTATGTCGACACCTTTAGCAAGGTCGATTGCGGCATCGCAAGGGCCGGTATCACCGAAAATGGCGATTGATTTACCCGGTGTAGGCGCGTCTAAATAATCAGCACCGTTAATCTGCCGACCGTCTTCCAGCGTGACTGTTTTGCCTTTTTTCAAATCCTGAAATAACGGACCGGGTTGTACACCGGCATCTTTTAACGCCCGGGCGTTCAGCGCGCCAGGTTTATCATGTTCCTCAATACGATAGCCGTAACATTCCAGCGGATGTTCCATCGGATAAGCTGTCACTTTACGCAAGCCATCATCAAGAATTTCGCCTGCGCTAATTTCAATAATCTCCAGTGGATAATCAGTCCACGAGCCACTAATGCGTAACGCTGTCTCAACAAATTCACGGATACCTTGCGGACCATAAATGGTTAAGGGTTGCACAATGCCTGACATGGAACGACTGCATAGCAACCCGGGCAAGCCAAAAAGATGATCGCCATGTAAATGGCTTATAAAAATCCTGTCCAGTTTTCCGGGGTTAAATGCCGTGTGCAACATCTGGTGTTGTGTACCTTCACCGCAGTCAAATAACCAAAGCCCGGCTCGCGTTGGATGTTGCAGATTAAGCAATATTGCCGTGACATTCCGTGTTCGGGTCGGAACCCCCGCTGAAGTACCTAAAAAAATTAATTCCATGAGTTCATCACGCTGCTGAAAATATTCCAGCTAGTATAAAGCAAACAGCACAAAGGAGCCTTCCATGATCGACTGGCAAGATCTGCATCATTCTGATTTATCTGTTTCTCAGCTTTATGCCTTATTACAACTACGCTGCGCGGTATTTGTGGTGGAGCAAAACTGCCCTTATCAGGATATCGACGGTGATGATCTGGTAGGAGAAAATCGCCATCTTCTCGGCTGGCATCACGGGACACTGGTGGCGTATGCGAGGATCCTGAAAAGTGATGATGATCTCGAACCGGTGGTGATTGGTCGGGTGATTGTCAGCGAAGCCTTACGCGGCGAAAAAATCGGTCAGCAATTGATGAGCAAGGCGCTGGAATCATGTACGCGCCACTGGCCGGACAAGGCGATTTATCTGGGGGCGCAGGCGCACTTACAAAACTTTTATGAGCAATTTGGTTTCATCCCAGTGACCGATATTTATGAGGAAGATGGTATTCCGCATATCGGGATGGCGCGCGAGGTTAATCAGGCGTGATTGATAACAGTTGTCTATAGTTAGTGGCAGGTTTTACGTAAATGGAGAACGAGAATGTCTAATCAATTTAGTGATACACGTATCGATGACGACCTGACGTTACTGAGCGAAACACTGGAAGAGGTGCTACGCTCCTCTGGCGATCCCGCCGATCAAAAATATGTTGAGCTAAAGGCGCGGGCAGAAAAGGCGCTGGATGATGTGAAAAAAAGGGTAAGTCAGGCTTCCGACAGCTATTACTATCGGGCGAAGCAGGCGGTATATCGTGCCGATGACTACGTCCATGAAAAACCCTGGCAGGGGATTGGCGTGGGCGCGGCCGTTGGACTGGTATTAGGACTGTTGCTGGCACGCCGTTAAAACCTCCCTACACTGGGGTACTGCATTTTTTGTGCAGTACCCCGTATAATGTGAGGCTTTTAACAGGGAGAGGTCCGCGTGCAATCACTTACTACGGCGCTGGGAAATCTACTGCGCCATTTGTCGCAAGAGATTCCGGCGACACCCGGCATTCGGGTTTTCGATGTTCCTTTCCCCCTTAATGACGCTTTTGATGCTTTAAGCTGGTTGGCCAGTCAGCAAACGTATCCGCAATTCTACTGGCAACAACGTAATGGTGATGAAGAGGCCGCGGTGCTGGGCGCGATTGCCAGCTTTACGTCGTTGGACCAGGCACAACGTTTTCTTCGTCAGTACCCGGAATATCCCAACTTACGCATTTGGGGGCTGAATGCGTTTGACCCGTCACAAGGTCATTTACTTTTGCCGCGTCTGGAATGGCGGCGCTGTGCGGGAAAAGCGAGCTTTCGCCTGACCCTTTTCAGCGAAACGTCCCTTCAGAATGACGCAAATCAGGCAAAAGAATTCATTACTACACTGGCGAATACCAAACCGTTGCCCGCGTTGCATTTAACCACTCCACAAGAAAACCACTGGCCAGACAAATCGGGCTGGACGCGGTTAATTAAACTGGCGACCGACACCATTGCGGAAGGTGAGCTGGATAAAGTCGTACTGGCGCGGGCGACAGATCTGCATTTTGCAAGTCCGGTCAATGCGGCGGCAATGATGGCTGCCAGCCGTCGACTGAATCTTAACTGTTACCATTTCTACATGGGCTTTGATGGCGAAAGCGCATTTCTCGGCTCAACGCCTGAGCGACTATGGCGGCGGCGTGACAAAGCGCTGCGCACTGAAGCCCTTGCCGGAACGGTGGCAAATCACCCCGACGATAAACAGGCGCAGCGGTTGGCCGAGTGGCTGATGGCGGATGATAAAAACCAACGTGAAAACATGCTGGTGGTGGAAGATATCTGCCAGCGATTACAGTCTGATACCCAGACACTGGATGTTTTGCCGCCGCAGGTACTTCGCCTGCGAAAAGTACAACATCTGCGTCGCTGCATCTGGACTTCACTCAATAAAGCAGATGACGAGGTTTGCTTGCATCAGTTGCAGCCAACGGCAGCCGTAGCAGGCTTACCGCGCGATCTGGCGCGGCAGTTTATCGCGCAACACGAACCGTTTACCCGTGAATGGTACGCTGGCTCTGCGGGTTATCTTTCTCTACAACAAAGTGAATTCTGCGTTTCCCTGCGCTCGGCAAAAATCAGTGACAATGTAGTGCGTCTGTATGCCGGAGCAGGTATTGTCCGTGGCTCAGATCCCGAGCAAGAGTGGCAGGAAATCGACAACAAAGCGGCAGGACTGCGGACTTTATTACAAATGGAATAGTAATGAGTCGCATCATTATCGATTCATATCAATAATCTAATTTTGTAGCTCTCTATACTTAGCCGCAATATTGATACCGGACAAACTCATGTCAGTAAGCGCATTTAACCGACGCTGGGCGGCGGTCATTCTGGAAGCATTAACACGTCACGGCGTCAGACACGTCTGCATCGCCCCTGGCTCTCGTTCTACGCCATTAACTCTGGCGGCAGCGGAAAATTCCGCATTCATTCATCACACCCATTTTGATGAGCGTGGGCTGGGACATCTGGCGCTGGGGCTGGCGAAGGTCAGCAAACAGCCGGTGGCGGTGATTGTGACCTCCGGCACGGCGGTAGCGAATCTCTATCCGGCGCTGATTGAGGCTGGGTTAACTGGAGAAAAACTGATCCTGTTAACCGCCGATCGTCCTCCGGAACTGATTGATTGCGGTGCGAATCAGGCGATTCGCCAGCCGGGTATGTTCGCTTCTCATCCCACGCATAGCATTTCACTACCACGCCCGACCCTGGATATTCCTGCGCGTTGGCTGGTTTCCACCATCGATCACGCTTTAGGTACGCTGCATACGGGGGGAGTCCATATCAACTGCCCGTTTGCCGAACCGCTGTATGGCGAGATGGACGACACGGGGCTGGCGTGGCAACAACGCCTGGGCGACTGGTGGCAGGACGATAAACCGTGGCTGCGTGAAGCCCCTCGGCTGGAGAGCGAAAAACAGCGCGACTGGTTCTTCTGGCGGCAAAAGCGCGGCGTGGTGGTTGCGGGGCGCATGAGTGCGGAAGAGGGCAAAAAAGTTGCCCAGTGGGCGCAAACTCTTGGCTGGCCGCTGATTGGCGACGTGCTGTCGCAAACCGGGCAACCGCTGCCGTGTGCCGACTTGTGGTTAGGTAATGCTAAAGCGATTGGCGAGTTACAGCAGGCGCAGATTGTGATCCAGATGGGTAGTAGCCTGACCGGAAAACGGTTACTGCAATGGCAGGCGAATTGTGAACCGGAAGAATACTGGATTGTTGATAACATCGAAGGGCGACTCGACCCGGCGCATCACCGTGGACGTCGGCTGATTGCCAATATTACTGACTGGCTGGAGTTGCATCCGGCTGAAAAACGTCAGCCCTGGTGCGTGGAGATCCCGCGTCTGGCTGAACAGGCGATGCAGGCAGTTGTTACCCGTCGCGATGCATTTGGCGAAGCGCAACTGGCGCACCGCATCAGCGAATACCTACCGGAACAGGGGCAACTGTTTGTCGGTAACAGCCTGGTGGTGCGTTTGATCGACGCACTCTCGCAACTTCCGGCAGGTTACCCGGTTTACAGCAACCGTGGAGCCAGCGGTATTGACGGTCTGATCTCGACCGCCGCTGGCGTTCAGCGGGCGAGCGGTAAACCGACACTGGCGATTGTTGGCGATCTCTCGGCGCTTTACGACCTGAACGCGCTGGCCTTGCTGCGCCAGGTTTCCGCGCCGCTGGTATTAATTGTGGTGAACAATAACGGCGGGCAAATCTTCTCGCTACTTCCCACACCAAAAAGCGAGCGTGAGCGTTTTTATTTAATGCCACAGAACGTTCATTTTGAGCACGCTGCCGCCATGTTCGAACTGAAATATCATCGCCCGCAAAACTGGGATGAGTTTGAATCGGCTCTGGCTGGCGCATGGCGCACCCCGACCACCACCGTGATTGAAATGGTCGTTAACGATACTGATGGTGCGCAAACACTCCAGCAGTTGCTGGCGCAGGTAAGCCATTTATGATCCTGCATGCGCAGGCAAAACACGGCAAGCCAGGTTTACCCTGGCTGGTTTTTCTGCACGGTTTTTCCGGAGATTGCCGCGAATGGCAGGAAGTGGGCGAGGCGTTTACGGACTACTCGCGATTGTATGTGGATCTCCCCGGACACGGCGGTTCAATGGCTATCAGCGTTGATGGTTTTGCTGATGTCACCGATGTGCTGCATAACACTCTTGTTAGTTACAACATACTAAATTACTGGCTGGTGGGATACTCCCTCGGTGGACGCGTGGCGATGATGGCGGCTTGTCAGGGGATGCCGGGGATTGGTGGGGTGATTGTCGAAGGCGGGCATCCAGGGCTGCAAAGTGCTGAACAACGTGCAGAACGTCAGCTTTCCGATCACCGCTGGGCGCAGCGTTTTCGCTCAGAACCGTTAACCGCGGTATTTACCGACTGGTATCAACAACCTGTTTTTGCCTCGCTCAACGATGAGCAACGCCGGGAGCTGGTGGCACTGCGCAGCAACAATAACGGTGTAACTCTTGCCGCCATGCTGGAGGCTACTTCTCTCGCCGTCCAGCCTGATTTACGTGCTAACCTTAGCGCCCGCACATTTACGTTTTATTATTTATGTGGTGAACGTGACAGCAAATTCCGCGCTCTGGCAGCGGAACTGGCTGCCGACTGCCATGTCATTCCTCGCGCCGGACATAACGCGCACCGGGAAAATCCCGCTGGCGTAATCGCAAGTCTGGCGCAGATCTTGCGTTTCTGACTAAAGGACACAATATGATTTATCCTGATGAAGCAATGCTTTACGCACCGGTTGAATGGCACGACTGTTCCGAAGATTTCGAGGACATTCGTTATGAAAAATCCACCGACGGTATCGCAAAAATCACCATTAATCGTCCGCAGGTGCGCAATGCCTTCCGTCCTCTGACGGTAAAAGAGATGATCCAGGCGCTGGCGGATGCGCGTTATGACGATAACATCGGCGTAATTATTCTGACTGGCGCAGGCGATAAAGCATTCTGCTCTGGCGGCGATCAGAAAGTGCGCGGCGACTACGGCGGCTATAAAGATGACTCCGGCGTACATCACCTGAACGTGCTGGACTTCCAGCGTCAGATCCGTACCTGTCCGAAACCGGTTGTCGCGATGGTTGCAGGTTACTCCATCGGCGGCGGTCATGTTCTACATATGATGTGCGACCTGACCATTGCGGCTGAAAACGCTATTTTCGGTCAGACTGGTCCGAAAGTTGGTTCCTTCGACGGTGGCTGGGGCGCTTCTTATATGGCTCGCATTGTCGGGCAGAAAAAAGCGCGTGAAATCTGGTTCCTGTGCCGTCAGTACGACGCCAAACAGGCGCTGGATATGGGCCTTGTGAACACCGTTGTACCGCTGGCGGATCTGGAAAAAGAAACCGTCCGCTGGTGTCGCGAAATGCTGCAAAACAGCCCAATGGCACTGCGCTGCCTGAAAGCCGCGCTGAATGCTGACTGTGATGGTCAGGCGGGGCTGCAGGAGCTGGCAGGTAACGCCACCATGCTGTTCTACATGACGGAAGAAGGTCAGGAAGGTCGTAACGCTTTCAACCAGAAACGTCAGCCTGATTTCAGCAAATTCAAACGGAATCCGTAATGCGTAGCGCGCAGGTATACCGCTGGCAGATCCCCATGGACGCGGGGGTGGTTCTGCGCGACAGGCGGTTAAAAACCCGCGACGGGCTGTATGTTTGCCTGCGTGAGGGCGAGCGTGAAGGGTGGGGAGAGATCTCCCCACTGCCGGGTTTCAGTCAGGAAACCTGGGAAGAAGCGCAGAGCGTGCTGCTTTCCTGGGTAAATAACTGGCTGGCAGGTGATTGCGAGCTACCGCAGATGCCTTCCGTCGCCTTTGGTGTGAGCTGTGCGCTGGCGGAGCTTACTGATGCGTTGCCGCAGGCAGCCAATTACCGTGCAGCGCCGCTGTGTAATGGCGATCCCGACGACCTGATCCTCAAACTTGCCGATATGCCTGGTGAGAAAGTGGCGAAGGTCAAAGTGGGATTGTACGAAGCGGTGCGCGACGGCATGGTGGTGAATCTGTTGCTGGAAGCGGTTCCGGATCTGCATTTGCGTCTTGACGCAAATCGCGCCTGGACGCCGCTGAAGGGTCAGCAGTTTGCGAAATACGTCAACCCTGATTACCGCGACCGCATCGCCTTCCTTGAAGAACCGTGCAAAACCCGTGATGATTCGCGCGCGTTTGCCCGTGAAACCGGCATCGCTATTGCCTGGGATGAAAGTCTGCGTGAGGCGGATTTTGCCTTTGTGGCAGAAGAAGGGGTTCGGGCTGTGGTTATCAAGCCCACGCTAACCGGTAGCCTGGAGAAAGTGCGTGAACAGGTGCAGGCAGCCCACGCGCTGGGGCTGACGGCGGTGATCAGTTCTTCCATCGAGTCGAGTTTAGGTTTAACGCAACTGGCGCGGGTTGCCGCCTGGTTAACGCCCGACACTATTCCGGGGCTGGATACGCTGGATCTGATGCAGGCGCAGCAGGTTCGTCGCTGGCCGGGTAGCCCGCTGCCGTTAGTGGAAGTGGATGCACTGGAGCGGCTGCTATGATCTTCTCTGACTGGCCGTGGCGTCACTGGCGGCAAGTGCGGGGAGAAGCCATTGCCTTGCGTCTCAATAACGAGCAACTCAACTGGCGCGAGCTTTGTACTCGCGTCGATGAGTTGGCTTCGGGTTTTGTGGCACAGGGTGTGGTTGCAGGCAGCGGGGTGATGTTGCGGGCATGGAATACACCGCAAACGCTGCTCGTCTGGCTGGCGCTACTACAATGTGGGGCGCGAGTTCTGCCCGTAAACCCACAGCTTCCGCAACCGTTGCTTGAGGAATTGTTGCCCAATCTTACTCTGCAATTCGCGTTGGTGCCGGAAGGAGAAAACACGTTTCCGGCGTTAACTTCGCTGCAAATTCAGGTAGGAGAAGGCGCATACGTTGCCTCGTGGCAGCCGCAGCGTTTGTGCTCCATGACCTTAACTTCTGGTTCCACCGGTTTGCCGAAAGCCGCTGTCCATACCTGCCAGGCACACCTTGCCAGTGCGCAAGGTGTGTTATCGCTGATCCCCTTTGGTGAGCACGATGACTGGTTGCTCTCTTTGCCGCTGTTTCATGTTTCCGGTCAGGGGATTTTGTGGCGCTGGTTATACGCTGGCGCGCGGATGACGGTACGCGACAAACAACCGCTGGAACAAATGCTGGCAGGCTGTACTCACGCCTCGCTGGTGCCGACGCAGCTCTGGCGATTGCTGGTAAATCGCAGTTCGGTTTCCCTGAAAGCGGTGTTGCTTGGCGGCGCGGCAATTCCGGTCGAACTGACGGAGCAGGCACGCGGGCAGGGCATTCGTTGCTTTTGCGGCTATGGCCTGACAGAGTTCGCCTCTACGGTGTGTGCGAAAGAAGCCGACGGTCTGGCTGATGTCGGTTTTCCGTTGCCGGGGCGGGAAGTCAAAATCGTCAAGGATGAAGTATGGCTACGGGCTGCCAGCATGGCGGAGGGTTACTGGCGGAACGGACAACTGGTGCCGCTGGTCAATGACGAAGGCTGGTACGCTACCCGCGATCGTGGTGAGCTGCATAATGGCAAGCTGACTATTGTCGGGCGCTTAGACAACCTGTTCTTTAGCGGCGGCGAAGGTATTCAGCCTGAAGAGGTGGAGCGGGTTATTGCTGCGCATCCGGCGGTTTTGCAGGTATTTATCGTTCCCGTTGCAGACAAGGAGTTTGGTCATCGACCGGTAGCCGTTGTGGAGTATGACCAGCAAAGTGTTGATCTTAGCGAATGGGTGAAAGACAAGCTGGCGCGTTTTCAGCAACCAGTGCGTTGGCTTATGCTGCCGCCAGAGTTGAAAAACGGCGGCATTAAAATTTCACGTCAGGTGCTAAAAGAGTGGGTGCAACGTCAGGATTAAAAAATCATTAGTTTCATCTCTCATTTCCGCTATTCCATTGCCGTTGATAAAGAGTTTATCTGTTAATCTGTAAATTAATGTGAAAATTCTTATTAAACAGGATGGTGCAATGGAATGGCTGGTCAAAAAATCGTGCAGTAATAAGCAAGATAACAGACACATACTGAAGCTTTGTGATGCTGGCGGCACGATAAGAATGATTGCTGAAGTGCAAACTGACTTTAGCGTTAAATCAGGTGACCTGCTTTCTCCTCTACAGGATGCGCTTTATTGCATTAACCGGGAAAAGCAGCACACGGTGAAAGTCCTCTCGGCAAGCAGTTATAGTCCTGATGAGTGGGAACGACAGTGTAAATCTGGTGAAAAACATCAGTAACGTTGTTTTGCAATCGGCATGAAAATCAGCGTTAATCCGCACATAATACAGGCTACGCCCAGCATAGCCTTCAGCGAAAAAGTTCCTTCCCAGCCGGGAAGTATCATTGATGCAATCCATACCAGTACATAACTTACACTCAGTAAGGCGTAGGCTTTGCTGAGTGCCAGTTGATGTAACGCTTTATACCAGCAAAAAACGGAGATCAGATAACCAACCAGGCCGACAACCAGCATTCGGGCACCGAAATCAAAAGCAAAAAGCGCTGCGATAAAATCCCATAATTGCGTCATCGGCGGCAGATGACTCGCCGCATAACCCAGACTTAATTGTGCAGCGGAAGCAATAATGACGCTGAATAATCCCCACATCAGGCCCATTACACCGTACTCCCCAGGATCACAATGCCGCCAATAATGAATGCCACCCCACACCAGTGGCGAAAAGACACCGGTTCGTGCCACAGTTTTATTGCTGCCAGCGTCACCCAGACAAAATTCAGGCTCAACATCGGGTAGGCAATGCCTACCGGCACGTTCTGTAATACCAGTAGCCAGAGTGCCATTGCCAGTCCGAGGCACACCAATGCCAGCGTCAGCCACAGTGCAATATGTTTGCGCCGTTTACTTACCGCCACAAAGCGAGTTGCCTGTTTCTGGCAGAGTTGCCCGGCTACGCTAAGCAGGCTGGCAAAGACTAAAATCAGCCAGATCATTTGGGGCGATACTGAATGAGCACTAGACGCCCCTGATGATCGACGGCATCTGCAGGTGGAATGGCGAGACGGTTGATATCCTCATCGTGGTCAACCGAAAGCACGAGTGTAATAATCCCCTCTTGTCGATGCTGATTTAGCCATTTGGCAAAATCATCGCCGCTGACAAATCTGCTTTTCGCATCCGGGTAATTAAGACCATATTTCAATTCACCCGTCTGGCGATACATGATGATGTCGTCGCGTTGCAGGCTCCATGCCAGACCAGCGGCAACACCGACGCTATCAGTAAGAATATAGCGGCTCGGCTGGAGTGACTCTTGCGTCATCTCAACAAAAAACTGCGGGTGTTTCCCTTCCATGACTCTGTCGGGGATCGCAAATCCCACGAGCAACGCCAGCCCCAACGGACAAAGCGCCGCAAAGGGCCAGTTTTTTTCCACATTCGTTAAGGTGTACCAACCGAAAAATGCCCACAGCGAAAAAATCGACCAGGAACAAAAGACCTTATAGATTTCGAAAGTCTGCCAGACAGGCGTGCCCATTGGTCCCCAGGGCGAAACAACAAACGTGGCAATAATGCCAGTGACGCCAAAAGCGATGTTAATCCAGCCATTAATCCGCAGCGCCAGAGGATTATTTTTTGCTGCCAGCAAAGCGTAATGCACCATCAGCATTGCCAGAGGCGCAAAGCAGGAGAGAATATAGGTCGGTAATTTACCTTTGGCGACAGAGAAAAACAGCAGCGGCATCACCGCCCAGCTCAAGAGATAGACGGTTGCGGAATGACGACGGTTTTTCCAGCTTGCGCGCAGCGCGCCGGGGAGCAATCCCAGCCACGGCAGACTACCGGCAATGATGACAGGCAAGTAGTACCAGAACGGGGCTTTATGTTGGGCATCATCCATCGCAAAGCGTTGAACATGTTCAACCCAGAAAAAGTAATGCCAGAAGTCAGGCTCCCGTTGTGCTATTGCCAGCCCCCAGGGAAGAACAGTCAGTACGCAACTGGCAACAGCCAGTCCGCCGTAAATAAGGAGATCTTTCCAGCGTTTTTGCATGGCTACCCACGGCAGCACGCTCAATACCGGTACGGCGAGGGCGAGAAAACCTTTAGTCATCACCCCCATGCCGCAAGTTAACCCCAGCAGTAAAAATCCCGCGCTTTTGCCTTTCCAGGTTTGCGCGTCCATTGCCAGCCAGAAGCTGCACATTCCCGCCATCAGCCAGAATGCAATGAATGGGTCGAGCACCGCATAAGTGCCGATGGCGTAGACAATAAACAGCGAGAGATAAACCACTGCGGCGAGTAGTGCCAGACGCTTATCGTGCCATAAACGCAGAGAAAACCAGGCCACCAGCGCGGCGGTTAACAGGGTCGCAAAGATAACGCCTGCCCGCACACCAACGTTATTCGCGCCAAACAGCCATTGCCCAATACTGTTGATCCAGTATCCGGCAATGGGTTTTTCGAAATAGCGTAGCCCTAACAGATGGGGCACAATCCAGTCGCCGGAGGCCAGCATTTCCCGACTGATTTCCGCATAACGCGTTTCATCGGGTTGCCAGAGCAGACGATAATTAATCGGCAAGAGATAATAGACAGTGATAAACGCAAAGAATGCTGCGTAATAGCGAACAGATTTCATGGACGAGTTCCCGCAGCTTGTTGGCAACCGAGCCAGCCTTCACGTCCGGCAATACTTCCGCGGACAACTTGCCCGAGTGGCAAAGTCTCTGATAACAACTCGCTTAAAGGGCAAAACGTAATACCTGCACAGGCGGCACGTTTCAGAAGATCGACAAAATAATGCTGATAAGTGCAGCCTTCGACTTCTGCATGAATGGTATAAACCGGCGTCCCTTTCTCTCGCAGGATGCGGTTGAGCAGCCAGCCGTTAAAATCTTCCGCTTTCACATCCCGGCCAATGACTTCATCCCAGGTGGGTAACGTCACCGGGATTTGTGCTGTACCCGGTTTTCCTGATTCGAGCAACGGACGAAACGGCATTACTCCGCGACAATCGCTGTTGTAGCGCAAATGGAACGCTTCTTTTGCCTCAATCACCTGTTGATCGGCTCGCCAGCCAGCGGCGGCGGAACAGGTTATCGGTTGGCCAATAATCTCTTCCAGTGTGTGAAGACCACGCGCGATATCGTTCACCATCGTTTGCCGATCCCAGCTACCGCTATGGGCTTGCCAGGCGTGGTGATCCCAGGCGTGCAGGCCAACTTCGTGGTGTTTAGCCGCTTCACGAATGATGTCGGCATTGGCGTGGCCAATCTCTTTTCCTGGCCATGCAGTGCCTGCCAGCAGAATATCCCAGCCATAAAGCGACGCTGCGTTTGATCGCAACATCTTCATCAAAAACTGCGGCTTCACCAGCCGCCAGAGATGACGGCCCATATTGTCGGGGCCGACGCTGAAAAAAATGCTGGCCTGAATATTATGCTGACTCAAGATTTCCAGCAGACGCGGCACGCCTTCGCGGGTGCCGCGAAAGGTATCAACATCAATGCGTAAGCCCACTTTGATCATGATTATTTATCCGTAAGATCGACAGTGCGCAGGAAGAAATCCAGCGTCTCATCGATGGTTTCCTGCATATCAATTTTCGGTTCCCAATCCAGGCAGCGGCGGGCATTGCGGATGCCAGGCTTACGATGTGCCACGTCCTGATATCCTTTACCGTAGTAGCTGCTACTTTCGACGATGCGAAAGCCTGCAAACGGTGGGAAGTGATGGCGTAGAGGATGTTTTTCAAAGCTTGCCAGTAGCATCTGGCCCAGTTCTTCAATGCTCGCTTCGTTATCGGGGTTGCCGATATTAATAATCTCGCCATCACAGCGATTTCCCGTGTTTTCGATAATGCGAAACAGTGCTTCGATGCCGTCCCGAATATCAGTAAAGCAGCGTTTTTGTTTTCCGCCATCAATCAGCTTAATTGGCGATCCTTCTACCAGGTTTAGAATGAGTTGTGTAATGGCGCGCGAACTGCCAATTCGCGCTGCATTAAGGTTATCCAGCCGTGGCCCCATCCAGTTAAACGGCCGGAAGAGGGTAAACTGCAATCCTTCTTTTTCGCCGTACGCCCAAATCACCCGGTCAAGCAATTGTTTTGATACCGAATAAATCCAGCGCGGTTTATTCACCGGCCCGACGATCAAATTAGAATGGTCTTCGTCGAAATATTTATCATTACACATCCCGTAAACTTCCGAGGTCGACGGGAAGATAATTCGCTTACGGTACTTCACGCAGTAACGGATAATGCGCAGATTCTCTTCAAAATCGAGTTCAAATACGCGCAGCGGGTTGCGGGTATACTCAATCGGTGTGGCAATCGCCACCAGCGGCAATACGACATCACATTTTTTGACGTGGTACTCAATCCATTCAGAATGAATGCTGATATCACCTTCGACAAAGTGAAAATGCGGATGATTAAGGAAACGACTAATGGCGTCGCTGCCGATATCCAACCCGTAGACTTCATAATGATCTTCGCGCAGCAGGCGTTCTGTCAGATGGTTGCCAATAAAGCCATTCACCCCGAGGATCAACACCCGGGTACGGCGTCGGGCGGTGCAAACAGGTTGACTGTTAAGTCTTGAACCTTCAACCAGCCCTAGCGTCTGGGCTAATTGCGAACCTTGCATAGTAATTCCATCGCCCGCCTGTCCGGTGACAATTTCCAGCGCACCATCGCCACAGGCAATTAACAGCGGTGTAGCAGAAATCACGCTCCCCGGTTGTGCTGTGGACGCATGAGAATGCACGCGTGACGACCAGACGGTGAATTTCTGATTGCCTACATAGCTGAAGGCGCCAGGCCACGGATCGGCAACGGCACGCACCATGTTATGCAGTACGGATGCCGGTTTGTGCCATTCAAGGACGCTGTCATCTGGCGTTCTGCGACCAAAACAGGTGGCTTCGTTCTCGCGCTGGGCGATTTCCAGAATATTACCGTGTTTAATGGCGGGTAACGTCTGTTCCAGCAACTGACGCGCGGCGTAGCACAATTTATGATGTAGCGTAATGGCGATATCGTCCGGTGCAATGGCAACGCGTAGCTGGGCAACAATGGCTCCGGCATCGGCACGTTTCACCATCCGATGCAACGTAACGCCAGTTTCCGTTTCACCGTTCACCAGTACCCAGTTCAGTGGCGCGCGGCCGCGATATTTCGGTAACAGCGAACCATGCAGATTAAACGCGCCAGTGGGGGCAAGTTGCAAAATCTCGTCGCTGATCAAATGGCGATAATAAAAAGAGAAAATCACATCAGGTGACAGTTGGGCAATGCGTTCCACCCACAGAGGATGATTAACGTTATCCGGCGCGTAAACCGAAATCCCTCTTTCCGCCGCCAGACGAGCGACCGAACCATAAAATGCTTTTTCGCCAGGATTATCGGTATGAGTAAAAATGGCGCTAATTTCGTAACCGGCAGCCAGCAAGGCTTCAATACCCAGGCAACCCATATCGTGATAGGCAAAAACGACGGCTTTCATTATTCATTTTCCTTGCTGGATGGACGGATAACTTGCTGCACAAAATAGCGGGGGCGGGCGCGGACATCGGTGTAGATCCGGCCAATATATTCACCGAGTAATCCCATGCCGATAAACTGAGCGCCAATAAAGGTAAACAGTACGGCAAACAGCATAAAGACGCCTTCTGCCGCCCACTGCGGTCCGAACGTCAGGCGTAAAATCACCAGTAGTACCGCAATGCTAAAACCACCAATCGCAATAATGCTGCCAAGCAGACTAAGCATACGTAACGGTGTGGTCGTGAGGCAGGTCACCAGGTCGTACATCAAATTAATCAGGCGCATAAAGCTGTATTTTGATTCGCCAAACTCACGCTCGGCATGGTGTACCGGAATTTCAATGGCGCGGCGGGCGAAGATATTCGCCAGAATCGGAATAAAGGTGCTGCGTTCATGGCAGTGCAACATGGCATCGACAATATGACGACGATAAGCGCGCAGCATACAGCCGTAGTCGCCCATCGCTTTGCCGGTGGTGCGCTGGATCAGTCGGTTAATCATCTTCGAGGCAGTTTTACGAAACCAGGTGTCCTGGCGGTTCTGGCGCACAGTCCCTACCACGTCGTAACCTTCATCGGCTTTTTCCACCAGGTGGGGGATCTCTTCTGGCGGATTCTGGAGATCGGCATCAAGAGTAATGATTAAGTCGCCGGTAACGTGACTGAAACCCGCCATAATTGCCGAATGTTGTCCGTAATTGCGGTTAAGCAAAATAGACACAATATGGCTGCCCTCTGCTTGTGAGGCATCGACCAGCATTTGCGCAGAATTGTCGTTACTGCCGTCATCAACCAGCAGTATTTCATACTCTTTGCCCAGCAATTCACAGGCTGCGGTGGTGCGCCTGATTAATTCCGGTAAACTTTCCTGCTCGTTATAAACGGGAATAACCACCGAGACTTTCTTAACAGGGTGGATGTCAAACATGGCTTATTGTCCTGCGAGTTGCTGAAGGGCTGTGATGACGCGGTCGGCATCGGCGGTGGTCATATCCGGGAAAAGCGGCAACGAACAGATGCGTTCGCTATTCCATTCGGTATTCGGTAACGACAGCGTGGGAAAACGCTCACGATAATATTTTTGCGTGTGAGCTGCGCGGAAATGTAACCCAGTGCCAATGCCTCTTTCTTTCAGTGCTTCCATCAACGCATCGCGGCTGATATCACAACGTTGTTCATCAACACGAATAATAAACAGATGCCAGGCGTGAACATGTGGCCATGTGGGAAGCTTCAGAGGCTGGAAGGGTAGATCCACCAGTGCTTGTTGATATTGCAGGGCAATTTCTCGACGACGGGTATTTAGTTGCTCTAATTTATTCAACTGCGTCAGAGCAATCGCGGCGTTAATATCGGTCAGATTGTACTTATAGCCTGGTGTTAATACTTCAGCCTGCGGTGCGCGACCCCATGTTTTTCGGTCGTATGCATCGACACCCAGACCATGAAATTTCAACATGCGTAACTGGCGAGCGAGATTTTCGTCATCAGTAACGACTAATCCACCTTCCGCACAGGTAATATTTTTGATGGCGTGAAATGAAAAAATAGCGGTGCCCTTCGCGCCAATATGTTGACCTTTGTAATTTGTACCGACGGCATGGGCGGCATCTTCAATGACTGCGATATCGTAGCGTTCACCAATGGCGCGAATGGCGTCAATATCTGCCGGCGCTCCGGCATAATGCACCGGGATGATCGCTTTGGTACGAGGTGTAATGGCCGCTTCGATCGCTTCAGGCGTGACCATCAGCGTATCGCGATCAACGTCCACCATCACCGGTGTTGCGCCCAACAGGGAGATCATATTGAGAGTTGAAACCCAGGTCATGGAGGGAGTAATGACTTCATCATCAACACCAACCCCCAGCGCCATCAGCGTGATGTGCATTCCGGCAGTGGCTGAACTGACTGCGATGGCATGCTGATTTCCCGTTAACAGGCAAAAGGCTTGTTCAAGTGCCTGATTCTTCGGACCGGTAGTGATCCATCCTGATTCGAGAACTTCTTTAACCGCGGCGAGTTCTTCCACACCCATTGCCGGACGTGAAAAAGGCAAAAAGTCTGACATGGTTTTTCCTTCGGTCATTGAATATCTTTCCCAGTTATTCGCTAATATTTGTCATAGGGAGCGTTATGTCTATTTTGCCATTTGGAGTGAAATTCTAAGGTTAGAATATTAATTTAACCTTAAGGAATGAATATAAGACTTAAATATTATTTTTTTTTGTTTTTTCATCTTATTCGGGCTTTTAATTTGACAAAATTTAAGGCATTTTGCGTGCGCCGTAATGTTTTAATTTATCCCGCCACTATTTACCGATGAAAATGACGTTTGTTTTCACGGCCATTTAGTTGGCTACGCTTGTCTATAGGTGGAGCTTACGTGTTAGCTTTTTGTCGGGCTTCGTTGAAGTCTAAAAAATATATCTTCATTTTACTGGTGCTTGTGGCGATTGTGGGGCTGGGTACACATGCTGCCTGGAGCAGTAATGGTTTGCCACGTATCGACAATAGAACGCTGGCCAGATTAGCGCAGCAGCACCCGGTTGTGGTTCTGTTTCGCCATGCGGAACGCTGCGACCGTTCCTCCAATCACTGCTTGTCAGACAAAACAGGCATTACGGTGAAAGGTACTCAGGATGCCCGTGAACTGGGCAAAGCTTTCAGCGCGGACATCCCTAATTTCGATCTTTATTCCAGTAATACCGTTCGGACTATTCAATCAGCGAGCTGGTTTTCTGCTGGAAAAAAACTGACGGTAGATAAACGATTTCTACAATGTAGAAATGAGATTTATAGCACAATTAAGGAGTTACAAAGCAAAGCACCAGATAAAAATATCGTTATTTTCACCCATAACCATTGTCTGACCTATATCGCTAAAGATAAACGTAACGTGACATTTAAACCAGATTATCTGGATGGGCTGGTAATGCATGTGGAAAAAGGCAACGTTTTACTGGATGGTGAATTTGCTAATCGCTGATATTTTTAATATGACAGCCAATAATGGCTGTCATTACTGTTACATCAGACCTTTCAAACGTAATGTTTTTTGGGTGGCGACATTCAAATCATAGTGCGCAAGATCTTCCGGTTTTACCCATGCATAGTCCTGAAACTCTTCGTTAATTTTCACTTCACGGTTGGCAGAGACGCAGTCAAAGATTAGGTAAATCATATAAATCTCTTCCTTGCGACCATCTGCGTAGGTCTTGATGCGGATATCATCACTGAAGGTCCATGGTGTGATGTCAGTAAGAATCAGTTGTTCGCCCAGCTCTTCCCTGATTTCACGACGTAATGCTTCTTCAATACGCTCACCGGGCTCTACGCCGCCACCAGACAGCGCCCATTGTCCGGGGAAAACGCCGCGATCGTCGGCCATTTTACACAGCAGATAAGCACCATCATTTTGAATTAAGGGACAAACGATAGTCCGTTGTCGCATGGGAATATTCCTTACCATCGAAAATAAAATAAAAGAATACGGCAATGGACAAACAGGTGAAAGTAGCATTTGTCTTTTGGGTGATGATAGCCACGATGATTATTTGGCTGGCAATCAATTTTTGATGGCTGCTTTTTCTGCACTTAATTATTCAAGAAGTATTTAGTTACAATAAGTTAGCAGATCGCTTTTTTCACGCATTGAATCCTCTGCGTCAGGCAGTACAATCCCGCAGCTTTGGGGACTTTTAATTATCTTCTTGCGGGAAAAGGTAAAAATGAAAAAATTGGCGCTGCCAGTTCTGGCTGGAATGCTATTGGTTTCTGCATCGGCAAATGCGATGAGTATCAGCGGTCAGGCGGGAAAAGAATATACCAATATTGGTGTTGGTTTCGGTACTGAATCGACCGGTCTGGCATTAAGCGGTAACTGGACACATAACGATGACGACGGTGACGTCGCGGGCGTTGGTCTGGGATTGAATCTGCCGCTGGGTCCGCTAATGGCAACCGTGGGTGGTAAAGGCGTTTATACCAACCCGAACGACGGTGATGAAGGTTATGCCGCGGCGGTAGGCGGTGGCTTGCAGTGGCAAATTGGCGATAGCTTCCGTCTGTTTGGCGAGTATTACTACTCTCCGGATTCGCTCTCCAGCGGTATTAAAAGTTATGAAGAAGCGAATGCTGGCGCGCGTTACACTATTATGCGTCCAGTCAGCATTGAGGCGGGCTACCGCTATCTGAATCTGTCGGGTAAAGACGGCAACCGCGACAACGCGGTGGCTGACGGCCCTTATGTCGGGGTTAACGCCAGCTTCTGATGCCTTTCGGCGCGGCGTTCTGCCGCGCCATTCAGTTTCTTTCTACGCCTTATCTCCCTTTGCGTTATAGTGATTCGATAACAAAAGCAGGAGATAACCATGTTAAAAGTGGAAATGTTATCCACAGGGGATGAAGTGTTACACGGGCAAATCGTTGACACTAACGCTGCCTGGCTGGCTGATTTTTTCTTTCATCAGGGGTTGCCATTATCTCGCCGTAATACGGTGGGCGATAACCTTGAGGATTTAGTCACCATTCTGCGTGAACGTAGCCAGCACGCCGATGTGCTGATCGTCAACGGTGGTCTGGGGCCGACCAGCGATGATTTAAGCGCACTGGCCGCTGCGACAGCAAAAGGTGAGGGATTAGTTCTTCATGAAGCCTGGCTGCAAGAGATGGAACGCTATTTCCGCGAACGTGGGCGCGTGATGGCGCCGAGTAACCGCAAACAGGCGGAGCTGCCAGCCAGTGCTGAATTTATCAATAATCCGGTTGGCACGGCCTGTGGTTTTGCTGTGCAACTTAACCGTTGCCTGATGTTCTTTACCCCAGGCGTGCCTTCGGAATTTAAAGTGATGGTGGAGCATGAAATTCTGCCGCGCCTGCGTGAGCGTTTTTTCTTACCGCAGCCACCGGTTTGCCTGCGTTTGACTACCTTTGGTCGTTCAGAAAGCGATCTGGCGCAAAGCCTGGACACGTTGCAACTGCCGCCGGGTGTAACGATGGGCTATCGCTCTTCCATGCCGATTATCGAATTGAAACTCACCGGACCGGCAAGCGAGCTACAGGCGATGGAAAAACTATGGCAGGACGTTAAACGCGTCGCCGGACAGAGCATGATTTTTGAAGGCACCGAAGGACTACCTGCGCAGATCAGCCGGGAATTGCAACGTCGCCAGTTCAGTCTGACGTTGAGCGAGCAATTCACCGGTGGTTTATTGGCGTTGCAACTTTCTCGTGCTGGTGCGCCATTACTGGCGTGTGAAGTCGTGCCTTCACAGGAAGAAACACTGGCGCAAACCGCACACTGGATAACTGAACGACGAGCCAAACATTTCGCCGGGCTGGCACTGGCCATTTCTGGCCTGGAAGATGGGTATCTCAACTTTGCGTTGGCCACGCCGGATGGCACTTTTGCTCTGCGCGTACATTTCAGCACTACGCGCTACAGTCTGGCTATTCGTCAGGAAGTGTGTGCAATGATGGCACTCAATATGCTGCGTCGCTGGCTGAACGGTCAGGACATTGCCAGCGAGCATGGCTGGATTGAGGTTGTTGAATCTATGACCCTAACTGCCTGAGCAGACACTCCGTGCCGGTTTACTACACCGGCACACTTCTCTCCCGCAAAGGTTGTCCAACCTGTTGTACTCAATAAGAAAAAATCCGTGCGCTAATTCACAAATTTGTGCGTAATTCCTCCAGTCCTCTGGACGAGGAGTGGGATTTGATGCGCTTCACAATTTTACTCCCCCTGAGCAACGAGACTGATTCCAGTATCTAAGACTGGAGTCCAGTATGTTGGAATCAAGCAAAGTTCCCGCCCTGACACGGGCTATTGATATTCTCAATTTGATTGCTCGCATTGGCCCCTGTAGTGCTGCGACGATCATCGACACATTGGGGATCCCTAAAAGCACAGCCTATTTGCTGCTTAACGAACTCAAGCGTCAGCGTTTTCTGAGTCTTGATCACCAGGAAAATTTTTGTCTGTGGACCAGGCTGGTGGAGCTTTCCGGCCATGCGTTAAGCAAGATGGATCTCCGGGAACTGGCACGCCCACGCCTGACGCAACTGATGGATACCACTGGACTGTTGTGTCACCTTGGGATCATCGATAACGGTAGCGCATATTACATATTGAAAGTGGAGTCTTCAGCCACTATCAGCGTGCGTTCCCATGAAGGAAAAAGCCTTTCGCTTTATCGCTCCGGAATAGGTAAATGCCTGCTTGCCTGGCAACCTGAAGCTGTACAGCAAAGTATTATCGAAGGGCTGGTCTGGGAACAGGCGACACCCACCACGATTACCCGTCCACCACAGCTCCACGAAGAACTGGCACGTATTCGCCGTCAGGGCTGGAGCTATGACAACGGTGAAGATTACACCGATGTCCGTTGTGTTGCTGCCCCGGTGTTTAACGCCAATAACGAGCTTACCGCCGCGATCTCAGTGGTCGGTACTCGTTTACAAATCAATGAAGAATATCGTGATTATCTGGCGGGCAAAGCCATCGCCTGCGCCAGGGATATTTCACGTCTGTTGGGATGGAAAAGTCCCTTTGACTTACTGGCCTCATAAAAATGGAGAACATCATGACCCTACCAAAAATCAAACAGGTTCGCGCCTGGTTTACTGGCGGAGCGACAGCAGAAAAAGGCGCTGGCGGCGGTGATTATCACGACCAGGGAGTGGATCACTGGATTGACGATCATATTGCTACCCCGATGAGTAAATACCGCGATTACGAGCAGTCCCGCCAGTCATTTGGTATTAACGTTCTTGGCACGTTAATTGTTGAAGTCGAAGCAGAAAATGGCCAGACCGGCTTCGCCGTTTCAACAGCCGGTGAAATGGGGTGCTTTATCGTTGAAAAACACCTAAACCGTTTCATAGAGGGCAAATGTGTCAGTGATATCAAACTGATTCACGATCAAATGCTCAACGCCACCCAGTATTACTCCGGTTCAGGGGGCCTGGTGATGAACACGATTTCCTGTGTTGATTTGGCTCTGTGGGATCTGTTCGGCAAAGTGGTCGGGCTTCCGGTTTATAAACTTTTAGGCGGCGCTGTCCGTGATGAAATTCAGTTCTACGCCACGGGCGCGCGCCCGGATCTGGCAAAAGAGATGGGCTTTATCGGCGGCAAGATGCCGACGCACTGGGGGCCACATGATGGTGATGCGGGGATCCGCAAAGACGCCGCTATGGTCGCGGGTATGCGTGAAAAATGCGGTGAAGATTTCTGGTTGATGCTCGACTGCTGGATGAGCCAGGACGTGAACTATGCCACCAAACTGGCTCACGCTTGTGCCCCTTATAACCTGAAATGGATCGAAGAGTGCCTGCCGCCGCAACAGTATGAAGGTTATCGCGAATTAAAACGCAACGCGCCAGCAGGAATGATGGTCACCAGTGGCGAGCACCACGGCACACTGCAATCTTTCCGTACACTTTCAGAAACCGGTATCGACATTATGCAACCAGATGTTGGCTGGTGCGGTGGCTTAACCACGCTGGTGGAGATTGCCGCAATTGCCAAATCACGTGGACAACTGGTGGTGCCGCACGGTTCGTCTGTTTACTCCCACCATGCGGTGATCACCTTCACCAATACCCCATTTAGCGAATTCCTGATGACCAGTCCGGATTGTTCATCGATGCGTCCGCAGTTTGATCCGATTTTGCTTAATGAGCCGGTGCCGGTGAATGGTCGTATTCACAAATCAGTACTTGATAAACCGGGTTTCGGCGTCGAACTCAATCGTGACTGCAATCTGAAACGCCCTTACAGCCACTAATCATTCCGGGCGTTGCCGTGACAACAGTAACGCTCACATGTTCTAAGGAGCTTCTTATGAGCACCGCTTTGCTTGACGCCGTGGTGAAGAAAAACCGCGCGCGTTTGATCCCGTTTATGTTGGCGCTATACGTGCTGGCGTTTCTCGATCGTTCGAATATTGGTTTTGCCAAACAGACCTACCAGATTGATACCGGGCTAAGTAATGAAGCTTATGCGCTGGGAGCGGGAATTTTCTTTGTGGTGTATGCGTTTCTCGGTGTTCCGGCGAATTTGTTGATGCGCAAACTGGGAGCCAGGACCTGGATTGGTACGACGACACTGCTGTGGGGATTTCTTTCGGCGGCAATGGCATGGGCCGATACTGAAGTGAAATTTCTGATAGTTCGCACCCTGCTTGGTGCTGCGGAAGCCGGGTTCTTTCCAGGCATGATTTATCTCACTTCGCAATGGTTTCCGCAGCGTAATCGCGCCAGCATTATGGGGCTGTTTTATATGGGAGCACCGTTGGCGTTAACGCTGGGATCACCGCTCTCCGGCGCGCTTCTGGAGATGCATGGATTTATGGGACATCCCGGCTGGTTCTGGATGTTTGTGATTGAAGGATTACTGGCAGTCGGTGCTGGGGTGTTCACATTCTTTTGGCTTGATGACACACCGGAGCAGGCACGTTTTCTGAGTAAAGAAGAAAAAACGTTGCTCATTAATCAACTTACAAGTGAAGAACAACAGAAAGTCACTTCGCGACTGAGTGATGCGCTGCGTAATGGGCGAGTCTGGCAACTGGCGATTATCTACCTGACTATTCAGGTGGCGGTTTACGGATTAATTTTCTTCCTGCCGACGCAGGTTGCCGCATTGCTGGGAACAAAAGTGGGCTTTACGGCCTCCGTGGTCGCCGCCATTCCGTGGATTGCGGCATTGTTGGGGACCTGGCTTATTCCGCGCTATTCCGATAAAACCGGCGAACGGCGCAATGTCGCGGCGCTGACATTGCTGTCCGCGGGCATTGGTATTGGCCTTTCCGGGCTACTTTCGCCAGTACTGGCAATCGTTGCGCTGTGTGTTGCAGCAATAGGGTTTATTGCGGTTCAGCCGGTGTTCTGGACGATGCCGACACAACTGCTTTCCGGTACGGCGCTGGCTGCGGGGATTGGTTTTGTAAACCTGTTTGGCGCGGTGGGTGGATTTATCGCCCCGATCCTGCGTGTAAAAGCAGAAACGTTGTTTGCCAGCGATGCGGCAGGCTTGCTGATGCTGGCAGCGGTGGCGGTCATCGGTTCGCTGATTATTTTCACTCTGCGTGTAAGTCGCGCTGTTGCGCAGACCAACGTGGCGCATCATTAACAGGTTAAGGAACATGATGAACACATTATTAATCAATCCATTCAAAGAACGCTTACGCAAGGGTGAAGTACAAATTGGTCTGTGGTTAAGTTCGACAACTTCCTATATGGCAGAAATTGCCGCCACCTCCGGTTATGACTGGTTGCTGATTGATGGTGAACATGCGCCAAATACCATTCAGAACCTTTATCACCAACTTCAGGCGGTAGCGCCCTATGACAGCCAACCCGTGATCCGCCCAGTGGAGGGGAGTAAGTCGCTGATTAAACAAGTCCTGGATATTGGCGCGCAAACTCTACTGATCCCGATGGTCGACACTGGCGAACAGGCGCGTCAGATAGTGTCTGCAACTCGCTATCCACCGTACGGTGAGCGTGGTGTCGGGGCCAGCGTGGCACGGGCAGCACGCTGGGGACGCATTGAGAATTACATGGCGCAAGTCAACGACTCACTTTGTCTGTTGGTGCAGGTGGAAAGTAAAACAGCACTGGATAATCTGGATGAAATCCTCGACGTTGAGGGGGTTGATGGTGTGTTTATTGGGCCAGCGGATCTCTCAGCGTCGTTGGGTTACCCGGATAATGCCGGGCACCCGGAAGTGCAGCGTATTATTGAAACCAGCATCCGACGGATCCGCGCTGCGGGTAAAGCAGCAGGTTTTCTGGCTGTGGCTCCTGATATGGCGCAGCAATGCCTTGCGTGGGGAGCGAACTTTGTCGCCGTTGGCGTCGACACCATGCTCTACAGTGATGCCCTGGATAAGCGACTGGCGATATTTAAATCAGGCAAAAATGAGCCACGCATAAAAGGTAGTTATTGATATCAAAGGCCCATGGGGATTGCTTGTGGGCCTGTGTTAATTAGTGGTTATTCGCTGCCAGATCGGCTTCGCTTAGCTGGATGGCTGCGAGCAGCCAGGTCACGATCAATACCCTGTTCCAGCATGCGCAAGGCAATTTTAATGGCTTGTTCATGCATGCCTTCTACTTTGCCTTCCTGCAAACCTTCTAATTTACCTTCTTGCAAGCCTTCAATCTTACCCTCCTGCCAGCCAATTTGATGCCCTTCCTGCCGTAGCCGTTCAGCAATAGTCATCAATCTCTTCTTTTAATGACAGTTCGGTGGAATATCAGCATCAGTGAGTTGGGTTGTCGCCAGCACAATCTCACGTTCAAAGCCCTGCTCCAGCATGCGCAAGGCAATTTTAATGGCTTGTTCATGCATGCCTTCCTGCAAACCTTCTAATTTACCTTCCTGCCAGCCAATTTGGTGTCCTTCCTGCCGTAGCCGTTCAGCAATAGTCATCAATCTCTCCTTTTGTAGTGGTGAACGTTCGGCAATTTCCTCAATAAAGCGGGTGAAACGGGAGGTATCGCCGCATTGCAGCAGATAATTAAACAGCGTTTGCACCTGGCTGTCATTAGTGAAGCCCCTAACCAAAAGCGTGGTGATCCTGTCGACCAGACCGATTAAATCGCGCTCGCGAATATGCTTTTGAATCAGTTCCAGCAGAGCTATACGCCGATGTTGCATGATCTCATCGTCAGGTACGATGGTGATATCCACCAACGGAAAAGCTTCGGTGTACAACTGCCGGGCAAGCTGCGGGTCGTCAAATTCATCCAGCCAGTTAAGTGAATATGGGTAGGGTGAGGTTTCGCCGTGATAAAACAGCATTGGCACTACCAGAGGGACTCTGTCATAGCCTTTGTCCAGATGGCGCTGCATGACGGCAGTGGCATAACGCATCAGTCGAAAGGCCATGTTTTTTTCTGCAGTACTCTGATGCTCAATCACGCAGTAGATATAACCTTCGCCGTCGGTGGTTTCTACCGACCACAAAACATCCGAGTAGTAAGCGCGTAAACTTTTTTCAATAAAACTGGTGGGTTCCAGGCGTAAGGTTTGCAGGTTGCAAAGCTTACGTAGCGGTTCCGGCAGGTGTATTTCCAGAAAATCCCGTGCGGTTTCGGGCGAGAACATAAAGGTTTTAAATACCGCATCATGCGGGGAGGATGTTGTTGATTCTGTCATGGTTGTCCGTCACCAGATGTTTATGATGACGCGACATTACGGGTATCCCGGGCCTTTGACATCTGACAGTTTCAGTCTTTGCGAGACGTTTTCAGAGGAATTTTCACGGCGATGCAACGCGTACATTTGGCACGGAATCGCGCCCGCAAAAATGCCCGATAAGCAACATGCTTACCGGGCATCAGAAGGGAGTTTAAGCCAGCGCCTGGGCCAACAGAGTAATCGGATGTTCGCAGCGAAGGCTCGTGGACATCTCAATCTGCCATTTGCAGGTTTCGCAGTCGGTGACGACCAGATCCGCGCCGCTCTCTTCTATCTGACGGAACAGTGGCGCTCCGATGGCTTGTGAGGTGGGGTAGTTCTCTTTTTTGAATCCATAAGTACCAGCAATACCGCAGCACTGAGAATCCAACACTGTCAGTTCAAGCCCAGGGATTTTACGTAATAGTTCCAGGGTGTAGAGCGTCCAGCCCATTTTTTCCATATGGCATGGGGTGTGATAAACCACTTTCAGCGGCAGCGGTTTAAGTGGCAAGGTTTTGCCTTCATCTAACTTGCGCCACAGCCAGCGGGTTGCCAGTTCGATATGATCGCGTAAGCCTTTGTTGTCGACATTCAACACTTCCGGATATTCATCGCGCAGGGCAAACGTACAGGTGGAGGAGGTGGCAATCACCGGAATGCCTTTCGCTCCGACAGCTTCGCGGATCGATTCCACGTTGATAATCGCCTGTTTACGCGCCTTATCGGTAAAACCGTTGGCAATCAGCGGCACACCGCAGCATTTCTCTTTGCTGAGCAGTTGCACGCCCGTTCCCATCGCGTTGAGTACTTTAATTAAATCTTTACCCAGTTGTGGATGGTTGTAATTGACGAAGCAGCCGTGGAAGAACTCCACCTGATCTTTATACTGCGCCTGCTGTGCCGCCACGCTGCGATACCAGCGGCGGAAGGTGCCGAAGGAGTATTTCGGCAGTGTGCGACGGTGGTCGATTTTTAACGCGGCATCAAGCAGTTGTCGCACCGGTTTTAGTGAGGTAGCGGTGTTAACGATAGGCGCGAACGGCGTAGAAAAGCTGCCCATCAGGTCGGTATGACTTAAAACGAAATTGCGCAGCGACGGGCGTGTGGTGTCATATTTCGCCCGCGCGCGCTGGATAATATCGCCTATCTTCACATCGGACGGGCAGGCGACTTCACAACGTTTGCAGTTGATGCAATATTTCAGCGCCTCGTCATACAGTGCGCCATCTTTTAAACGCAGACGCTCGCCATCCGGCCCGGCTTGTTTTGGCCCCGGATAACCCGGATTCACCCGGCTCACCGGACAGGCGGTGGTGCAGACGGTGCACTTAATGCAGTTTTCGAAGCTGGTATCGTTCATTCTTGGCCTCCTGCGCGTTGGGCAATCTGTTGAGCAGCATGTAATGCACTGACAGCACAAACGCCGCCGCCGCATCCCTGGGCGATGGGATCAAATCCGCCCAGCACCGAACCAATGGCAAACAGGTTTTCTATCGTTTGACCTGCCAGCGACGGGCGTAGCGCCTCGTCAGTGGTCACGCCGAATTGTTGCCACGGTTGCGGAGCGAAAAAGTCACTTCGATACCACTCACCCCGCGTGGCGGTTTGCAGCACATCAAGGCCGAGAATCGGTTCGCGAATACCGTCGCGTTCTGCCACCAGCCCCCCGCTAAAGAAGCTGCCACTGGCAAGCACGGCAAAGCGTGGACGTAGCGGAATATCGGCGTGATTACGGGTCCATATTTCACTGACGACGCCATTTTTGCAGGTCACTTTTTTTACTTCATCGCCCGGCATCCACACACCGCCCTGGCGCACGAACTGATGTTGAAGCTGATTTTGCAGACGAATACCCAGCACGGAAGGCGGCAATGTTGGCAGTAACATTAATGAACAGGGCAGTTGCTCATTCAGCCAGCGCCACAGTTTGTTATCGGTCAGGCCGAAACAGGCGGGCATCAGGATCATTTCACAGGTGTTGGCAACAGGGATAAGCGCATCGATCAACAGTGGCCAGTTTTCTTCGTTATCAAGGAAACGGGCAATATTCACTGCACGAAATTCGGTGGCGTTATTGCGTAAGACATCCAGTTCCGGCAATTCAATTTCAGCAGTTTCGACAGCAAGATTTAATTCACGTAACGAGGCTGCCGCCAGGTGTGCCTGAAAATCCATCAGGCCACTTATTCCCACTACGCATATTTTCTTCGCGGGCAGCGGCCAGACTGGGATTTCTGGTGAGCTTAGCCAGGTTGAGCGTAGCGTGCCGAGAGGAGTAACCCGCTGGTGAGCCAGTTCTACGCTGCCCTGCAATTGCGCACCGCTTTCTGCAATTAACGCCTGCGCCTGGCAAGCGAGGTCGAGCACGCGCTGTGGGCCGAGTTGGCTGTAGGGATGGGAGGGGGCCAGGCGACCCAATGTTTCCAGTCCGTCGTGAATATCTGTCACCGGCTGCCCATCTGGCAGATGGCTTAGTAAATCCAGTGAGCCGGACGAGAAATGCAGCGCGCTCTGACCGCGAGTGACAATCGCACAACGCAGACCGTGTTTTTGTAGTTGCAGGCCGCAGAGTAATCCGGCAAGGCCGCCGCCCATAATGACAGTATCAAATCGCATCTTTCTGCTCCTTCTCCAGACCACACAGTCCCTGATAAACCCAGCGGGTAAATTCGCTTTCGCGCAGCGCATCGCCCCAGGCAATGGGCTGCACACCTTTCCAACGTTCGTTAAGGAAGGTGGAAAGTTGCTCGATAGATTGCGCGGACGTGGTGACGTTAAAGCGTTGCAGCAGTCCGGCGGCGCGGCAGGCGCAGAGTTCGCCCTGACAGGTCCCCATCCCCACACGGGTGCGACGGCGTAAGTCCAGCAGGCTGTTGACGTTTAAATTTTCTACCGCGTATTGCACTTCGCCTGCAGTGACAGCTTCGCATTCGCACACCAGGCTCCGGTGCAAGCGGCCTTCACTTAACCAGGCTGGCGTGCGATCACCGTGACGATAAACCGCAGAACCGCGAAGTGGTGCAGGGAGGGAAATGATTTTTTGCAGTGTCACTTCAGCCGGTTCTTGTGAACCCGGTAGTGCCAGGTCGGCGGTTGTGCAGGGGCGCGAGTTGCCCAGTTTGCGGCAGACGGCATCTGTGGCCCATTCCGCCATCAGACGGTAGGTCATCAGTTTGCCGCCGGTAATGGTGATAAATCCGTCCAGGCCATCGCGTTCGGCGTGATCGAGCAGCACGATGCCGCGACTGACATTACGCCCGCTCGGATCGTCATCGCTGGCAACCAGTGGGCGCACACCAGAGTAGGCACGCAGAATGCGCGTTTTCGCCATCACCGGAGCCAGTTTTTCCCCTTCACGCAGCAGGATATCCACCTCTTCTGCCGTCACCCGATTATCGTCAATTTCGTCATAATCAATGCGTAAAGAGGTGGTGCCAATCAGTGAAATGGTATCGCCGGGCACCAGAATATCAGCGTCAGAAGGTTTACGGCAGCGATTGATCACGTGCTGATTAATGCGGTGATCCATGATCAGCAGCGATCCTTTGGCCGGGAACATGCGAATACGCAGATCGGCATACTCGGCAATATGTTGCCCCCAGATCCCGGCAGCATTCACCACCACTGGTGCATGGAGCGCCTGGGTTTCGCCTGTAAGATGATTGCGCACGCGAACGCCACACACCGTCGCGCCTTCACGAAGCAGGCCAGTGACTTCATGGGCGGTGAGGATAACCGCACCGTGTTCTTTTGCATCGAGCATGTTCGCAGCGGTCAGGCGGAATGGATCCACGGTGCCATCCGGGACTTTTACCGCGCCAATCAATGCCGGGTTAACGGAAGGTTCGATAATGCGTGCTTGCTGCGGATCAATGGCTTCCGCGCTGATCCCCGCCTCCTGACAAGCGCGAATAAACGTAGCCTGGAAAGAGAGGTCATCTTCCGGCAGGGTGATAAACAGGCCGTTGGTCGGTTCGACACAGTGACGCGCGATGCGTTTTAAAATCTGGTTCTCACTAATGCATTCGCGGGCGGATTCCGCATCTGTTACTGCATAACGTGCGCCGCTGTGCAGCAGACCGTGGTTACGCCCGGTCGCGCCTGTTGCGATATCGTGTCGCTCAACCAAAATCACGCGCAGCCCGCGCAGGGCACAGTCGCGGGCAATCCCGGCTCCCGTTGCGCCGCCGCCAATGATAATCACGTCACTTGTTTGCGAGTCGCGAGTTTTCATTGTTATCCCTCTGAAGTTCGTTTTTTACCATTTAGCCATAGTAAAAACATGAATTGTTTGATTTCGCGCATATTCGCTCATAATTCGAAAGTGAAACGTGATTTCATGCGTCTTTCGGAACATTTTGACAATCTTATTTAATAATGTGTGCGGTAATTCACATTCATAAAATGAATGATTAATTAACATCGCGGCCACTCAAGAAACGGCAGGTTCTTCTATTGAATCAGTCTGTTAATCATAAATAAGACCACGGGCCACGGAGGCTATAAATGTTGAGTATTTTTAAACCAGCGCCACACAAAGCGCGCCTACCTGCTGCGGAGATCGATCCGACTTATCGTCGATTGCGCTGGCAAATTTTCCTGGGGATATTCTTTGGTTATGCCGCTTACTATCTGGTTCGTAAGAACTTTGCTCTCGCTATGCCCTATCTGGTGGAGCAGGGATTCTCTCGTGGGGATTTAGGTTTTGCCCTTTCCGGTATCTCCATTGCTTACGGATTTTCGAAATTCATCATGGGTTCAGTTTCGGATCGCTCGAATCCGCGCGTTTTCCTGCCAGCAGGTTTGATTCTTGCGGCGGCAGTGATGCTGTTTATGGGCTTTGTGCCGTGGGCGACTTCCAGCATTGCGGTGATGTTTGTTCTTCTGTTCCTCTGCGGTTGGTTCCAGGGAATGGGATGGCCGCCGTGTGGTCGTACTATGGTGCACTGGTGGTCGCAGAAAGAGCGTGGCAGCATTGTGTCAGTATGGAACTGTGCGCATAACGTCGGTGGTGGTATTCCGCCGCTGCTGTTCCTGCTGGGTATGGCCTGGTTTAATGACTGGCACGCGGCGCTCTATATGCCTGCTTTCTGTGCCATTCTGGTGGCGCTTTTCGCTTTTGCCATGATGCGCGATACCCCACAATCCTGTGGTTTGCCGCCGATCGAAGAGTACAAAAATGATTATCCGGACGACTATAACGAAAAAGCGGAACAGGAACTGACTGCGAAGCAGATTTTCATGCAGTACGTACTGCCGAACAAGCTGCTGTGGTACATCGCTATTGCCAACGTATTCGTTTATCTGCTGCGCTACGGCATCCTCGACTGGTCGCCAACCTACCTGAAAGAGGTGAAGCATTTCGCGCTGGATAAATCTTCCTGGGCCTACTTCCTTTATGAGTACGCGGGCATTCCGGGCACTCTGCTGTGTGGCTGGATGTCGGATAAAGTCTTCCGCGGTAACCGTGGGGCAACTGGCGTCTTCTTTATGACTCTGGTGACCATCGCTACTATTGTTTACTGGATGAACCCGGCAGGTAATCCGACTGTTGATATGGTTTGCATGATTGTCATTGGCTTCCTGATCTACGGTCCTGTCATGCTGATAGGTCTGCACGCGCTGGAACTGGCACCGAAAAAAGCAGCAGGTACGGCGGCGGGCTTTACCGGGCTGTTTGGTTATCTTGGCGGTTCTGTGGCGGCAAGCGCAATTGTCGGTTACACCGTTGACTACTTCGGCTGGGATGGCGGCTTCATGGTGATGATTGGCGGCAGCATTCTGGCAGTTATCTTGTTAATTGTCGTGATGATTGGCGAAAAACGTCGCCATCAGGAATTACAGCAAAAACGCAACGGAGGCTAATGGCATGAAACTGACACTTAAAAACCTTAGCATGGCGATCATGATGAGTGGAATGATCATGGGAAGCAGTGCAATGGCGGCAGACAACAGCGAGAAAATTGTAATAGCCCATCGCGGCGCAAGTGGTTATTTGCCGGAGCATACGCTACCCGCAAAAGCGATGGCGTATGCGCAAGGGGCGGATTATCTGGAGCAGGATTTAGTGATGACCAAAGACGACCATCTGGTCGTCCTGCATGACCACTATCTTGACCGCGTTACTGATGTGGCCGAGCGTTTTCCGGAGCGGGCGCGTAAAGATGGCCGTTACTACGCGATAGATTTTACGCTGGATGAAATTAAGTCTTTAAAATTCACTGAAGGCTTCGATATTGAAAATGGCAAAAAAGTGCAGACTTTCCCCGGACGCTTCCCGATGGGGAAATCTGACTTTCGTGTGCACACTTTCGAAGAAGAGATTGAATTTGTTCAGGGGTTAAACCACTCGACGGGGAAAAATATCGGCATCTATCCAGAAATTAAAGCGCCGTGGTTTCATCATCAGGAAGGGAAAGATATTGCGGCTAAAACCCTGGAAGTGCTGAAAAAATACGGTTACACCGGTAAAGATGACAAAGTTTATTTGCAATGCTTTGATGCTGATGAGCTGAAACGCATTAAAAATGAGCTGGAACCGAAAATGGGCATGGATCTTAATCTGGTTCAACTGATTGCCTATACTGACTGGAATGAAACCCAGCAGAAACAACCAGATGGAACCTGGGTTAATTACAGTTACGACTGGATGTTTAAGCCGGGTGCCATGAAGCAGGTAGCGGAATATGCTGACGGCATTGGCCCGGATTACCATATGGTGATTGATGAGACATCGCAGCCGGGCAATATTAAACTTACCGGAATGGTGAAAGACGCGCAGCAGAATAAGTTGGTTGTGCATCCTTATACCGTGCGGTCGGATAAGCTGCCAGAATATACGACCGATGTGAATCAACTGTATGACGCTCTGTATAACAAAGCGGGTGTTAATGGACTGTTTACGGACTTCCCGGATAAAGCAGTAAAATTCCTCAATAAAGAGTAACTTCAGTCTCGGATGGCACTTACGTGCCATCCGCTATTTCCCTTCATTCAAAATCCCATTCACGTCAGAGTGAAATTAATTCTTCAATAAAGTCAGTTGGTTATCTTTGCTTGCTGTTCTTTGGCGTGAGATGACGAGTTCCCGACAAATGAAATCCCTTAAGAAACACTTTTTATTAAGTTTTTCTTAAGGTGAACACCTATAGTCATTGTCGTTAACAATAAAAACAAGGCGACAGGGTATGGCAGTTTCAGCAAAACTCGACGAATTCAATCATTGGTGGGCTACAGAAGGTGACTGGGTTGAGAAACCGAATTACCGCCGCAACGGCATGAGCGGGGTGCAATGCGTCGAGCACAACGGCAAAAAGCTGTATGTAAAGCGCATGACTCGGCACCTGTTTCATTCTATCCGCTATCCGTTTGGTCGCCCGACGATTGTGCGCGAGGTTGCGGTGATAAAAGATCTGGAACGCGCTGGCGTGATTGTGCCGAAAATCGTTTTTGGTGAAGCGGTGAAAATTGATGGCGAATGGCGTGCGTTACTGGTGACTGAAGATATGGCGGGTTTTGTCAGTATTGCTGACTGGTATGCACAGCATGCAGTAACGCCCTATCCCAACGATGTACGGCAAGCAATGTTGGAAGCAGTGGCGCTGGCATTTAAAAAGATGCATAGCGTTAATCGTCAACACGGCTGCTGCTACGTTCGCCATATCTATGTGAAAACAGAAGGTAAGCCAGAAGCCGGTTTTCTTGATCTGGAGAAAAGTCGCCGTCGTCTGCGTCGCCATAAAGCGATTAATCATGACTTCCGGCAACTGGAGAAATATCTGGAGCCGATCCCTAAAGCGGACTGGGAACAGGTGAAAGCGTATTACTACGCCATGTAATCGTTGTAGGCCAGATAAGACGCATCAGCGTCGCATCTGGCAACTATTCGCGCATGCCATGTTGGATGCGGCGTAAACGCCTTATCCAACCAACAAAAAGCCGTTGTAGGCCAGATAAGACGCGTCAGCGTCGCATCTGGCACTAGTACTCGATCACAACTCGATTTCAATATCGCCTTTTGCCCGGCAACAACAGGGCAAAATTTCCCCTGGCTGAATAAAGGCTAACGGTTCGGCAATCCAGTCCACCTGGCCTGCAACAAGACGCGTGCGACAGGAGCCGCAGTAGCCTTCGCGACACTGATACTCAACCGCCACATTGTGGGATTCCAGCGCTGCCAGAAGGGAAGGGTGTTCATCCTGGCACAGCAGTTGTGTGCCAGTGATGCGCAGGGTAACGCGAGCCATCAGAGTTGGAAGTTACTCAAATCGTCGGTGTCCACTTCCGAATCAATCTGTCCGACCAGATAAGAACTGACTTCCACTTCCTGCGGAGCAACCTGCACATTATCAGACACCAGCCAGGTGTTGATCCACGGGATCGGGTTGGAGCGTGTCTGGAACGGCAGATCCAAACCGACAGCCTGCATACGGATATTGGTGATGTATTCAACGTACTGGCAGAGAATGTCTTTGTTCAGACCAATCATTGAACCGTCACGGAACAGATAATCCGCCCAGTCTTTCTCCTGTTGCGCCGCCTGGACAAACAGGTCATAGCACTCTTGTTTGCACTCTTCGGCAATTTCCGCCATTTCCGGATCGTCCGCACCGCTGCGCAGCAGATTCAGCATATGCTGAGTGCCGGTCAGGTGTAGTGCTTCGTCACGGGCAATCAGGCGAATAATCTTGGCATTACCTTCCATCAGCTCACGTTCAGCGAAAGCGAAGGAACAAGCGAAGCTGACGTAGAAGCGAATTGCTTCCAGCGCATTAACGCTCATCAGGCACAGATAGAGTTTTTTCTTCAACTCGCGCAGGCTGACAGTTACGGTTTTACCGTTAACGGTGTGGGTGCCTTCGCCCAGCAGGTGCCAGTAACTGGTCATTTCGATCAGTTCGTCGTAGTAAGCCGAAATCCCTTCTGCGCGTTTCTGGATCTGCTCGTTGGTGACAATATCGTCAAACACAACAGACGGATCGTTAACAATATTACGAATAATGTGCGTGTAGGAACGGGAGTGAATAGTTTCCGAAAACGCCCAGGTTTCTACCCAGGTTTCCAGTTCTGGAATCGAAATCAGCGGCAGAAGCGCTACGTTCGGACTACGACCCTGAATGGAATCCAAAAGCGTCTGGTACTTCAGGTTGCTGATAAAGATGTGCTTTTCGTGCTCTGGCAGCGCCTGATAATCGATACGGTCGCGGGAGACATCAACTTCTTCCGGACGCCAGAAGAAAGAGAGCTGCTTTTCGATCAACTTTTCGAAGATTTCATATTTTTGTTGATCGTAGCGAGCCACGTTGACCGGCTGACCAAAGAACATCGGTTCTTTGAGCTGATCATTCTTCGTCTGTGAAAATGTGGTATATGCCATGAATATGTCCTGTTGGGAGTTTAATGCCGGATAAGGCGTTCACACCGCATCCGGCATCACAATATCAGATCTTACATGCACCGCTTTCGCAGCCATCGTCCTGGATTGACGGCACCAGATCGTCCTGCGCGTCTTCTGCGCCATCACGGGTGTTCTGATAATACAGCGTTTTGACCCCGAATTTGTAGGCGGTGAGCAGGTCTTTCAGCAACTGCTGCATCGGCACTTTTCCTGACGGGAAGCGCGATGGATCGTAGTTGGTGTTAGCAGAGATCGACTGGTCGATGAATTTCTGCATGATACCCACCAGTTGCAAATAACCATCATTACCCGGCATTTCCCACAGCAGCTCATAGGCGTCGTGCAGGTGTTCATAGTCTGGCACCACCTGGCGCAGAATCCCGTCTTTCGACGCTTTAATGCTGACGTAACCACGCGGCGGCTCAATACCGTTGGTGGCGTTAGAAATCTGCGAAGAGGTTTCTGACGGCATCAGCGCTGAAAGCGTGGAGTTACGCAGGCCGTGGGTTTTGATCGACTCACGCAATGCTTCCCAGTCGTAATGCAGCGGCTCATTGGCGATAGCATCCAGATCTTTCTTGTAGGTATCGATCGGCAGGATCCCTTTTGCGTAGGTGGTTTCGTTAAACCACGGGCACGCGCCTTGCTCTTTTGCCAGTTCGTTAGACGCTTTCAGCAGATAATACTGGATCGCTTCAAAGGTTTGGTGCGTCAGGTTGTTGGCGCTGCCGTCGGAGTAACGTTTACCGTGCTTCGCCAGATAGTAAGCGAAGTTGATCACGCCAATACCCAGCGTACGACGACCCATTGCCCCGCGTTTTGCTGCCGGGATTGGGTAATCCTGATAATCCAGTAGCGCATCAAGCGCACGTACCGCCAGAATCGCCAGTTCTTCAAGTTCATCCAGGCTGTTAATTGCGCCCAGGTTGAAAGCAGACAGCGTACACAGCGCGATTTCACCGTTTTCGTCGTTGACGTCATTCAGCGGTTTGGTCGGCAGGGCGATTTCCAGGCACAGGTTAGACTGGCGCACTGGCGCAATAGCCGGATCAAATGGGCTGTGGGTGTTGCAGTGGTCAACGTTCTGAATATAGATACGACCGGTAGACGCGCGTTCCTGCATCATTAGCGAGAATAGCTCAACCGCTTTCACGCGCTGTTTACGGATGCTGTCGTCTTTCTCATACTTGGTGTACAGGCGCTCAAATTCTTCCTGATCGGCAAAGAACGCGTCGTATAACCCCGGAACATCGGATGGACTGAACAGGGTAATATCTTCACCTTTCAGCAGACGGGTATACATCAGCTTGTTGATTTGTACACCGTAGTCCATATGGCGCACGCGGTTGCCTTCAACCCCACGGTTGTTTTTCAGCACCAGCAGGCTTTCAACTTCCAGATGCCATATTGGGTAGAACAACGTAGCTGCACCACCGCGTACACCGCCCTGGGAGCAGGACTTCACTGCGGTCTGGAAATGTTTATAGAACGGGATACAACCCGTGTGAAACGCTTCGCCGCCGCGAATCGGGCTACCCAGTGCACGAATGCGACCGGCGTTGATGCCAATACCTGCACGCTGGGAAACGTATTTCACGATTGCGCTGGAGGTGGCATTGATGGAATCCAGGCTGTCGCCGCACTCGATCAGTACGCAGGAGCTGAACTGGCGAGTCGGGGTACGCACGCCGGACATGATTGGCGTCGGCAACGAAATCTTAAACGTGGAAACCGCATCGTAAAAACGTTTCACGTATTGCAGACGCGTTTCACGCGGGTAATTCGAGAACAGGCACGCAGCAACCAGAATATAGAGGAACTGGGCGCTCTCGTAGATTTCTCCGGTCACGCGGTTTTGTACCAGATATTTGCCTTCAAGCTGTTTAACAGCAGCGTAAGAGAAGGTCATATCACGGTCGTGATCGATAAACGTGTCCATCTGCTTGAACTCTTCTTCCGTGTAGTCTTCCAGCAGATGATTATCGTATTTGCCCATTTCAACCATTTTTACCACGTGATCGTACAGCGCTGGCGGCTCAAACTGGCCGTAGGCTTTTTTACGCAGGTGGAAGATCGCCAGACGCGCGGCGAGATACTGATAATCCGGTGCTTCACGGGAGATCAGGTCAGCGGCAGCCTTGATAATGGTTTCGTGGATGTCGGAGGTCTTGATGCCGTCATAAAACTGAATGTGGGAGCGCAGCTCGACCTGGGAAATCGAAACGTTATGCAGCCCTTCTGCCGCCCAGTCCAGAACGCGATGGATTTTGTCGAGATTGATGCGCTCTGTGCTACCGTCGCGCTTTGTCACCAGCAGATTCTGATTCATGTATGTCGTACCTGTTTTTGGAATACTTTCCGCAATAGCATCGCTTTGACTACCTGTAGTAAGGAAAGTCGCAATGAACACTATATATAGGGGGTATGTTTGGGATTCACTGCAAGATAGTGTGAAAATGGCCCTCTTGCAAGTGCATAACTTTGTGGATAAGTCGCAACGGGAAAAGTGGCTTCCACGCACCTTAGGTCAGACAAGGTGTCCGGGAAAGTCAATGGGAAGAGAAAAAATTGTTAAAAATAACCGTTCGGTGATTTCTTGAACGTTCAATTTGAGATAATTATTGATCCAGGTTATTTATTGCGCTTATGTCAGGAGTGGCGAAAATTGATACCAGCACAAATTCATATCACGTTGTGACTTAATGTTATGTTTATGATGTGAGCGAATGTAAATGGTTGTGGTTCACGGAAGCGGTATTTTTTAATCAGCAGATGTGAAATAAAAATTTGCGATGTTGATTATTCCAGGTAAACAAGAAACGAATTAATCAGTTTGATGTGTTTTAATTATTGTTATTTCATAATTTAGTGAATATCAAAAAGAATAATTAATCTATTTCAGAAGATAATGTTTTTAGTATATAGGTTTTAAATTCTTCTTGCTTACAATTAGTCATTATCTACAATCGTAATATGTCTTTTAATGATGGCGTGTTATTTCTCACAGGCTGTCAGATTATGAATAAAAAATGGATTGTTTTTATCAGGAAAGAATATCTCTTAATTTTTCTGGCTGTCGTTGCATGTGCGTTTACACGAGCGAATGCAGCGTCGCAGATTATGCCTTCATGTCAGGGTGTTAACGTTATAGCCAGTTGCCGGGCCAGTCGCCAGAGCCTTTCAGGTAGTACACAGGTCTGGAATGTTGCTGACGGGCAATGGCTTATTTTTTCTTCTATGAAAAATGATACCAGTGGAGGTGCGGTATTTTTACAACAAGGTGCCAATTTCACATTGTCAGCACAAGACGGAACAGGGATGACGCTGTTTGAAAATAATACCGTGAGTGGTGAGTATAATAATGGCGGGGCTATCTTTGCGAAAGAAAATTCAACGCTGAATCTTACTCAGGTTATTTTTGACAGCAATGTGGCAGGGGGGTATGGGGGGGCGATCTATTCCGCGGGAACAAATGACGCTGGTGATATTGATCTTAGCGTCACCAATGCTGTATTTACAGATAATATTGCTAACGATGGCAAAGGTGGCGCAATATATTCAATTAATAATAATGTCTACTTAAATAACACGGTTTTTAATAATAATCAGGCATATACATCAACGAGTTACAGTGATGGCGATGGTGGAGCTATCGATATTACCGATAATAATAACGATAAAACACATCCATCAGGCTTTACAGTCATTAATAATACTTCATTTATAAATAACACTGCCGAAGGTTATGGTGGTGCAATTTATACCAGCAACGCAATTTCTCCTTATCTTATTGATATCGCTGTTGATGACAGTTATAGCCAGAACGAGGGCGTATTATTAGATGTGAATAACAGTGCATCTGCTTACGGTGAAGAGGCTTCGGCAGCGGCAGGAGGCTTTCTGTATATGGGGTCAAGTGAGATCCGTTTTGATATTGCGGCTGGTAAAACTTTGATCATTGGCAGTACGAAAAATGATGGGGCTATCGATTCCATTGCGGGGACGGGCTTTATTACCAAAGCCGGAGCGGGCGAACTGGTGCTTAACGCCGATAACAATGATTTTACCGGTGAGATGAGAATTAAAAACGGTGAAGTCATGTTGGGGCGGAATAATTCGCTGATGAATGTTGGTGACAATCAGTGCCAAAACAATCCGCAAAATTGCTATGGTCTGAGCGTTGGCAGTATCGGACAGACAGATAATCAGGCTGAGCTTAACGTTGGAACGACTCAGCAAACATTTGTACATTCGTTAACGGGTTTTCAGAATGGCACTTTAAATATTGACGCCGGTGGTAATGTTACTGTCAACCAGGGCGGTTTTGCCGGGACTGTTCAGGGGGATGGGCAACTGACTATTGCTGAAAACGGTAGTTATGTCCTGACGGGAGCGCAGTCGATGGCACTGACCGGCGATATTGTGGTGGAAGACGGGGCGATTCTCTCCTTAACCGGTAATGCTGATGACCTGGCGGCGATGCAGAACGATCCACAGTCAATCGTGCTAAACAATGGTGTGCTGGATCTTTCCGATTTTACTACCTGGCAGAGTGGTACGGCAGAAAACGATGGTCTGGAAATTAGCGGCAGTGGCGGCACGGTGATTGGCAGTCAGGACGTTGCCGATCTCTATGGCGGCGACGATCTGCATATTGGCGATGACGGGAAAAAAGGTGTCTATGTGGTGGTGGATGCAGGTGATAGACAGGTAAGCCTGGCGAATGACAATCCATATCTGGGCACTACGCAAATCGCTTCGGGAACGCTGATCGTTAGCGATAATTCACAGCTTGGCGATACGGATTACAACCGTCAGGTCATTTTTACCGATAACCAGCAAAATAGTGTAATGGAGATAACTGCAGATGTTGACACATGCTCAGCGACGGCGGGGCATGGGCGTAATATCGAAATGCGCGCTGATGGTGAAGTCGCAGTTGATGCGGGGGTCTACACGCAATGGGGGGCGTTGATGGCCGACAGTAGTGGGCAGGATCAGGATGCTGGCAGCACACTAACGAAAACAGGCGCAGGCACCCTGGAACTGACCGCCAGTGGTACGGCGCAGTCGGCGGTGCGAGTGGAGGAAGGCACGCTGAAAGGTGATGTTGCGGATATCTTTCCTTATGTTTCGTCGTTGTGGGTCGGTGATGGGGCTACGTTCGAGACTGGTGCGGATCAGGATATTCAGTCTATTGATGCGACTTCCAGCGGCACTATCGATATCAGCGATGGCACCGTCTTACGTTTAACCGGACAGGAGACTTCCGCCGCGTTGGATGCCTCACTGTTTATCGGTGGCGGTACTCTGGTCAATGTCTCCGATGGTACGGTGTTGACCGGTGAGCTTAATACCAATCTTGAAACTGACAGCCTGACTTACCTTTCAGACGTGACGGTCAATGGTGATCTGACCAATACTTCCGGTGAGGTGAGTCTGCAAAATGGTGCTGCTGGCGACACACTGACGGTGAATGGCGATTACAATGGCGGCGGTACGTTGCTGCTCGATAGTGAATTAGACGGCAATGATTCTGTAAGCGATCTGCTGGTACTTAACGGCAATACCTCCGGTAACACCACGGTAGTGATTAACCCGATTACTGGCATTGGCGAGCCGACATCCACAGGTATTAAAGTGGTTGATTTCAATGCCGATCCCACACAATTTCAGAACAATGCGCAGTTTAGTCTGGCGGGCAGCGGCTACGTCAATATGGGTGCTTACGACTATATGTTGGTGGAAGATAACAGCGACTGGTATTTGCGTTCGCAAAAAGAGACTCCGACGCCGCTACCTGAGCCGGAACCGACTCCCGATCCCACGCCTGATCCTGCACCAACCCCGATGCCTGCTTACCAGCCTGTGTTGAATGCGAAAACCGGGGGATATCTTAATAACCTGCGAGCGGTAAACCAGGCATTTGTGATGGAGAGACGCGACCATGCCGGTGGCAACAGTCAATCGCTACATTTACGCATTTTGGGTGGGCACGAGCATTACACTGCCGTGGGGCAAATGGCCCTGCACGAAGACACTTCTACGATACAGCTTAGTGGCAACCTGTTAAGTGAAAACTGGGGGGATGATGGCGAATGGACACTGGCGGGCGTTGGAAGCTACAGCAATAACCAGGGATATAGTCGCTCGAATATCACCTCAACCCGTGCCGATAACCAGAACCGCGGTTATGCCGTTGGTCTGACATCAAGCTGGTTTCAGCATGGCAGTCAAAAGCAGGGGGCATGGCTTGATAGCTGGCTGCAATATGCCTGGTTTAATAACGATGTCAGCGAGCAAGGCGATGGTGTGGACCATTATCGTTCATCAGGGATCGTTGCGTCGCTGGAGGCGGGGTATCAGTGGTTACCGATGCGCGGCGTATTAATTGAACCGCAAGCGCAGGTTGTCTATCAGGGCGTGAAGCAAAATGATTTCACCGCCGCTAACCGTGCTCGGGTGTCCCAATCGCAGGGTGATGATATTCAGATGCGGTTGGGATTACACAGCGAATGGCATACCGTCGTTCATGTCACGCCAACGTTGGATCTGAATTATTATCACGATCCTCATTCGGCAGAAATTGAAGAAGATGGCAGCAATATTAGCGATGATGTGGCGAAGCAGCGTGGTGAAATAAAAGTGGGGATAACAGGCAATATTAGCCAGCGAGTTTCCCTGCGCGGCAGCGTGGCGTGGCAGAAGGGAAGTGATGATTTTGCCCAGACGGCAGGATTTTTGTCGATGACGGTGAAATGGTAATTACTGCCCGCCCGGCATCGTTGCCGGATGCGGCGTAAATGCTTTATCCGGCCTACTGGAGCGTTTGTAGGCCTGATAAGGCGCGGCAAGCGTCGCATCAGGCATTGGCATCGTTGCCGGATTCGGTGCGATCCGGCTTACAATCTTACTTATTCTGCGTATGCAGCATATAGTTCACATCAACGCCGGGGCCGAGCTTAAAGGAGTTAGTGAGCGGGTTGTAATGCAGTCCGGTCATATGACGTTCTTTTAAACTGGTCTGATCCACCCAACCCAGCAGTTCTGCCGGTTTAATAAACTTCTTCACGTCGTGCGTGCCTTTTGGCACCATGCGCAAAATATATTCCGCGCCGACTACCGCCATCAGCCACGACTTGCCGTTGCGGTTAAGCGTTGAGAAAAAGACATCGCCGCCCGGTTTTACTAATTGCGCACAGGCTCTGACCACTGACTGCGGATCGGGAACGTGCTCCAGCATCTCCATGCAGGTTACCACATCATACTGTCCGGCATGCTTTGCCGCGTGCTCTTCAACGGTTTCCTGCACGTACTCCACCTGAATGCCGTTTTCCAGTGCGTGAAGTTTTGCTACCTGCAATGGCTCAAAGCCCATATCCAGACCGGTCACCGTCGCGCCTTCTCGCGCCATACTCTCAGCCAGAATGCCGCCGCCACAACCGACATCAAGCACCTTTTTGCCAAATAAACCGCCGGAACGCTCGGCAATATAGCCCAGACGCAGCGGGTTAATGCGGTGCAGTGGTTTGAACTCGCCTTCCAGATCCCACCAGCGGGAGGCGACGGCTTCAAATTTAGCGATCTCTTCGTGGTCTACGTTATGGTTTACCGGCGATTTTTCGGCATTCATTGGCACTTCTACTCCGTAATTGGCAAGACAAGCGAGTATATCAGGCATTGCAGGTGAATAAAGCGTATAGGTTTACCTCAATCTGCGCGGCTGTGTTATAATTTGCGACCTTTGAATCCGGGATACAGTAGAGGGATAGCGGTTAGATGAGCGACCTTGCGAGAGAAATTACACCGGTCAACATTGAGGAAGAGCTGAAAAGCTCCTATCTGGATTATGCGATGTCGGTCATTGTTGGCCGTGCGCTGCCAGATGTCCGAGATGGCCTGAAGCCGGTACACCGTCGCGTACTTTACGCCATGAACGTACTAGGCAATGACTGGAACAAAGCCTATAAAAAATCTGCCCGTGTCGTTGGTGACGTAATCGGTAAATACCATCCCCATGGTGACTCGGCGGTCTATGACACGATCGTCCGTATGGCGCAGCCATTCTCGCTGCGTTACATGCTGGTAGACGGTCAGGGCAACTTCGGTTCTATCGACGGCGACTCCGCGGCGGCAATGCGTTATACGGAAATCCGTCTGGCGAAAATTGCCCATGAACTGATGGCCGATCTCGAAAAAGAGACGGTCGATTTCGTTGATAACTATGACGGCACGGAAAAAATTCCGGACGTCATGCCGACCAAAATTCCTAACCTGCTGGTGAACGGTTCTTCCGGTATCGCCGTAGGTATGGCAACCAACATCCCGCCGCACAACCTGACGGAAGTGATCAACGGTTGTCTGGCGTATATCGAAGATGAAGACATCAGCATTGAAGGGCTGATGGAACACATCCCGGGACCAGACTTCCCGACGGCAGCAATCATCAACGGTCGTCGTGGCATTGAAGAAGCTTACCGTACCGGTCGCGGCAAGGTGTATATCCGCGCGCGTGCCGAAGTGGAAGTTGACGCCAAAACCGGGCGTGAAACCATTATCGTCCACGAGATTCCGTATCAGGTGAACAAAGCTCGCCTGATCGAGAAGATTGCGGAGCTGGTAAAAGAAAAACGCGTGGAAGGCATCAGCGCGCTGCGTGACGAGTCTGACAAAGACGGTATGCGCATCGTGATTGAAGTTAAACGCGATGCGGTCGGTGAAGTGGTGCTCAACAACCTCTACTCCCAGACCCAGTTGCAGGTTTCTTTCGGTATTAACATGGTGGCATTGCATCATGGTCAGCCGAAGATCATGAACCTGAAAGACATTATCGCAGCGTTTGTCCGTCACCGCCGCGAAGTGGTGACGCGTCGTACCATCTTCGAACTGCGTAAAGCGCGCGACCGTGCTCATATCCTTGAAGCATTAGCCGTGGCGCTGGCGAACATCGATCCGATCATCGAGCTGATCCGTCATGCGCCGACCCCGGCAGAAGCGAAAACTGCGCTGGTTGCCAATCCGTGGCAGTTGGGCAACGTTGCCGCGATGCTGGAACGTGCGGGCGACGATGCTGCGCGTCCGGAATGGCTGGAGCCACAGTTCGGCGTGCGTGACGGTCTGTACTACCTGACCGAACAGCAAGCTCAGGCGATTCTGGATCTGCGTCTGCAGAAACTGACCGGCCTTGAGCACGAAAAACTGCTCGACGAATACAAAGAGCTGCTGGATCAGATTGCTGAACTGCTGCGTATTCTTGGCAGTGCCGATCGCCTTATGGAAGTGATCCGTGAAGAACTGGAACTGGTTCGTGAACAGTTTGGTGACAAACGTCGTACTGAAATCACGGCTAACAGCGCTGATATCAACCTGGAAGATCTGATCACCCAGGAAGATGTGGTCGTAACGCTTTCTCACCAGGGCTACGTGAAGTATCAGCCGCTTTCGGAATACGAAGCGCAGCGTCGTGGCGGGAAAGGTAAATCTGCCGCACGTATAAAAGAAGAAGACTTTATCGACCGGTTGCTGGTGGCGAACACCCACGATCATATTCTGTGCTTCTCCAGTCGTGGTCGCGTTTATTCGATGAAGGTTTATCAGTTGCCTGAAGCCTCTCGTGGTGCGCGTGGTCGTCCGATCGTTAACCTGTTGCCGCTGGAACAGGACGAACGTATCACCGCCATTCTGCCGGTGACCGAGTTTGAAGAAGGCGTGAAAGTCTTCATGGCGACAGCTAACGGCACTGTGAAGAAAACCGTCCTCACCGAATTCAACCGCTTGCGTACCGCTGGTAAAGTGGCAATCAAACTGGTTGAAGGCGATGAACTGATTGGCGTTGACCTGACCAGCGGCGAAGACGAAGTGATGTTGTTCTCCGCTGAAGGTAAAGTGGTGCGCTTTAAAGAATCTTCTGTTCGCGCGATGGGCTGCAACACCACTGGTGTTCGCGGTATCCGTTTAGGCGAAGGTGATAAAGTCGTATCTCTGATCGTTCCACGTGGTGATGGTGCAATCCTTACCGCAACACAAAACGGTTACGGTAAGCGTACCGCGGTGGCGGAATACCCAACCAAGTCGCGTGCGACGAAAGGGGTTATCTCCATCAAAGTCACTGAACGTAACGGGTTAGTGGTTGGGGCGGTGCAGGTAGATGACTGCGACCAGATCATGATGATCACTGATGCCGGTACGCTGGTGCGTACACGTGTTTCGGAAATCAGTGTGGTTGGTCGTAACACTCAGGGCGTTATCCTCATCCGTACAGCGGAAGATGAAAACGTGGTGGGGCTGCAACGTGTCGCAGAGCCAGTTGACGACGAAGAGCTGGATGCTATCGACGGCAGTGCTGCGGAAGGGGACGATGAAATCGCTCCGGAAGTGGACGTTGACGACGAACCAGAAGAAGAATAATTTCATCGCTTCATGCCAAAAGGGAGCTGTTTCCCTTTTTTGAATTGAAAAGTCCAGACTGCAAAGTCTGGGCTTTTGTCGTATTAGGGCGCGATAAAGTTTTACATCGCCCATAAAAAATGGCTGGTTTTACACAAGGAATGTGGCAATGAGTGGTGAAAAAAAGCGAAAGGCTGGCGGTTTTATGGCCTTGTAGGTTTTGGGGCAATAGCACTGCTTTCCGCAGGCGTCTGGGCATTGCAATACACTGGCAGTGGAGCAGAAAAAACCTTGTCACCACTGGTGGTGCACAACAATCTGCAAATCGATCTCAATGAGCCGGACCTCTTTCTCGACAGCGACTCTCTAAGCCAGCTCCCCAAAGATCTCCTCACAATTCCTTTTCTCCATGATGTTTTAAGCGAAGATTTTGTTTTTTATTATCAGAACCATACCGACCGTCTGGGCATTGAGGGCAGCATTCGCCGCATTGTCTATGAACACGATCTCACGCTGAAAGATAAGTTATTTTCCTCGTTGTTAGACCAGCCTGCGCAGGCGGCGCTGTGGCACGATAAACAGGGACATCTTTCACATTATATGGTGCTGATTCAGCGCAGTGGCTTAAGTAAATTACTGGAACCGTTACTGTTTGCTGCCACCAGCGACAGCCAGTTAAGCAAGACGGAAATCAGCAGCATCAAGATAAATAATGAAACTATTCCTGTTTATCAGTTGCGCTATAACAGCAATAACACACTGATGTTCACGACTTATCAGGACAAAATGCTGGTTTTCTCCAGTACGGATATGCTGTTTAAAGACGACCAGCAGGATAGCGAAGCGACGGCGATCGCGAGTGATTTGTTGAGCGGCAAAAAACGCTGGGAAACCCGCTTTGGCCTGGAAGAGCGTACTGCCGGAAAAACACCAGTACGTCAGCGTATCGTGGTTAGCGCAAATTTGCTGGGCTTTGGCTACCAGCGACTTATCCCATCTTTTGCCGGTGTGCGCTTCGAAATGAACAACGACGGCTGGCACAGCTTTCTGGCATTAAATGATGGATCCGCCAGTGTAGATGCCAGTTTCGATTTCACTCCGGTATGGAACAGTATGCCTGCTGGTGCCAGCTTCTGCGTAGCTGTGCCGTATTCGCACGGTATTGCCGAAGAGATGCTTTCGCACATCAGCCAGGAAAACGACAAGTTGAACGGGGCGTTAGATGGTGCAGCCGGACTGTGTTGGTATGAAGACTCAAAACTGCAAACACCGTTATTTGTTGGTCAGTTTGATGGCACAGCCGAACAGGCGCAACTACCAGGGAAACTGTTTAGCCAAAATATCGGCGCGCACGAAAGCAAAGCGCCGGAAGGTGTACTGCCGGTGACGGAAACACAACAAGGAGAGGCCAGAATATGGCGTCGGGAAGTCAGTTCTCGTTACGGCCAGTACCCGGCCGCACAGGCAGCACAACCTGAACAACTTATGTCAGCGTCCTTTTTCCGTGTGTCGCTGGCGATGCAAAATAAAACGTTGCTTTTCTCCCTGGATGACACGCTGGTGAATAACGCATTGCAAACACTGAATAAAACGCGACCGGCAATGGTGGATGTAATTCCGGTCGATGGTGTGATTCCGGTTTATGTGAATCCGCAAGGTGTGGCGAAATTGTTGCGCAACGAAACGCTGACCAGTCTGCCGAAGAACCTCGAACCGGTTTTTTATAATGCCGCGCAAACTTTATTAATGCCGAAGCTGGACGCTTTATCTCAACAACCTCGCTATGTCATAAAGCTGGCTCAGATGGAACCCGGTGCCGCCTGGCAGTGGATACCCATTACCTGGCAGCCACTATGAGACACGGGTTGCTGGCGCTGATCTGTTGGCTGTGTTGTTTTGTTGCCCATAGCGAAAGGCTGAATGTCGAACAATCGGGGCTATTTCGCGCCTGGTTTGTGCGCATTGCACAAGAACAACTACGCCAGGGGCCAAGTCCGCGTTGGTATCAGCAGGATTGTGCGGGGCTGGTGCGCTTTGCGGCGAACGAGGCACTGAAAGTTCACGACAGCAAATGGCTAAAAAGTAACGGTATAGCAAGTCAGTATTTGCCGCCAGAGATGACGCTAACACCTGAACAGCGGCAACTGGCACAAAACTGGAATCAGGGGAACGACAAAACCGGCCCCTATGTGACAGCGATTAATTTGATTCAGTACAACAGCCATTTTATTGGCCTGGACATAAACCAGGCGCAGCCTGGCGATATGATTTTTTTCGATCAGGGCGATGCCCAGCATTTAATGGTCTGGATGGGGCGTTACGTCATCTACCACACCGGAAGCGCTACGAAAACTGACAACGGAATGCGCGCAGTCAGTCTGCAACAACTTATGACATGGAAGGACACCCGATGGATACCCAACGATTCCAATCCCAATTTTATTGGCATTTATCGTTTAAATTTTCTGGCGCGATAGCGGCCTGTCTGTGCTTGTCTCTCGCAGGGACGGGGCTTGTTAACGCTGATGACTCACTCCCTTCCAGCAATTATGCGCCACCTGCCGGGGGAACATTCTTTTTGCTCGCTGACAGCAGTTTTAGCAGCAATGAAGAGGCTAAAGTGCGGCTGGAAGCTCCGGGTCGTGATTATCGGCGTTATCAGATGGAAGAATACGGCGGCGTGGATGTTCGCCTGTATCGTATTCCTGACCCAATAGCGTTCCTGCGTCAGCAGAAAAACCTGCATCGCATTGTGGTACAGCCGCAATATCTGGGCGACGGTCTGAACAATACGCTGACCTGGCTGTGGGATAACTGGTACGGCAAATCTCGCCGCGTGATGCAGCGTTCTTTCTCTTCTCAGTCGCGGCAGAATGTAACTCAGGCATTACCGGAATTGCAGCTTGGCAATGCCATCATCAAACCTTCCCGTTATGTACAAAACAACCCGTTTTCACCGCTGAAGAAATACCCGCTGGTGGAGCAGTTTCGTTACCCACTATGGCAGGCAAAACCAGTCGAGCCACAACAAGGCGTAAAACTGGACGGTGCATCCAGTAATTTCATCTCGCCGCAGCCGGGCAATGTCTATATTCCTCTCGGTAAACAAGAGCCTGGACTGTACCTCGTCGAGGCGATGGTAGGCAGTTATCGGGCGACAACAGTGGTATTTGTTTCCGATACCGTGGCGCTCAGCAAAGTGTCGGGTAACGAACTTCTGGTGTGGACCGCTGGCAAAAAGCAGGGTGAAGCGAAGCCTGGCTCCGAGATCCTGTGGACTGACGGTTTTGGCGTGATGACTCGCGGCGTTACTGATGACAGCGGTGCCTTGCAGTTACAACATATATCGCCTGAACGTTCATACATTCTTGGTAAAGATGCTGAAGGCGGCGTTTTTGTATCCGAGAATTTCTTCTACGAAAGCGAAACCTATAACACCCGTTTGTATATCTTTACCGACCGCCCGCTATACCGCGCAGGCGACCGTGTTGATGTCAAAGTGATGGGGCGCGAGTTTCACGGCCCGCTGCATTCATCCCCCATCGTAAGTGCTCCGGCGAAACTCTCGGTGCTGGATGCCAACGGTAGTCTGTTGCAAACCGTCAATGTCGCGCTTGATGCGCGTAATGGCGGGCAGGGGAGTTTCCGCCTGCCAGAAAATGCCGTTGCCGGAGGTTATGAGTTACGCCTGGCTTACCGCAACCAGGTCTATAGCAGCAGTTTTCGCGTGGCAAACTACATCAAACCGCATTTTGAGATTGGCTTAGCCCTCGACAAAAAAGATTTCAAAACTGACGAAGCGGTCAGCGGTAAACTACAACTGCTCTACCCGGATGGTGAGCCAGTAAAAAATGCTCGGGTGCAGTTAAGTTTGCGCGCCCAACAATTGTCGATGGTTGGCAACGATTTGCGTTATGCCGGGCGTTTCCCGGTGTCGCTTGAAGGCAGCGAAACGGTTTCAGACGATAGCGGTCATGTGGCGTTAAATCTTCCCGCTGCCGATAAACCGAGCCGTTATTTATTAACTGTCTCCGCCAGCGACGGCGCGGCGTATCGTGTTACCACCACCAAAGAGATCCTCATTGAACGCGGTCTTGCACATTACACACTAAGCACCGCCGCACAATACAGCAAAAGTGGCGAGCCGGTGGTATTCCGTTATGCCGCGCTGGAGGCTTCAAAACAGGTTCCCGTTAAGTACGAGTGGTTGCGTCTGGAAGACCGCACAAGCTACAGTGGTGACCTGGCGTCTGGCGGTAAATCCTTCACCGTTAATTTCGATAAACCCGGCAACTACAATCTGACTTTGCGTGATAAAGACGGCCTGATTCTCGCCGGGTTAAGCCATGCGGTCAGCGGTAAGGGCAGCATGGCGCATACCGGTACGGTAGATATTGTGGCGGATAAAACGCTCTACCAGCCCGGCGAAACCGCGAAGATGCTAATCACTTTCCCGGAACCGATTGATGAAGCGTTGCTGACGCTGGAGCGTGATCGCGTTGAACAGCGGTCGCTGTTATCGCAACCAGCAAGCTGGCTAACACTGCAACGTTTAAACGATACCCAGTATGAAGCCCGCGTTCCGGTGAGTAATACCTTTGCGCCTAACATCACCTTTTCGGTGCTGTATACCCGTAACGGGCAGTACAGTTTTCAGAATGCCGGGATCAAAGTCGCCGTTCCCCAGTTAGATATTCGGGTGAAAACGGGCAAAACCCATTACCAGCCAGGCGAACTGGTAAATGTGGAATTAACCTCATTGCTGAAGGGCAAACCTGTTTCTGCACAACTAACGGTTGGCGTGGTCGATGAAATGATCTACGCGCTGCAACCGGAGATTGCGCCAAATATCGGCAAATTTTTCTATCCGCTGGGGCGTAACAATGTGCGTACCAGTTCCAGCCTGTCATTTATCAGCTACGACCAGGCACTCTCCAGCGAGCCGGTTGCGCCAGGAGCAACAAACCGCAGCGAGCGGCGAGTGAAAATGCTGGAACGCCCACGGCGCGAAGAGGTTGATACCGCGGCATGGATGCCATCGCTAACAACGGACAAACAAGGCAAAGCATATTTCACGTTCCTGATGCCGGATTCGTTAACCCGTTGGCGCATTACCGCACGTGGGATGAACGGCGACGGGCTGGTCGGGCAGGGGCGTGCTTATTTGCGCTCGGAAAAAAATCTCTACATGAAGTGGAGTATGCCAACGGTGTATCGCCTGGGCGACAAACCGGCGGCAGGGCTGTTTATTTTCAGTCAGCAGGATAACGAACCGGTAGAGCTGGTAAGTAAATTTGCGGGTGTTGAAATGCGCCAGACGCTGACGTTGCATAAAGGGGCTAACTATATTTTGCTGACGCAGGACATTCAGCAATCTGGTTTGCTAAGCGCAGAATTGCAACAAAATGGGCAAGTGCAGGACAGCATTAGCACAAAACTGTCTTTTGTTGATAACACCTGGTCCGTTGAACAGCAGAAAAACGTCATGCTCGGCGGTGGCGATAACACGCTGATGTTGCCAGAGCTGGCGAGTAACATCCGACTACAAAGCAGCGAAACGCCGCAGGAGATTTTCCGTAATAACCTCGACGCGTTAGTCGATGAACCCTGGGGGGGCGTAATCAACACCGGTAGCCGTCTGCTCCCCCTAAGCCTTGCCTGGCGTGCGCTTGCCGATCATCAGAGTGCTGCCGCCAACGACATTCGTCAGATGATTCAGGATAACCGTTTGCGGCTGATGCAACTGGCGGGGCCAGGCGCGCGCTTTACCTGGTGGGGTGAAGATGGCAATGGCGATGCCTTCCTGACAGCATGGGCATGGTATGCCGACTGGCAGGCCAGTCAGGCGCTTGGCGTAACGCAACAACCTGAATACTGGCAGCATATGCTCGACAGCTACGCAGAGCAGGCGGATAACATGCCGTTACTGCATCGGGCGCTGGTGCTGGCGTGGGCGCAGGAGATGAATCTGCCGTGCAAAACGTTGCTGAAAGGGCTGGATGAAGCGGTTTCCCGGAAAGAAATCAAAGCGCTCTCAGAGGAAGACACTCGTGATATCAATGATAGCCTGATCCTCGATGCGCCAGAGTCTCCGCTGGCGGATGCGGTGGCAAACGTTTTAACCATGACGTTACTGAAAAAAGCACAGTTGAAGTCCACTGTCATGCCACAGGTCCAGCAGTATGCGTGGGATAAAGCGGCAAACAGCAACCAACCGCTGGCGCACACGGTTGTGTTGCTTAATAGCGGTGGCGACTCCACCCAGGCTGCGGCCATTTTAAGTGGTTTAACCGCCCAGCAATCCAGTATCGAACGTGCACTGGCCATGAACTGGCTGGCGAAATATATGGCAGCGATGCCTCCCGTAGTGTTACCCGCACCTGCGGGCGCATGGGCTAAACAAAAGGCGACTGGCGGGGGCGAATACTGGCGTTGGGTTGGTCAGGGGGTGCCAGACATTCTCTCTTTTGGTGACGAATTATCGTCGCAAAACGTGCAGATCCGTTGGCGTGAACCGGCAAAAACTGCTCAACAAAGTAACATTCCGGTGACCGTTGAACGCCAGTTGTATCGGCTGATCCCGGGGGATGAAGAGATGAGCTTTACTCTGCAGCCGGTTACCAGTAGTGAGATTGACAGCGATGCGCTGTATCTCGATGAAATCACTCTCACCAGTGAGCAGGATGCGCCGCTGCGCTACGGTCAGGTGGAAGTACCGCTACCGCCGGGAGCTGATGTTGAACGGACAACGTGGGGCATCTCAGTCAACAAGCCCAACACCGCGAAACAGCAGGGGCAGTTGCTGGAAAAAGCGCGTAATGAAATGAGCGAGTTGGCTTATATGGTGCCGGTGAAAGAATTTGCAGGAACGGTCACTTTCCACCATCTGCTGCGCTTCTCGCAAAAAGGGCAATTCGTTCTACCGCCCGTTCGTTATGTGCGTTCCTATGCGCCTGCGCAGCAAAGCGTTGCGGCAGGTAGCGAATGGCGCGGGATGCAGGTGAAATAAGTGAACTGGCGCAGAATCGTCTGGCTATTGACGCTGGTTACGCTGTCAACGTTTGCGGAGGAGACGCCGTTACAACTGGCACTGCGGGGGGCGCAGCATGATCAACTGTATCAGTTGACGCCATCGGGCGTGACAAACGTCTCTACGCTACCTGACACGCTCACTACGCCGTTAGGGAGCTTATGGAAGCTGTATGTTTATGCCTGGCTTGAGGATACTCATCAGCCGGAGCAGCCCTACCAGTGTCGCGGTAACTCTCCGGAAGAAGTCTATTGCTGTCAGGCGGGGGAGAGCATTACGCGCGAAACGGCGTTGGTGCGTTCCTGTGGTCTCTACTTTTCGCCGCAGCGGTTGCACATCGGTGCGGATGCGTGGGGGCAATACTGGCAACAGCGCCAGGCACCAACCTGGTTAGCATCGCTTTCTACGCTGAAACCCGAAACGTCGGTAACCGTTAAATCGTTGCTTGATTCACTGGCGACGTTACCTGCGCAAAACAAAGCCCAGGAAATATTACTGGACGTGGTGCTGGACGATTCGAAAATTGGCGTAGCGTCCATGCTCGGTAGTCGGGTACGAGTGAAAACCTGGAGCTGGTTTGCCGATGATAAACAGGAAATCCGTCAGGGCGGTTTTGCTGGTTGGTTAACTGATGGTACGCCGCTATGGGTTACAGGCAGCGGCACCAGCAAAACGGTATTGACCCGTTACGCGACGATTCTTAATCAGGTTTTGCCTGTACCGACGCAAGTTGCCAGTGGGCAATGTGTACTGGTGGATCTGTTTGCTCGTTATCCGGTGAAAAAAATCACTGCGGAAAAGAGTACGACGGCAGTAAAACCCGGCGTGCTCAATGGGCGCTATCGAGTGACGTTTGCCAATGGTAACCATATTACGTTGGTCAGCCACGGTGAGACGACCTTACTTACGGAAAATGGCAAACTGAAATTGCAGTCGCATCTCGATCGTGAAGAGTACGTTGCCAGAGTGCTGGATCGCGAGGCGAAAAGTACGCCCCCTGAGGCAGCGAAAGCCATGACCGTGGCGATTCGCACATTTTTACAGCAAAACGCCGATCGGGAAGGCGATTGCCTGACAATCCCGGACAGCAGCGCCACTCAGCGCGTTTCTGCTTCGCCAGCCACCACGGGCGCGCGGACGATGACCGCCTGGACGCAGGATCTCATCTATGCGGGCGATCCGGTTCATTATCATGGCAGTCGCGCTGCTGAAGGAACGCTGTCCTGGCGGCAAGCCACCGTCCAGGCGGGGCAGGGAGAGCGTTACGACCAGATACTCGCCTTTGCTTATCCCGACAACAGCCTTAGCCGCTGGGGAGCACCACGCTCTACTTGCCAGTTATTACCGAAAGCGAAAGCCTGGCTGGCGGAAAAAATGCCACAGTGGCGGCGCGCGTTACAAGACGAGACGGGGTACAACGAGCCAGACGTATTCGCGGTGTGCCGTTTAGTCTCGGGGTTCCCCTATACCGATCGGCAGCAAAAAAGGCTATTTATTCGTAATTTTTTTACACTTCAGGATCGACTGGATTTAACTCATGAGTACCTGCATCTTGCCTTTGATGGATACCCCACCGGGCTGGATGAGAACTATATCGAAGCGCTGACCCGACAATTATTAATGGACTAATGCTATGCGAAAGATATTTCTTCCGTTGTTACTGGTGGCACTTTCGCCTGTTGCCCACAGCGAAGGAGTGCAGGAAGTCGAAATTGATGCACCGCTTTCTGGCTGGCATCCGGCAGAGGGTGAAGATGCCAGTTTTTCACAATCGATCAATTACCCCGCGTCGTCCGTCAATATGGCTGATGATCAAAATATCTCTGCGCAGATCCGCGGCAAAATAAAAAATTATGCTGCGGCGGGCAAAACCCAGCAGGGGCGATTGGTGGTCAACGGTGCCAGTATGCCGCAGAGAATTGAATCTGATGGTTCATTTGCGCGCCCTTATATTTTTACCGAAGGCAGCAACAGTGTGCAGGTCATCAGCCCCGATGGGCAAAGCCGACAAAAAATGCAGTTTTACTCTACACCGGGGGCTGGTGCAATTCGCGCGCGTTTACGGTTAGTTCTTTCATGGGATACGGATAATACCGATCTCGATCTCCATGTCGTCACGCCGGATGGTGAACACGCCTGGTACGGTAATACAGCGCTGAAAAATAGTGGCGCACTGGATATGGATGTCACGACAGGTTACGGACCAGAGATTTTCGCTATGCCTGCGCCGATTCACGGGCGCTATCAGGTGTATATCAACTACTATGGCGGACGCAGCGAAACGGAATTGACGATTGCTCAACTGACGCTCATCACTGATGAAGGCTCGGTCAATGAAAAACAGGAAACTTTTGTTGTCCCGATGCGTAATGCTGGTGAACTGACGCTGGTGAAAAGTTTTGACTGGTAATTAATGAGGTTACCTTCACTGTCGTTGTTTAAGAAAACGCCCGATGACTTTCGCTATCGGGCGTTTTTGTTTATTAATTCAACCGTTCAATCACCATCGCAATTCCCTGACCACCACCAATACATAGCGTTGCCAGCCCCAGCGTTTTATCGCGTGCCTGCATTGCATGTAACAGAGTGACCAGAATACGTGCACCGCTGGCACCGATAGGATGCCCGAGCGCGATAGCCCCGCCGTTAACATTCACTTTCTCAGGATCAAAGCCCAGGGTTTTCCCTACGGCAAGGAACTGCGCAGCAAACGCTTCATTGGCTTCGATAAGATCAATATCTGCCAGTTGCAGCCCTGCCAGTTGTAACGCTTTTTGTGTGGCAGGTACTGGCCCCATTCCCATCAACGCGGGAGCCACGCCGCCGCTGGCATAGCTTTTAATGCGAGCCAGTGGTTTAAGGCCTGCCGCCAGCGCCGCCGATTCTTCCATAATCACCAGTGCGGCAGCACCGTCGTTAATGCCTGAAGCATTCCCGGCAGTGACCGTTCCGGCTTTGTCGAAGGCCGGGCGCAATGCAGCCAGAGCTTCTGCAGTAGAATCTGCTTTCGGGAATTCATCGCGATCGAAGACGATGGTTTTCTTCCGTGTGACGACATTTACCGGGACAATTTCGGCTGTAAAAGCACCAGATTCAATTGCCGCTGCCGCTTTACGCTGTGAATTTAGTGCCAGTTCATCCTGCATTTCACGGGTAATTCCGTACTGTTTGGCCACGTTTTCGGCGGTAATCCCCATATGATAACCGTGGGTGGCGCACATCAGACCATCGCGCAGGATTACGTCATAAACCTGTCCGTCTCCCAGACGATAACCTGAGCGTGCTTTTGCATCGAGTAAGTAGGGCGCTAAACTCATGTTCTCCATTCCACCCGCGACGATGCTCTGCGCCTGACCGGCCTGAATCGCCTGGGCGGCAAGCGCCACGCTTTTCAGACCCGAGCCACACACTTTGTTGATCGTAAATCCGCACACCGTTTCTGCCAGCCCGCTTTTAAGCAATGCCTGACGCGCCGGGTTTTGCCCTAAACCCGCCTGCAGGACGTTACCCATAATCACTTCATCTACGTGTTGTGAGTCAATTTTTGCGCGTTCAATGGCGGCCTGGATCACCGTTGCCCCTAGATCGATAGCGCTGGTGGAGGCGAGTGAACCGTTAAAACTACCGATGGCAGTACGTACCGCACTGACGATGACACAATTTTTCATTTTATATTCCTTCTGTCTGTAGAGTTGCCGTCAGAACAGCGTTAAACCAATGACGAAAATGACGCCGGAGAAGAGCAGGGCAGTGATGCAATAGCCCATGATGTCGCGGACACCGAGTCCGGCGATTGCCAGTGCTGGCAGCGCCCAGAACGGTTGGGCCATGTTCATCCATTGCTCGCCGTAGGCGATCGCCATTACGGATTTACCCAGATCTGCGCCCAGTGCCTGGGCTGCGGGTATCACAAATGGCCCCTGAATAACCCAGTGACCACCGCCAGAAGGTACGGCGAAGTTGATCAGCGCAGAGCTAAAGAAGGTCATTACCGGGAAGGTGTCCTTATTTGCGACATTGATAAAAAATTCGGTAATGAGTCCGCCGAGGCCTGAGTGTTCCATCATTAACTGGATCCCGGCGTAGAAGGGGAATTGCACCAGAATACCGGCGGTACTGCGTGCCGCCGCACTGATAGCACGCATATAAGCCATTGGTGTTTTATGCAGTAGCAGGCCCGCAATCATAAACATCAGATTGACGGTATTTATGGTGATGTTGAAGCCATGTTCGATGAAGTACATCGCCAGGTAAGCGATACCGAGTGCACCAATGATCAACGTCAGGATGCGACTTTCCTCCAGTCGCTCGGATGGTGGGGCATCTTTCGGTAGCTGCTTCTGAAAATCAGCCTCTTCCTGGAGTAGTTTCGGATCGATACTCACCACGTCTGACGGTTTTGGCATCATCATGCGGGTGATAAACGGCATCACCACAATCAATGCCACAGTGATGAAAATGTTAAAACCACTGAACAGAGTATCGCCCACCGGGATAAGCCCGGCGATATGCTCAACCGGGTTGCCCGGTGTGGCAGCCAACAGAGGCATTGAGCCAGAGAAGCCGCCGCCCCAGGTGAGAAAACCAATGTAGGCGCAGGCAATGAGCAACGGATAATCAGAACCGGGTACTCGCCGGGCGACTTCACGGGCGAACATTGCGCCAACAACCAGACCAAATCCCCAGTTGATGACACAAGCGACTGAGCCAAAGAAAGTGACCAGCATGACGCCCTGTACGGGCGTCTTTGCAGCGGAGGCGGCAGTACGCAGCAAGCTTTTCACCGGAGCGGAGCTGGCAAGGGCATGACCGGTAACGATGATAAGCGCCATCTGCATACCGAACGCCAGCAAGTTCCAGAAACCGTCACCCCACATTTTCACCATGTTGATCGGCGTTTGTGGTGTTAACCAAAGCGCGATCACGAATGTTAGCAACGTCAGCAACATGGCAAAGATCAGGGGATCGGGAAGCCACCGGCTGACAAAACGCGTCATAAAACGCGAGATGCGACCAATCATAAATCACCCCGTTGCGTATTCAGATCGGTGGCTACTTCAAAATGAGCTTCGGTTTTGGCACGCACGGTGGCTAAATCACATCCGTCGGCAATTTCGGTGAGCCACATTTTGCCGTCAACGAAACGAAAGACTGCCAGTTCTGTTACCAGCATATGCACCGCGTGTTGCGCAGTGAGCGGCATGGTGCAGCGGCGCAAGATTTTTGGTGAACCATCTTTGGCGCAATGTTCCATGGCAATGATCACTTTGCGCGACCCGGTCACCAGATCCATCGCTCCACCCATACCGGGCACCATTTTCCCAGGCACTACCCAGTTCGCGAGGTTGGCTTCTTCGTCTACCTGTAAACCACCGAGCACGCAGGCATCAATATGGCCGCCGCGGATCAGTGCAAATGACATGGCGCTGTCAAACATGGCTGCTCCAGGCAAAACACCGCATGGTTGTCCGCCAGCGTTCACCAGATCAGGGTGTGCCGTTGTCACCGGGCCTAGCCCCAAAAAACCGTTTTCCGATTGCAGAGTGATATGAATGCCTTCTGGCAAATAGTTGGCGACCATCGTCGGCAGACCAATGCCCAGATTCACGATGTCACCATCACGAAGCTCTTGCGCCACACGGCGCGCAATACGTTGTTTCGCATCCATTATTTGCTCTCCTGTGAAACGATGATGTGGTCGATAACGGCACCAGGGGTGACAATATGGTCAGGTTGCAACTCTCCGGTTTCGACCAGTTCATCTGGCTCTACCAGCGTGATATCAGCCGCAAGGGCAATCAGGGGGTTAAAGTTGCGGGCGCTAAGTTGATAGGTCAGGTTGCCAAGTGTGTCGCAACGATGAGCGCGAATTAGCGCCAGGTCGGCGCGCAGTGGACGCTCAAGTAACCAGGTTTTGCCGTCGAGTGTCAGCGTCTGTTTGCCTTCCTCTACGACGGTTCCGACACCGGTTGGAGTGAGAAAGCCACCAAGTCCGGCACCACCACAGCGAATTTGCTCGATTAGCGTACCTTGTGGCACCAGAACGACGTCCATTTCACCAGATATCATGCGCCGACCTGTTTCCGGGTTGGTGCCGATATGTGAAGCAATCACTTTGCGGACACGACCATTGACGATGAGCGGGCCGATGCCGGTATCAACAAACGCGGTATCATTGGCTATCAATGTCAGGTCGCGAACGCCTGATTCCAGTAATGCTTCAACCAGGCGGGATGGAGTGCCAATCCCCATAAATCCGCCCACCATGATGGTCATGCCGTCACGAAAGAAGCCGGAGGCGTCTTGTAATGTCATCAATTTTGTTTTCATTATTTATCCCTCTTGCATACACCGTTGTGGGTACAGTCAGGGAATAGCAAGGGGAGTGCCAGAATGAGAATATTTGCTGTTGTTTTTTAACTGGTTGAATAATAAAGGGTAAATTAGAAGGGGATGACGAAGGTGAATGTTCGGCTATGCAGAAATTTGCGCACTGTGCAAATTCCTGCATAGCAAGTTTTGGTGTTATACATCCGCCGGATCGATACCGTATTCCTGAAGTTTATACATCAATGCACGGCGACTGATGCCCAGCATTAAAGCCGTGCGGGTTCGGTTGCCGTCCTGTTGTTCCAGAACTTCCATAATGATGCGTTTTTCGACGCGTTTAATTTCCTCTTTTAAATTACGCTCACCGGCAGGGGCTGTTTTGGCCTCACCAGCGCTACAGACAGGCTGACGAATCTGCGGCGGAAGATCCTCAGAAAAAATGATCGGGCCTGAATTCATCACGACGGCGCGTTCAATGACGTTGGAAAGCTCACGAATATTTCCCGGCCATGACCAGGCTGTAAGCAGTGACATTGCCATCGGATCGATATCGATAATATCGCGCTGATTCTCACTACTGAATTTTTGCAAAAAGTGATTAGCTAACAGGGAGATATCTTCCCGACGATCGCGCAGAGGTGGCAGTATTAAATGAATAACGTTAAGGCGATAAAAGAGATCTTCACGGAAAGTGCCTTCTTTAACCATTGCCTGCAAGTCGCGGTTGGTGGCAGCAATGATGCGGATATCAACTTTTATGGTTTGATGGCCGCCTATCCGTTCAAATTCCCGTTCCTGAAGAATGCGTAGTAATTTGGCTTGCAGTACCAGCGGCATTTCGCCAATTTCGTCGAGGAGCAGAGTACCTTCGTTGGCGCGTTCAAATAATCCCTGACGCAAGGATTGTGCACCAGTAAATGCGCCTTTTTCATGACCAAACAGTTCACTTTCGAGCAACGATTCCGGTAGCGCCGCGCAGTTGACTTTAATAAATGGCCCCTTTGCCCGCCGCGAATTGTAGTGAATCGCTCTGGCAATCAATTCTTTTCCGGTGCCACTTTCACCGCTAATCAAGACGCTGGCCTGAGAAAGGGCAATTTTGGCGGTGTCTTTGCAGATGTCCATCATCGCCGGGCTGTTGGTGAGAATGTGCCCCCATTGCCAACTAGTGCTCAGTGCCTGGTGCAGATGGCGGATCTCTTTTTTCATTGACTGGAGTTGTAAAGCTCGCTGAACGATTAAATTCAACTCATCGAGATCAAACGGTTTGATAACATAGTCGAAGGCACCGCAACGTAGTGCTTCGACGGCGGTTTCCACTTCAGCATAGGCCGTCATCAGAATAACGGGGGTTCGGGTTTCACGGCTGCGCATCTCCTTTAGTGCCTTGATGCCGTCCATCTCTGGCATGCGGATATCCATCAGCACCACGTCAGGGTGAATATCGGCAAACAGTTGTAATGCTGTGCGTCCGTTGTTCGCACAATGTGTTTCGTATCCTTGTAGTGCAAAAGCGGTGCTCAACATACGGCGAACATTATCTTCATCATCAACAATAAGGATGCGATTAATAGCGGTCATACGGTCTGATTTCCCTGCGGGTTGATCGGTAAAATAAGGGTGAAGGTTGCGCCGCAGCCCGGCAAACTGGCCACGCGAATATCCCCCTGATGGGCGTTAATGATGCGCTGACTTAACGCCAGACCAAGCCCTGTTCCTGAGGCTTTGGTGGTGAAAAAGGGATCGAAGATCTTTTTTTGCAGCGAGAGATCAATGCCACAGCCGTTGTCTTCTATCGAAATGGCCTGTTGTGAGTCACTGTACTGCCAGGTTCGAATGCGAATTTTCCCTCGTGCACTGATAGCCTGGACGGCATTGATCAGGATATTCAGTAGTACCTGTTTGAGCAGTTCACGATCGGCGCTAATCGGGCTTAATTCATCATCCAGTTCGCTTATGAAGTCGACCCGCGCTTGTACTCCGGCGGTTTGCACCAGTACCAGAGTTTCTTCAATCAATGCATTAAGGCTGACTTGTTGCCATTGACTGTGGCGTGGGCGTGAAAAATCGAGCAATTGCTGAATGACTTTGTTAATTGAGTCGATTTCTTTGAGCACAACGGACAGATATTCCTGATGTATTAGGTCACTGGTTTGTTGGCGTAGGATCTGCACATAACCACGGATAGCCGTCAGCGGATTACGTACTTCATGCGCCACGCCTGCCATCAGTTCACCCAGGGTGGCGAGGCGTTCAGCTTGCGCCATGCGGCGTTGGGTTTCTTTTCGGGCAGTTAAATCAGAGAAAATCACCAAAGCACCTATCATTTCACCATGCGTGTTATGAATACGACTGGTAGTGACACTGAGTTCAATGGTGCGGTCACGGCCTGGAAAACTGATTTCCAGTGCCACGTGTTCGGTGCCATGTTCCAGCGTATCCAGTACAGGACTGTAGAACTGAGTATTGTCGAACAACATGGCGTAAGGCTGCCCTACCAGTTCATGACGTTGATAGCCAGTGATGATTTCTGCTGCGGGGTTCATGGTGGTTACATCACCCTGGCGGTCAATGGCAATGACGCCATCGGCAGCGTTTTCAATAATCAGATCGTTAAGTGTCCGCGTTTCACGCAGTGCCTGGGCGAGGTTGTTAACACTCTGGCTGATTTGCCCCATTTCACCGGGCAATTGTGGTAATCGGGTAGGAATATTTTGCGCCAGAGTCGAGAGGCCATCGGTGATGATATCTATATTGGCGCTCAGGCGGCGGGAGAAGAGCACAATCAACAGCAGGCTAATCAGCAAACCGGCGGTGAGCACAATGATAATCCTCACATCCATTTTCCAGGCCTGGCGTTGAATATCTTCGGTTAATTCATTGGCCCAGATATAGCCGAGGACTTCACCATTACGTTCAATGGGAATCATTGAATTCAGAATATCGCCGCGAACTTGCCTGCCTGAATAAACTAAAGGTGTATTTGTACGCATTACTTCGCGACCAGGGTGATCCGCGGCGATAGTAACGCCCACATTATTCTGATATAGCGCTGAAGGCGCGTAGGTGATTATCGCATCCAGCGTCTTGTTGTAATAACCAGCACCTATCCCAGGGAAGGCGTGAGTGATATTTTCGGTAATGGGAGCAAGTTCTGCGTTCAATGCGCGGATACGCTCTTCACGCGGTAAGTTGTTGTAGAGATCGTAGCGATCGCCTAGCGCCTGATTAAGCAGATTGACCACGGCAGAAAGTTTTTTCTCTTTTTCAGATAAGACTGCTGAACGTCCTTCCGTTTCTACGATATAACCAATAGTAAGCGTTGGGACAATGACCATCAGGATTGCCATCAGGATCATTTGATTGCGTAAGCGGCGTGGATAAATCCACTTCATATAATTCATGCTGAAATCCACCAATCTTGTCCGGTATATGACGATTATCGGGGGTTAAGGTGATGATTTCTCGGCGGTGTATCATATTACTGGGATGACAGAACATTGCGGTGGCACGTTTTTACCGCTACCTTAACCACACTCCATCGGTCACCTGAGGCGGAGCTTCGCCCCTTTGAAATACCTTGCTTCTTTTCGTACAACCCTGAAAGTTTCGCGCTATATGTTCAGAGCATTGGCGTTATTGCTCTGGCTGTTGATTGCTTTCTCATCAGTGTTTTACATCGTCAATGCTCTGCATCAGCGAGAATCTGAGATTCGTCAGGAATTTAACCTGAGCTCCGATCAGGCTCAGCGGTTTATCCAACGCACTTCTGATGTGATGAAAGAGCTGAAGTACATTGCCGAAAATCGCTTGTCTGCAGAAAACGGCGTACTTTCCCCGCGTGGGCGGGAAACGCAAACGGATGTGCCCGAGTTCGAACCGCTGTTTGCCGATTCTGACTGTTCCGCGATGAGTAACACCTGGCGGGGATCTCTGGAGTCGCTGGCATGGTTTATGCGCTACTGGCGCGATAATTTCTCTGCAGCTTACGATCTCAACCGCGTATTTTTGATCGGCAGCGATAACCTCTGCATGGCAAACTTTGGTTTGCGTGATATGCCTGTCGAACGCGATACCGCCTTGAAAGCTCTGCATGAGCGCATCAATAAGTATCGTAATGCGCCGCAGGATGACAGTGGCAGCAACCTCTATTGGATCAGCGAAGGCCCGCGCCCTGGCGTCGGGTATTTCTACGCGCTGACGCCGGTTTATCTGGCGAACCGTTTGCAGGCCTTGTTGGGCGTTGAACAAACCATTCGGATGGAGAACTTCTTTTTACCGGGTACATTACCGATGGGAGTCACCATCCTTGATGAGAATGGTCATACCCTGATTTCGTTGACCGGACCGGAAAGTAAAATCAAAGCTGAACCGCGTTGGATGCAGGAACGCTCCTGGTTCGGTTATACACCAGGTTTCCATGAGCTGGTGCTGAAGAAAAATCTGCCGCCGTCATCGTTAAGCATTGTTTACTCGGTGCCCGTTGATCAGGTGCTGGAACGCATACGTATGCTGATCCTCAACGCGATTTTGCTCAATGTGATCACCGGGGCGGCGTTGTTTACCCTCGCGCGGATGTATGAGCGGCGTATTTTCATTCCGGCGGAAAGCGACGCCCAGCGTCTGGAGGAGCATGAGCAGTTTAATCGCAAGATTGTCGCCTCCGCGCCGGTCGGGATCTGCATTTTGCGTACCGCTGATGGCGTCAATATTTTGAGTAACGAACTGGCGCATACCTATCTCAATATGCTTACGCATGAGGATCGCCAGCGGCTGACGCAAATTATTTGCGGTCAACAGGTCAATTTTGTCGATGTCCTGACCAGCAACAATACCAATCTGCAAATCAGTTTCGTCCATTCGCGCTATCGTAATGAAAACGTGGCGATTTGCGTACTTGTCGATGTTTCTTCACGTGTGAAGATGGAAGAGTCGCTGCAAGAGATGGCGCAGGCAGCAGAACAGGCGAGCCAATCGAAATCGATGTTCCTTGCTACCGTCAGCCACGAGCTGCGTACACCACTGTACGGCATTATCGGTAACCTGGATCTATTGCAAACTAAAGAGTTACCGAAAGGCGTTGACCGTCTGGTGACGGCAATGAACAACTCTTCCAGTCTGCTGTTGAAAATTATCAGCGACATTCTCGATTTTTCGAAGATTGAATCGGAACAGTTGAAGATAGAACCGCGTGAGTTTTCACCGCGTGAAGTGATGAACCATATCACCGCCAACTATTTGCCGCTGGTGGTGCGTAAACAGCTTGGTTTGTACTGCTTTATTGAACCGGATGTGCCGGTAACCTTAAACGGTGATCCGATGCGTTTACAGCAGGTCATCTCCAACCTGTTGAGTAACGCCATAAAATTTACCGATACAGGCTGCATTGTTCTGCATGTCCGTGCCGATGGTGATTATCTTTCTATTCGCGTTCGCGATACCGGCGTGGGTATCCCGGCGAAAGAAGTGGTGCGGCTGTTTGATCCCTTCTTCCAGGTGGGGACAGGCGTTCAGCGTAACTTCCAGGGAACCGGTCTGGGGCTGGCGATTTGTGAAAAATTGATCAGCATGATGGACGGTGACATCTCGGTGGAGTCTGAACCTGGTATGGGAAGCCAGTTTACCGTGCGTATTCCACTGTACGGCGCACAATATCCACATAAAAAAGGCGTTGAAGGGTTAACGGGTAAACGCTGTTGGTTGGCGGTACGCAATGCGTCGCTATGCCAATTTATCGAAACCAGTTTGCAGCGCAGTGGTGTAGTCGTTACAACATATGAAGGTCAGGAACCGTCACCTGAGGATGTGTTGATTACTGATGAGCCGCTGAGTGAAAAATGGCAGGGCAGAGCGGTGGTGACTTTCTGCCGCCGACATATTGGCATTCCGCTGGAAAGAGCGCCCGGTGAATGGGAGCATAGCGTTGCTTCGTCGCATGAACTGCCTGTGCTACTGGCGCGTATCTATCGGGTTGAGATGGAAAATGATGATCCTGGCAACGTTCTGCCGCTGGCTGACAAAGAGTCTACCAGCAACGACGACATGATGATTCTGGTGGTTGATGATCATCCTATTAACCGTCGCTTATTGGCCGATCAGCTCGGATCGTTGGGTTATCAGTGTAAGACCGCGAATGATGGTATCGATGCGCTTAATGTTCTTAGCAAGAATCACATTGATATCGTGCTTAGTGACGTTAACATGCCGAATATGGATGGTTACCGGTTAACGCAGCGTATTCGCCAATTGGGGCTAACATTGCCGGTAATCGGGGTGACAGCCAATGCGTTGGCCGAAGAGAAGCAGCGATGCCTGGAGTCCGGGATGGATAGTTGTCTGTCGAAGCCGGTGACGCTGGATGTCATAAAACAGACGCTGACGATGTATGCCGAAAGAGTCAGGAAAGCGCGGAAATCATCGTAGGGTGCGGTCGGTGTAAATGTCTGATGCGACGCTGGCACGTCGTATCAGGCCTGCGTTTGTGCAATCTATTGAAATATTGGGATTTGTAGGCCGGACAAGGTATTTACACCGCATCCGACCTGTTGGCTGGCTAAATTACTCTTTATCCGTCGGACTTAAGGTAACAGAAGAAAGATAGTTCAGCAGGGCGATATCGTTCTCGACGCCCAGCTTCATCATCGCGGATTTCTTCTGGCTGCTAATGGTCTTGATGCTGCGGTTGAGCTTTTTGGCAATCTCGGTAACCAGGAAACCTTCTGCAAACAGGCGCAGTACTTCACTCTCTTTAGGCGAGAGACGCTTGTCGCCGTAACCACTGGCACTGATTTTCTCCAGCAAACGAGAAACGCTTTCTGGGGTAAATTTCTTGCCTTTTTGCAACGCGGCGAGGGCTTTCGGCAGATCCGTAGGCGCGCCTTGCTTCAGTACGATCCCTTCGATATCCAGGTCCAGTACCGCACTAAGAATTGCCGGGTTGTTGTTCATGGTCAGAACAATGATCGACAGGCTTGGGAAATGGCGCTTGATGTATTTGATCAAGGTGATCCCGTCACCGTATTTATCTCCAGGCATGGAGAGATCGGTAATCAACACGTGCGCGTCCAGTTTCGGCAGATTGTTGATCAGTGCTGTGGAATCTTCAAATTCGCCGACAACATTCACCCACTCAATTTGTTCAAGTGATTTTCGAATACCGAACAGTACTATCGGATGGTCATCGGCAATAATTACGTTCATATTGTTCATGTAATAGGCTACCTTGCTACAGCAAGCTCTTGACATAGCTGTCAATGTCGCTGATGTATTTTTCTGTTCCTGGAACATCCTTCTCACGAATAAGATGTTCCAGCGTTTCACATAACTGCTTGCCGGGTACCAGATTTAGCATGGCAAATACGCCTTTAAGACGATGAGCCGTTTGGGCTAATGCAGCAAAGTCACTGGTTGCTGCTTCAGTATATAGCCTCTTAACATCATCCGGTACTGTGTCTACAAAGAGCGCATAATAGCCGCTGGCATGGAGTTGCGCATTTTCATCTCCACCCATAGGCGATTCTGTCACCTCTTCCTGCGCCAGTTGCACTTCAATTAATTGTAAGACTGCTTCCTGCATAGCATTGCTCATATTGAAATTGACGCACAATTGACCAGGCCCAATTTCCCGTACGCCAGACTCATCATCGCTTAAAAGCAAGCCAGAGGCAGTAAGATTAGACGGATTATCCGTTAAAAAGATATCATAATCCTGACTAATTAATCTTTCATCGGGTGTGATACAGGTTGCACCCCAATTTTCTAACTGGCGAGTGACAATATTCCGAATTTCTGTAGAAGTTACATCCACCATCACGGTGACATCATCCAGTAAACGTTCCTCTTCCTCTTCAACGTCCGGGTCTGCCGGGAGCATTTTGATATGCACGGAGTAGCGTGTACCAAGGCCGTCCCGTGTTTTGATGTTTAAATGACCGCCCAGTTTGCGCGCCAGTTGATCACTCAACCAGAATGCCAGCGGGTCTGCCTTACCATAGCGATCGCTCTGGGTCTGGTTGATGAACGGGAAATGTAAATTATCCATTTCATGAATACTTACACCATCTCCGGTGTCCAGAATACGGAAAGTCAGACGTTCTTCGGAGGATTCATCCTGATCAACCTCGAGGGTAATTTTCCCCAGTTGCGTTGAGGTGACGGCATATTGCATCAGCAGCAGCAAAATATGGCGTAAGGCATCACGATCGCCACGGCGCATGTCATGTGCTTTCAGATGATTGTTAATCAGTAGTTGCAGACCTTTGCGTTTGATCGCAGGCAATACAGAAGGCACCACTTCATCAATTAAATCCTGCACGGAGAAAAGCGCAGTCTCGCTCTTCCAGCTATCGTCCGCCAGCATGTTCGCTAACTGAATTTCATCAACCAGTCGTACTAATACGTCCGCCTGATTCGCCAGTTGTTTGCTTTCCGGCGAGTTAAGTTTTGCTGCGCTTTCTGCAAGCCCCCGGGCTGGCTCCTTCAGTGCGTTACCAATGTTTTGCATAAAAGCCATCCGGCCCTGCTGATTTTTCTCATACAGACGCTGTGCCTGCTTGAGTTTCTTGTTTACCAGCACTTCGCGATCCTGATCGCGAATAATGAAGATTTGTGTACGCGGCGCTACCTGGCTGCGGAACATGCGAATCTCATACAGTTCGTTATTAACAGTCGCCTGAATGATTCCCTGATGTTGCTCTGCCATAGTGGTGATATTTTGCAGATTCAAATGCGGTAGCAGATGGTCGGCAATCTTATTGCTTATTACTGTGCGATTCGATTCCTGATCGTGAACCAGCAGGCCGAGCGGTAGGAGTGACACAATCTCTTCATTTATTGCCCGCAAAATACGCAGTTCGTTATTCACTGCAGTACTGGGGGCTCTTTCCGTGGTGCGGCCGGAGAAATGGCGAAAGGTGGTATAACCAAAAAGCGCCAGCGCCAGCAAACCGATGTTCAGTAGCAGTGGCAGCAGAATGTTTTGCAATGTATCCAGCAGTAAAGTGCCGTAAGGAACCTGCCAGACCAATCGCATATCGGTGGAGTTGAGCGCCGAAGAGATTTCAATTTTAGAACTGTTGAAGTTAATGCTGACGCTGTCTGCGGCTTCTTTCTCATTATTATTGTTACCCGTTGCGCCCGCTTCTGGCTCAAGACGGAAGCTATCCAGCGGCATCCCCGGCGGGATCAGGTCATTAATAGGCAGATCAAATGCAACCACCGTCGCCAGATGTCCTGGCTGGTTAAAGGTGGTACGCAAGGTAAAGTAATGGCCGTTCTGCCAGGCAAGACGACGCAGATTAGAAAAACTTTCGCGTTCATCCAGTGCGTTGGCCTGTTGCAGCATCTCCGCGCGACGTGAGTCGACAATGTCACTGACGGTCGACTCTTTGAAACCAGAAGTGAGATCTTTTAATGGCAGAGTAGAGATCAACACCAGGCTGTTATCCTGGCCGTTCAGATAATACATCGACCACGGTACATTTTCTGCGCCCCATAATGTGTCCAGATAAGTAGACATTCGTTGGGTCATCTCAAGCGTTGAATTGTCGTGAGAACCAAAGATCAGGGCTTCTGTTTTGCGGCGTGGTTTTTCCAGATAATAGACATCCTGTTTCAGACGCGTCTCTTGCAAACCTTCACTGGTGGAAGACGAAGTCGTCGCAGCGATGTTGTCGTAGATCTGCCAGGTCACGTAACGCCAGGTATCGACACGCTTTTGTATAGCATGGGTAATGTCGACAATCTGGTAGCTTTTATCTTTTAGCCAGGTGTTGACGGCGCTTTGTACCATCACTCCCATCGTCACAAGTAACACAATGATCAACAGTAAAAAGAAGCGGGTAATGCTCCCCGGTAGGAGTGAAAAGCGGGTCGTGGCCGTTGTCTCTTTCTGACGCATTCGTGTTTATGACCTGTTAAAACTTCTCGAAGTGATAGGGCAGTATAAAGGGTATAGAGCGAAATTCCAGACTATTACCAGATAGATGGTTCTCTCTTCCCCAATGATATTTATCCTTTTGCACGATGGGAAAGAGATGTACATGCGGCATTTTTTTGTACAAATAATCTGCAAAAAGAACAAAGTTAATTACAAATAAGGAAAGATGGCGGGGAATTATAATATTGTTAATTTTATGTGAAATTATTAACAGTTGTTATAATTTTGCATGGGTAGCACAAGAAAATAAAAGTTGTGTAAAGAAGGGTAAAAAAAACCGGATGCGATGCATCCGGTTGAAATAGGGGTAAACAGACATTCAGAAATGAATGACGGTAATAAATAAAGTTAATGATGATAGCGAGACATATTTTAGTTGCGAGTGAAGATTTTGTTTTGGCATTCAGTGCTATCAACGACTTAAGAATAAGTTATTGATTTTAACCTTGAATTATTATTGCTTGATGTTAGGTGCTTATTTCGCCAATCATCAAGAATCTTAAAAAGTTCCATCACATTTACATTTTGAAACATCTATAGCGATAAATGAAACATCTTAAAAGTTTTAGTATCATATTCGTGTTGGATTATTCTGCATTTTTGGGGAGAATGGACTTGCCGACTGATTAATGAGGGTTAATCAGTATGCAGTGGCATAAAAAAGCAAATAAAGGCATATAACAGAGGGTTAATAACATGAAAGTTAAAGTACTGTCCCTCCTGGTCCCAGCTCTGCTGGTAGCAGGCGCAGCAAACGCTGCTGAAGTTTACAACAAAGACGGCAACAAATTAGATCTGTACGGTAAAGTAGACGGCCTGCACTATTTCTCTGACAACAAGTCAGAAGACGGCGACCAGACCTATGTACGTCTTGGTTTCAAAGGCGAAACTCAGGTTACTGACCAACTGACCGGTTACGGCCAGTGGGAATATCAGATCCAGGGCAATACCTCTGAAGACAACAAAGAAAACTCCTGGACCCGTGTGGCATTCGCTGGTCTGAAATTCCAGGATATCGGTTCTTTCGACTACGGTCGTAACTACGGCGTTGTTTACGACGTAACTTCCTGGACCGACGTTCTGCCAGAATTCGGTGGCGACACCTACGGTTCTGACAACTTCATGCAGCAGCGTGGTAACGGCTTCGCGACCTACCGTAACACCGACTTCTTCGGTCTGGTTGACGGCCTGAACTTTGCTGTTCAGTATCAGGGTAAAAACGGTAGCGTAAGCGGCGAAGGCATGACCAACAACGGTCGTGGCGCTCTGCGTCAGAACGGCGACGGCGTTGGCGGTTCTATCACTTATGATTACGAAGGCTTCGGTATCGGTGCTGCAGTTTCCAGCTCCAAACGTACTGATGATCAGAACAGCGCTGCTTACATCGGTAACGGCGACCGTGCTGAAACCTACACTGGTGGTCTGAAATACGACGCGAACAACATCTACCTGGCTGCTCAGTACACCCAGACCTATAACGCAACTCGCGTAGGTTCCCTGGGTTGGGCGAACAAAGCACAGAACTTCGAAGCTGTTGCTCAGTACCAGTTCGACTTCGGTCTGCGTCCGTCTGTAGCATACCTGCAGTCTAAAGGTAAAAACCTGGGTGTCATTGCTGGTCATAACTACGACGACGAAGATATCCTGAAATATGTTGATGTTGGTGCTACCTACTACTTCAACAAAAACATGTCCACCTATGTTGACTACAAAATCAACCTGCTGGACGACAACCGTTTCACCCGCGCTGCTGGCATCAACACTGATGACATCGTAGCTCTGGGTCTGGTTTACCAGTTCTAATCTCGATTTATATCGAACAAAGGGCCTGCGGGCCCTTTTTTCATTGTTTTCAGCGTACAAACGCAGTCTTTTGGTGTACTCTTGCGACCGTTCGCATGAGGATAATCACGTATGGAAATGAACTTTACCCGTGTGGCATTGCTGGCTGCCGCGCTCTTGTTTGTTGGTTGCGATCAAAAACCACAACCCGCCAAACCCAACGCTCCTGAAGTTACCGTTCTTGAAGGCAAAACGATGGGAACCTTCTGGCGTGCCAGCATTCCGGGCATTGACGCCAAACGTAGTGTTGAACTCAAAGAGAAGATCCAGACTCAGTTGGATGCCGACGATCAGCTACTTTCGACTTATAAAAAAGATTCCGCGCTGATGCGTTTTAACGACTCGCAAAGTTTATCGCCGTGGCCGGTAAGTGAAGCGATGGCTGATATCGTCACCACTTCGCTACGCATTGGCGCAAAGACTGACGGTGCGATGGATATTACCGTCGGGCCGCTGGTGAATTTGTGGGGCTTTGGCCCGGAGCAACAGCCGGTACAAATCCCGACCCAGGAACAGATCGACGCGATGAAAGCCAAAACCGGCTTACAGCACCTGACGGTAATTAATCAGTTGCATCAGCAATATCTGCAAAAAGATGTGCCGGACTTATATGTCGATCTCTCCACCGTGGGTGAAGGTTATGCGGCAGATCATCTGGCGCGTCTCATGGAGCAGGAAGGTATTTCCCGCTATCTGGTGTCGGTTGGCGGCGCACTGAACAGCCGGGGCATGAATGGTGAAGGGCAGCCGTGGCGGGTGGCGATCCAAAAACCGACCGATAAAGAGAATGCGGTTCAGGCCGTGGTCGATATCAATGGCCACGGGATTAGCACCTCCGGTAGCTATCGCAACTATTACGAGCTGGACGGCAAACGCCTGTCCCATGTTATCGATCCGCAAACCGGGCGTCCCATCGAACATAATCTGGTGTCCGTGACGGTAATTGCCCCGACGGCGCTGGAGGCCGATGCCTGGGACACCGGGTTAATGGTTCTCGGGCCGGATAAAGCCAAAGAAATCGTTCGCCGGGAAGGGCTGGCGGTCTATATGATCACCAAAGAGGGCGATAGTTTTAAAACCTGGATGTCGCCGCAGTTTAAAAGCTTCCTTATCAGCGAAAAAAATTAAAGCGCAAGATTGTTGGTTTTTGCGTGATGGTGACCGGGCAGACTAGAGGCTATCCTTAACCAGGGAGCTGCTTATGAAAAACGCCACATGCTTAACTGACGATCAACGCTGGCAATCTGTCCTGGCCCGCGACCCGCACGCCGACGGCAAATTCGTTTTCGCCGTGCGTACCACGGGCATCTTTTGCCGCCCGTCTTGCCGCGCCAGACATGCCCTGCGGGAAAACGTCTCCTTTTATGCGGATGCCAGCGAGGCGCTTGCCGCAGGTTTTCGCCCCTGCAAACGTTGCCAGCCGGACAAAGCCAATGCTCGGCAAGACCGGCTGGATAAAATCACCCATGCTTGTCGGCTGCTGGAACAAGAAACGCCCGTGACGCTGGAGGCTTTAGCCGACCAGGTGGCGATGAGTCCATTCCACTTACACCGTTTATTTAAAGCTACGACCGGAATGACACCAAAAGCCTGGCAACAGGCCTGGCGCGCTCGTCGCTTGCGCGAATCGTTAACGAAAGGGGAGAGCGTCACCCAGGCGATTCTCCACGCCGGATTTCCCGACGGCAGCAGTTACTACCGTAAAGCCGACGAAACGCTGGGCATGACGGCTAAACAGTTTCGTCATGGTGGCGAAAATCTGGCTGTTCGTTATGCGCTGGCCGATTGTTCGCTGGGGCGTTGCCTAGTGGCGGAAAGCGAGCGGGGGATTTGCGCGATTTTACTGGGCGATGACGATGCGACATTAATTGGCGAGCTACAGCAGATGTTTCCTGCCGCCGACAACGCCCCTGCTGATCCGACATTTCAGCAACATGTGCGCGAGGTCATCGCCAGCCTTAATAACCGTAATACGCTGCTGACGTTACCGTTGGATATTCGCGGCACCGCTTTCCAACAACAAGTCTGGCAAGCATTGCGTTCCATTCCTTGTGGTGAAACAGTGAGTTACCAGCGACTGGCAAATTCCATCGGCAAACCAACAGCGGTGCGTGCAGTGGCAAGTGCTTGCGCCGCTAATAAGTTAGCGATCGTTATACCTTGTCATCGGGTGGTACGTGGCGATGGCGCACTTTCCGGTTACCGCTGGGGTGTTTCGCGTAAAGCGCAATTGCTACGTCGCGAAGCTGAAAATGAGGAGAGGTAATGCTGGATCTGTTCACTGATGCTGAACCCTGGCAAGAACCGCTGGCTTCCGGCGCGGTGATCCTGCGCCGTTTTGCTTTTGATATCGCAGAAGATCTGATGCAGGAAATTAACGGTGTCGCCAACCAGTCGCCGTTTCGCCAGATGGTTACACCGGGTGGGTATACCATGTCGGTGGCAATGACCAACTGTGGACGTCTTGGCTGGACGACTAACCAGCAAGGCTATCTCTATTCGCCTATTGATCCACAAACAAATAAGCCGTGGCCCGCCATGCCGCAAGGCTTTCGTGATTTGTGCCAACGGGCAGCAACGGCGGCGGGGTATCCCGATTTCCAGCCTGACGCTTGCCTTATCAACCGCTACGTCCCTGGCGCGAAACTGTCATTGCATCAGGATAAAGACGAGCCGGATCTACGCGCGCCAATTGTTTCTGTTTCTCTGGGACTGCCTGCAATTTTCCAGTTTGGCGGCTTGAAACGTAATGATCCGCTAAAACGTCTGTTGCTGGAACATGGCGATGTGGTGGTGTGGGGCGGTGAGTCACGGCTGTTTTATCACGGTATTCAACCGCTAAAAGCGGGATTTCATCCACTGACCGCCGACTGTCGCTACAACCTGACCTTTCGCCAGGCAGGTAAAGAAGAATAAAAATAAGAATTATTATTGCTGTGTGCGCGGAGATGTTTAAACTGCGGGCTGTAATTCATTGTCCGGGTTTTCTGCATGGAACTTCTTGTACTTGTCTGGCGGCAGTATCGCTGGCCATTTATCAGTGTGATGGCGCTCAGCCTCGCCAGTGCGGCGTTAGGCATTGGCTTAATTGCTTTTATCAATCAGCGTCTTATCGAAACGGCAGATACCAGTTTGCTGGTGTTGCCGGAGTTTCTGGGTTTATTGCTGCTGTTGATGGCGGTAACACTGGGATCGCAACTGGCGCTCACCACGCTGGGCCATCATTTCGTTTACCGACTGCGTAGCGAATTTATCAAGCGGATTCTGGATACCCACGTCGAGCGCATTGAACAACTGGGCAGTGCCTCATTGCTGGCGGGGTTAACCAGCGATGTGCGCAATATCACCATCGCTTTTGTGCGCTTACCTGAACTGGTGCAGGGTATCATTCTCACTGTGGGTTCGGCGGCGTATCTGTGGATGCTGTCGGGTAAAATGTTGCTGGTAACGGCGATCTGGATGGCAATCACCATCTGGGGTGGTTTTTTGTTGGTGGCGCGGGTGTACAAACATATGGCGACCCTGCGAGAAACCGAAGACAAGCTGTACACGGATTTTCAAACTGTACTGGAAGGGCGCAAAGAGCTGACCCTGAACCGCGAGCGCGCCGAGTACGTTTTTAACAATCTCTACATCCCCGATGCGCAAGAATATCGCCATCATATTATTCGTGCTGATACATTCCATCTTAGTGCCGTGAACTGGTCGAACATTATGATGCTGGGCGCAATAGGCCTGGTGTTCTGGATGGCAAACAGTCTCGGTTGGGCTGATACCAACGTTGCGGCGACTTATTCGCTGACGCTGTTGTTCCTGCGTACACCGCTGCTTTCGGCGGTTGGTGCGTTGCCGACGCTGCTGACGGCACAGGTGGCGTTCAACAAGCTGAACAAATTCGCGCTCGCGCCTTTTAAAGCGGAGTTTCCGCGCCCGCAGGCGTTTCCCAACTGGCAAACCCTGGAGCTGCGTAACGTGACGTTTAGTTATCAGGATAATGCTTTTTCCGTTGGCCCGATTAACCTCACTATTAAACGTGGCGAACTGCTGTTCCTGATTGGTGGCAACGGTAGCGGTAAATCGACGCTGGCGATGTTGCTGACGGGGTTGTATCAGCCGCAAAGCGGTGAAATTTTGCTGGATGGCAACCCCATCAGCGCTGAAAAACCAGAAGATTATCGCAAGCTGTTTTCCGCTGTGTTTACCGATGTCTGGTTGTTTGATCAACTGCTGGGGCCGGAGGGTAAAACCGCAAATCCACAACTGGTTGAGAAGTGGTTAGATCAGTTGAAAATGGGTCATAAGCTTGAGTTAAGTAACGGGCGTATTCTTAACCTGAAGTTATCGAAAGGGCAGAAGAAACGCGTGGCGTTGTTGCTGGCACTGGCAGAAGAACGCGACATAATCCTGTTGGATGAATGGGCAGCGGATCAGGATCCACACTTCCGCCGTGAGTTTTATCAGGTATTACTGCCGCTGATGCAGGAGATGGGCAAAACGATTTTCGCCATCAGTCATGACGACCACTATTTTATTCACGCCGACCGCCTGCTGGAAATGCGCAGTGGGCTGCTTAGCGAACTAACCGGCGAAGAGCGTGATGCCGCTTCGCGTGATGCCGTTGCCCGGACGGCATGATATTTTGACGCTTACCTGACGGACTTCTGCTGCCAGGTAAGCGTTCCCTTCGTTTCTAATAACCTTATAATTAATCAACGAAATCATAATGTTTATAAAAATAGAAGATAAATTATAAACATTATTTAAATGTTGTTACTTAAGTGTTAACGTTGATGCCGCGCAAATCTCACCTGCAATAAAGCGACTAAAAGTAAGGCATTAACAAGATGAAAAAAGTGACTGCCATGCTCTTCTCGATGGCCGTGGGGCTTAATGCCGTTTCAATGACGGCAAAAGCGAAAGCGTCCGAGGAGCAGGAAACTGATGTACTGTTGATTGGCGGCGGCATTATGAGCGCCACGTTGGGGACCTATTTACGGGAACTGGAGCCTGAATGGTCGATGACCATGGTAGAGCGCCTGGAGGGTGTCGCGCAGGAGAGTTCGAACGGCTGGAACAACGCCGGAACCGGGCATTCTGCGCTGATGGAACTCAATTACACCCCGCAAAACGCCGATGGCAGCATCAGTATTGAAAAAGCAGTCGCCATTAACGAAGCATTCCAGATTTCCCGCCAGTTCTGGGCGCACCAGGTCGAGCGCGGCGTGCTGCGTACCCCGCGTTCATTTATCAATACCGTTCCGCATATGAGCTTTGTCTGGGGCGAAGATAACGTCAATTTCCTGCGTGCCCGTTACGCGGCATTGCAACAAAGTTCGCTGTTTCGCGGTATGCGTTACTCTGAAGATCACGCGCAAATCAAGGAGTGGGCACCGTTAGTGATGGAAGGGCGTGATCCACAACAGAAAGTGGCGGCTACGCGTACAGAAATTGGCACCGATGTGAACTACGGTGAGATCACCCGTCAGTTGATCGCCTCATTACAGAAGAAATCTAACTTCTCGCTGCAACTCAGCAGCGAAGTCCGCGCTATCAAACGTAATGACGATAACACCTGGACCGTCACCGTTGCCGATCTGAAAAACGGCACCGCACAGAACATCCGTGCGAAATTTGTCTTTATCGGCGCGGGTGGTGCGGCACTGAAACTGTTGCAGGAGTCCGGTATTCCGGAAGCGAAAGAATACGCCGGTTTCCCGGTGGGTGGTCAGTTCCTCGTTTCGGAAAACCCGGATGTGGTTAATCACCATCTGGCGAAGGTCTATGGTAAAGCATCCGTTGGCGCGCCGCCGATGTCAGTTCCGCATATCGATACCCGTGTACTGGACGGTAAACGCGTGGTGCTGTTCGGGCCATTTGCTACCTTCTCAACCAAATTCCTCAAAAACGGTTCGCTGTGGGATCTGATGAGTTCCACCACCACCTCTAACGTGATGCCGATGATGCACGTCGGGCTGGATAATTTCGATCTGGTGAAATATCTGGTGAGTCAGGTGATGTTGAGTGAAGAGGATCGTTTTGAAGCGTTGAAAGAGTACTACCCACAAGCGAAAAAAGAGGACTGGCGTTTGTGGCAAGCGGGACAGCGCGTGCAGATTATCAAACGTGATGCCGATAAAGGCGGCGTGCTGCGTCTGGGTACAGAAGTGGTCAGCGACCAGCAAGGAACCATTGCTGCGCTGCTCGGCGCATCGCCGGGGGCATCTACCGCTGCGCCGATTATGTTGAGTCTGTTGGAAAAAGTGTTTGGTGATCGTGTTTCCAGCCCACAATGGCAGGCCACGCTGAAAGCGATTGTTCCGTCTTATGGCAGCAAGCTGAACGGTGATGCGGCGGCAACAGAACGTGAATTGCAGTACACCAGCGAAGTTCTGAGCCTGAAATATGATAAGCCGCAGGCGGCAGATAGCACGCCGAAAGCGCAGTTGAAACCGCAACCAGTACAAAAAGAAGTGGCGGATATTGCGTTGTAATGGTGCGTCGCATCAGGCAACCGGCCAGGGCGTTAGATGTCGGATGCGGCGTAACCGCCTTATCCGACCAGCGGAGTGCAGCACTTCACAGCGGCGTAGGCCTGATAAGACGCGCAGCGTCGCATCAGGCAACCGGCCAGGGCGTTAGATGTCGGATGCGGCGTAACCGCCTTATCCGACCAGCGGAGTGCAGCACTTCACAGCGGCGTAGGCCTGATAAGACGCGCAGCGTCGCATCAGGCAACCGGCCAGGGCGTTAGATGTCGGATGCGGCGTAACCGCCTTATCCGACCAGCGGAGTGCAGCACTTCACAGCGGCGTAGGCCTGATAAGACGCGCAGCGTCGCATCAGGCAACCGGCCAGGACGTTAGATGTCGAATGCGGCGTAACCGCCTTATCCGAACTGCGGAGTGCAGCACTTCACATTCGTTTAGCGAACTACCGCGTTCTCAATCTTCTCTTCCGCCTTCCAGACGCGGTATTTCACATCCACATTGTCTGGTGTATACACCACGATCGGCAGCTTGCTGTTGTAACGCAGCATTCCGGCATCACCCAGATACGCGGTAACAAATTTCTTCTCTTTCTTGCCATCCGGACAGGCCATCATCGTCGAAACCGGGGAGCTAACTTTATCAAAGACATAATAATCATAGCCCCAGCCTTCCAGCGTTTTGCTTTCCAGTTTTCCGCCAAGACGATGCAGATTGCAATCGACCTCCAGCGTCTGACCGATCAACAGTTCTACTTTCAGGGTAGATTCATCTTCTTGCGGGGTTAACTGAATCACCTGACGCTTCATCCCTTTTTCGGCTTGCGGATAAGGGGCAATTTTTTCCAGCGGCTGGATGCTTTCTGCCGCCCAGGCAGAGGTCGTGGCAAAAGCGGCAAACAACACTGCAGGTAGAATGGTCTTCATTTTGTTTTCCTTTCTTCATTTATAGGTTTTTCACCGATGATGTCGCTGAAGGTTAACATATTCATCAAATTTATTAATTTGCTTTATGAATAACTTAAGGAATATTCAGACAACTTTACCTTCTCTTTTGGTGTTATATGCTGATGAATGGTGAAGCCTGAAGAAATATATTTGGTGAATTTATCGCTATATAAATTTATTTATAACCATTTGAAATGTGAGCAAAAGACCGTTTTTGCCAGCCTTCCCACCACTCTTTTGATCCTACTACAGGTTTTACCCCGATCGGGGTATGCATCTTTGACACATCCTTTAATATCTTAGCGGCTATAAAAATGGCTTATTAATTATGCGGTTTATTTGGTCGCTCTCCGTTTTCAGAGCGCGTTAATGATGGAAGGTCAATGTGAAGATTGATGTATCCCGTCGGGGCATACTCACTGGTCGCTGGCGCAAAGCCAGTAACGGTATCCGTCCGCCCTGGTCTGGTGATGAATCTCATTTTCTGACCCATTGTACCCGCTGCGACGCCTGTATTAATGCTTGTGAAAACAACATTCTGCAACGTGGTGCGGGCGGCTATCCGAGCGTTAATTTCAAAAACAACGAGTGCAGTTTCTGTTATGCCTGTGCGCAGGCTTGCCCCGAATCACTATTTTCTCCGCGCCACACCAGGGCCTGGGATTTGCTGTTCACCATCGGGGAGACGTGCCTGGCGTATCAGGCAGTCGAATGCCGTCGCTGTCAGGATAGCTGTGAACCAATGGCCATTATCTTTCGCCCGACGCTTTCCGGGATCTACCAGCCGCAACTTAATAGCCAACTTTGCAACGGATGTGGAGCATGTGCAGCTAGTTGTCCGGTATCAGCCATTACTGCGGAGTATCTCCATGCACACTAACTGGCAAGTTTGCAGCCTGGTCGTTCAGGCCAAAAGCGAACGAATTTCAGACATCAGCACCCAACTGAACGCCTTTGATGGCTGTGAAGTCGCTGTCAGCGACGCGCCGAGTGGTCAGTTGATAGTGGTGGTGGAAGCAGAAGACAGCGAAACGCTAATTCAAACCATTGAGTCAGTACGCAACGTAGAAGGCGTGCTGGCGGTGTCGCTGGTTTATCACCAGCAGGAAGAGCAAGGTGAGGAAACACCATGAAACTCAGTCGTCGTAGCTTTATGAAAGCTAACGCCGTTGCGGCCGCTGCGGCGGCTGCCGGGGCCAGGCGGGCGGGGGGTGCCAGCAGCGGCT
>OBUV01000047.1_pt1 | contig 78811 bp, 66 predicted proteins | sample 1475971 | NCBI WGS metagenome assembly OBUV01 (sample SAMEA2579962, study PRJEB22360) | human gut metagenome | biome: human gut; feature: human-associated habitat; material: faeces | place: Denmark | collected 2008/2010
GGATGGGCATTTGAATGGTATATGGTGGTCATGCTTTTCGGCTGGTTCTGGCTGGTGTTTGGCCCGTATGCCAAAAAGCGTTTAGGTAACGAACCACCCGAGTTCAGTACCGCCAGTTGGATCTTTATGATGTTCGCCTCCTGTACGTCAGCCGCCGTGCTGTTCTGGGGATCGATTGAGATCTACTATTACATCTCCACGCCGCCATTTGCTTTAGAGCCAAACTCCACTGGCGCGAAAGAGCTGGGGCTGGCCTACAGTTTGTTCCACTGGGGGCCGTTACCGTGGGCGACTTACAGTTTCCTTTCCGTCGCCTTCGCGTACTTCTTCTTCGTTCGCAAAATGGATGTGATTCGCCCCAGCTCCACCCTGGTGCCGCTGGTGGGTGAAAAACACGCCAAAGGGTTGTTTGGTACTATCGTCGATAACTTCTACCTGGTGGCGCTGATCTTCGCAATGGGCACCAGTCTCGGCCTTGCCACACCGCTGGTGACCGAATGTATGCAGTATCTGTTTGGTATTCCGCATACCCTGCAACTGGATGCCATTATCATTACCTGCTGGATCATCCTCAACGCTATCTGCGTGGCCTGTGGTCTGCAAAAAGGGGTAAAAATCGCCAGCGATGTGCGCAGCTATTTGAGTTTCCTGATGCTCGGCTGGGTGTTCATCGTCAGCGGTGCCAGCTTCATCATGAACTACTTCACCGACTCGGTGGGGATGTTGCTGATGTATCTGCCGCGCATGCTGTTCTATACCGATGCCGTTGGCAAAGGCGGCTTCCCGCAGGGATGGACCGTATTCTACTGGGCATGGTGGGTGATTTACGCCATCCAGATGAGCATCTTCCTGGCGCGTATCTCCCGTGGTCGAACCGTGCGTGAACTGTGCTTCGGTATGGTGATGGGGCTGACAGCATCCACCTGGATCCTGTGGACTGTACTCGGTAGTAATACTCTGCTGTTGATGGATAAAAACATCATCAACATTCCGAATCTGATCGAACAGTACGGCGTGGCGCGCGCCATCATCGAAACCTGGGCCGCTCTGCCTCTCAGCACCGCCACCATGTGGGGCTTCTTTATTCTCTGCTTTATTGCCACTGTCACCCTGATTAACGCCTGCTCTTACACCCTGGCGATGTCCACCTGTCGTGAAGTGCGCGACGGCGAAGAACCACCGCTGCTGGTGCGCATTGGCTGGTCAATTCTGGTTGGCATTATCGGCATTGTTCTGCTGGCGCTCGGCGGCCTGAAACCGATTCAAACCGCCATTATCGCCGGAGGATGCCCGCTGTTCTTCGTCAACATTATGGTGACGCTCTCCTTTATTAAAGACGCGAAACAGAACTGGAAAGATTAATTACCCCCAAAATATCAAGAGGTTGAAAGATGGATTTTAATTTAAATGATGAGCAGGAACTGTTTGTCGCCGGTATCCGAGAACTGATGGCCAGCGAAAACTGGGAAGCCTATTTTGCCCAGTGTGACCGTGACAGCGTCTACCCGGAGCGTTTTGTCAAAGCCCTGGCGGATATGGGTATCGACAGTCTGCTGATCCCGGAAGAGCACGGTGGTCTGGACGCGGGATTCGTTACCCTCGCCGCGGTGTGGATGGAACTGGGTCGTTTGGGGGCACCAACTTATGTGCTGTACCAGTTGCCGGGCGGGTTCAACACTTTCCTGCGTGAAGGTACGCAGGAGCAGATCGACAAGATCATGGCTTTCCGCGGCACCGGTAAGCAGATGTGGAACTCAGCGATTACCGAACCGGGCGCTGGTTCCGATGTGGGTAGCCTGAAAACGACTTATACCCGTAGAGATGGTAAGATTTATCTTAATGGTAGTAAGTGTTTTATTACCAGTAGCGCCTACACCCCATATATCGTGGTGATGGCGCGCGACGGCGCTTCTCCGGACAAACCTGTCTACACCGAATGGTTTGTCGATATGAGCAAACCAGGAATCAAAGTGACCAAACTTGAGAAGCTCGGTCTGCGTATGGATAGCTGCTGTGAAATCACCTTTGACGATGTGGAACTGGACGAGAGAGACATGTTCGGTCGCGAAGGTAACGGCTTTAACCGCGTAAAAGAAGAGTTCGACCACGAACGTTTCCTGGTAGCCCTCACCAACTACGGTACTGCGATGTGCGCCTTTGAAGATGCGGCGCGCTACGCCAACCAGCGCGTGCAGTTTGGTGAAGCGATCGGTCGTTTTCAGTTGATTCAGGAAAAATTCGCCCATATGGCGATCAAATTAAACTCCATGAAAAACATGCTCTATGAAGCAGCGTGGAAAGCGGATAACGGCACCATTACTTCTGGCGATGCGGCAATGTGCAAATACTTCTGCGCCAATGCGGCATTTGAAGTGGTGGACAGCGCAATGCAGGTGCTGGGCGGTGTCGGGATTGCGGGCAACCACCGCATCAGCCGCTTCTGGCGTGACCTGCGTGTAGACCGCGTCTCCGGAGGATCTGACGAAATGCAGATCCTGACGCTGGGTCGTGCGGTGCTGAAGCAATACCGCTAAGTCCGTGCGCTGCCTGATGCGCTTCGCTTATCAGGCCTACGGGAGCACAAATTGTAGGCCGGATAAGGCGGTTACGCCGCATCCGGCAACCGTGCGGCGATGCCTGATGCGCTTTGCTTATCAGGCCTACAGGAGCACAAATGTAGGCCTGATAAGGCGGTTACGCCGCATCCGGCAACCGTGCGGCGATGCCTGATGCGCTTCGCTTATCAGGCTTACAAAGGCTACACACATTTTTCAGGAGCTAATAATGGATCATCTACCGATGCCGAAATTCGGGCCGCTGGCCGGATTACGGGTTGTCTTCTCCGGTATCGAAATCGCCGGGCCGTTCGCCGGACAAATGTTCGCAGAATGGGGCGCAGAAGTTATCTGGATCGAAAACGTCGCCTGGGCCGACACCATCCGCGTTCAACCAAATTACCCGCAGCTTTCCCGCCGCAATTTGCACGCGCTGTCGTTAAATATCTTCAAAGATGAAGGCCGCGAAGCGTTTCTGAAATTAATGGAAACCACCGATATCTTCATCGAAGCCAGTAAAGGCCCGGCCTTTGCTCGCCGTGGCATTACTGATGAAGTGCTATGGCAGCACAACCCGAAACTGGTTATCGCTCACCTGTCCGGTTTTGGTCAGTATGGCACCGAGGAGTACACCAATCTTCCAGCCTATAACACCATTGCACAGGCCTTCAGTGGCTACCTGATTCAGAACGGCGATGTTGACCAGCCAATGCCTGCTTTCCCGTACACCGCTGACTACTTCTCCGGCCTGACCGCCACCACCGCAGCGCTGGCAGCACTGCATAAAGTGCGCGAAACCGGCAAAGGCGAAAGCATCGACATCGCCATGTATGAAGTGATGCTGCGCATGGGTCAGTACTTCATGATGGACTACTTCAACGGCGGCGAAATGTGCCCGCGCATGACCAAAGGGAAAGATCCCTACTACGCCGGTTGCGGTCTGTACAAATGTGCCGATGGCTACATCGTGATGGAACTGGTGGGCATTACCCAGATTGCAGAGTGCTTTAAAGATATTGGCCTCGAGCATCTGCTCGGTACGCCGGAAATTCCGCAAGGCACTCAGCTTATCCACCGTATCGAATGCCCTTACGGCCCTCTGGTAGAAGAGAAACTCGATGCCTGGCTGGCGGCACACACGATAGCAGAAGTAAAAGAACGCTTTGCCGAACTGAATATCGCCTGCGCCAAAGTGCTGACCGTGCCGGAGCTGGAAAGCAATCCACAGTACGTTGCCCGCGAATCAATCACCCAGTGGCAAACGATGGATGGCCGTACCTGCAAAGGGCCGAACGTTATGCCGAAATTCAAAAATAACCCTGGCCAAATCTGGCGCGGAATGCCGTCGCACGGCATGGACACCGCTGCCATTTTGAAAACCATCGGCTACAGCGAAAACGACATTCAGGAGTTGGTCAGCAAAGGTCTGGCCAAAGTTGAGGACTAAACGCGTGGTGCTAGTTGGCTTGCCTGACTAGCACCCGCCCAATAACAAACGAACAAAATGGATAGAGGTGCAATGGATATCATTGGCGGACAACATCTACGTCAAATGTGGGACGATCTGGCGGACGTTTACGGTCATAAAACGGCGCTAATTTGTGAATCCAGCGGCGGGAACGTCAACCGGTATAGTTATCTTGAGTTAAATCAAGAAATTAACCGCACGGCAAACCTGTTTTATACGCTGGGAATTCGCAAAGGCGACAAGGTCGCGCTGCATCTCGACAACTGCCCGGAGTTTATCTTTTGCTGGTTCGGGTTGGCAAAAATTGGCGCGATTATGGTGCCGATTAATGCCCGACTGCTGCGTGAAGAGAGCGCGTGGATCCTGCAAAACAGCCAGGCGTGTCTGTTGGTGACCAGTGCACAATTTTATCCTATGTATCGGCAGATTCAGCAGGAAGATGCCACGCAACTACGGCATATTTGCCTGACCGATGTGGCGCTTCCCGCTGGTGATGGTGCCAGTTCGTTTGCACAACTGAAAACTCAGCAACCTGCAACCTTGTGCTATGCACCGCCGTTATCGACCGACGATACGGCGGAAATTCTTTTTACCTCCGGTACAACCTCCCGCCCGAAAGGGGTGGTAATTACCCATTACAATCTGCGCTTCGCCGGATATTACTCCGCCTGGCAATGTGCAGTGCGTGACGATGATGTCTACCTGACGGTGATGCCTGCGTTTCATATCGATTGCCAGTGTACTGCGGCGATGGCGGCATTTTCGGCGGGTGCGACCTTTGTGCTGGTGGAAAAATACAGCGCCCGCGCCTTCTGGGGGCAAGTACAAAAGTATCGCGCCACCGTCACCGAATGTATTCCGATGATGATCCGCACCCTGATGGTACAACCACCTTCTGCGAACGATAGGCAACACTGCCTGCGGGAAGTGATGTTTTACCTCAACCTGTCAGAGCAGGAAAAAGACGCGTTTTGTGAACGCTTCGGCGTCCGCTTGCTGACGTCTTACGGGATGACAGAAACCATCGTCGGCATTATCGGCGATCGCCCCGGCGATAAGCGTCGCTGGCCGTCGATTGGTCGTGCAGGATTTTGCTACGAAGCGGAGATCCGCGACGATCACAATCGCCCACTCCCCGCGGGGGAGATTGGCGAAATCTGCATTAAAGGCGAACCAGGGAAAACCATCTTCAAAGAATATTTTCTCAATCCGCAGGCCACCGCCAGAGTCCTGGAAGCCGATGGCTGGTTGCATACCGGCGATACGGGATACCGCGACGAAGAGGGCTTTTTTTACTTCGTCGATCGTCGCTGCAATATGATCAAACGCGGTGGCGAGAATGTCTCTTGTGTAGAGCTGGAAAATATTATCTCCGCGCATCCAAAAATTCAGGACATTGTGGTCGTTGGTATTAAAGATTCTATTCGTGATGAAGCCATCAAAGCGTTTGTGGTGCTGAATGAAGGCGAAACATTGAGCGAAGAAGAATTTTTCTGCTTCTGTGAGCAGAATATGGCGAAATTTAAAGTGCCATCTTATCTGGAAATCAGAAAAGATCTGCCGCGTAACTGTTCGGGGAAAATAATCAGAAAGAATCTTAAATAAATGAAACCGCGGGAATTATCTCGCCAGCTAATAATCACACCATAAAATAATATGCATTTTTTGCAGGGCATTGTCGTCCCTGAAAAAGCAAAAATGGAGAAAAGGAATGAGTGAATCATTACATCTGACCCGCAATGGATCAATTCTGGAAATTACCCTTGACCGTCCAAAAGCTAATGCAATTGATGCTAAAACCAGCTTTGAAATGGGCGAAGCATTTCTTAATTTCCGTGACGATCCGCAATTACGCGTCGCCATTATTACCGGTGCCGGAGAAAAATTCTTTTCCGCTGGCTGGGATTTAAAAGCGGCAGCAGAAGGCGAAGCACCAGATGCTGACTTCGGCCCAGGCGGTTTTGCCGGATTAACTGAAATTTTCAATCTCGATAAACCGGTCATCGCAGCCGTGAACGGCTACGCCTTTGGCGGTGGCTTTGAACTGGCGCTGGCAGCAGATTTTATTGTTTGTGCCAATAACGCCAGTTTTGCCCTACCGGAAGCTAAACTGGGCATCGTTCCGGACAGCGGCGGCGTGCTGCGTCTGCCGAAGATCCTGCCGCCTGCTATCGTCAATGAAATGGTGATGACTGGCAGACGGATGGGCGCAGAAGAGGCGCTGCGTTGGGGGATTGTCAACCGCGTGGTTAGCCAGGCGGAGCTAATGGATAACGCCCGCGAACTGGCACAGCAACTGGTTAATAGCGCCCCGCTGGCGATTGCGGCGCTAAAAGAGATCTACCGCACCACCAGCGAAATGCCGGTCGAAGAGGCGTATCGTTTTATTCGCAGCGGCGTGTTGCAACATTACCCTGCAGTGCTGCATTCGGAAGATGCCATTGAAGGGCCACTGGCGTTTGCTGAGAAGCGCGATCCAGTGTGGAAAGGGCGTTAACAACCGTGAGCTATTACGCCTTTGAAGGGTTAATTCCGGTGGTTCACCCGACGGCGTTTGTTCATCCCAGTGCAGTATTGATTGGCGATGTAATTGTGGGAGCCGGCGTTTACATCGGCCCCCTCTCCTCGCTACGCGGTGATTACGGACGGCTGATTGTACAAGCAGGAGCCAATATTCAGGATGGCTGCATCATGCACGGCTACTGCGACACTGACACCATTGTGGGGGAAAACGGTCATATCGGTCATGGTGCTATCCTGCATGGCTGTATGATTGGCCGTGATGCCCTGGTCGGGATGAACAGCGTGATTATGGATGGCGCGGTCATTGGCGAAGAAAGCATTGTTGCCGCCATGAGTTTTGTCAAAGCGGGCTTTAGCGGCGAGAAACGTCAGTTGTTGATGGGCACGCCAGCCCGTGCGGTGCGCAGCGTCAGCGATGAAGAGTTGCACTGGAAGCGGTTGAATACCAAAGAATATCAGGATTTGGTCGGGCGCTGCCATGCATCGTTACGAGAAACACAGCCGTTGAGGCAAATGGAGGAAAATCGCCCCCGTTTACAGGGGACGACGAATGTGACGCCAAAGCGGTAACATCGTCGGACGTGGCGTAAATGCCTTATCCGACCTGGCCGGAGAGCCCCCGTAGGCCAGATAAGATGCACCAGCATCGCATCCGGCAACCAGGTCTCGCGATATCCACAAGATTAAATTAACGACGCATACTCTTTGATAACATCATCTGCCACTTCTGCTCGCGGTTAAGCTCCGTGAGCGGAACGGTCGGAATACGCGGCGTCTTTCTTACGCCGACTAATTTTTCCCGGCTATTATTCCGCAGACGCGCATAAATTTGTGCATCAATCTCAACCACTTTTACTAACCGCTGACACTGACATCCCCGCCCTTCCAGCTTATTAGGGATCATCTTAACTTCGCAGCTTATTTCTGCGACCTCCGACAGAATATAAGTCAGGGTATTAATCGCCTTGCTGTGTTCAATATCGAAATGAATAGAGATCTCTCTTGCCGTCACCCACCGGTTTTCAACCATCATCCATTCGGCAATTAACAAATAGAGTGGTTTTTCAACATATCCTTCACACATACAAACTCCAGTTTCACAAATTAAAAATCTGGCTATGACTCGTTTTAAGCAATTAAACAAGGCCATATTAAAATTGTAGTTATATCGATAATATGCAACTTCACTGTTGATAAGTGTGAGCTAAATCCTGCTTACATCATCAAAAATATAGATTTCAGGAAAGATTTTCCTTATTGGTAAAAAAACGGTTCTCATCAGAGAACCGTATTAGATATTTGATCAAAATGGCGGATAAAACATATCCGCCATGACACTCCATTATTTGATCTGCGCGTGCATTTCTTGTACCGAAATCACTTTTTCGGTCGCATCGGCATTCAGCGCCATTGCGGTAGCGAAACCGCCATTCAGGGTGGTGTCGTAATGCACTTTATATTGCAGCGCACTGCGACGAATCACGCGGGAGTCTTCAATCGCGCGACGGCCTGAAGTGGTGTTGATGATATAGGTATATTCGCCATTCTTAATACGATCCTGAATGTGCGGACGACCTTCATGCACCTTGTTAACCAGACGCGGGTTGATGCCCGCTTCACCCAGCACAATCGCTGTACCGTGGGTTGCATCCAGCTCGAAGCCCTGCTTCAGCAGTTTTGCTGCCAGGTCCACTACACGCTCTTTGTCGCCTTCGCGCACGGAGAGCAGCGCACGGCCCTGTTTCTTCATCGTGGAGTTGCTGCCCAACTGTGCTTTAGCAAACGCTTCAGCGAAGGTGCGACCAACACCCATCACTTCCCCGGTAGAGCGCATTTCTGGCCCTAACAGCGGGTCAACGCCCGGGAATTTGTTGAACGGCAGTACCACTTCTTTCACCGAGTAGTACGGCGGGATAACTTCTTTAGTCACGCCCTGCTCAGCCAGCGATTTACCTGCCATCACGCGTGCCGCCACTTTCGCCAACGGAACACCGGTGGCTTTGGAGACGAACGGAACGGTACGCGCCGCACGCGGGTTAACTTCAATCAGGTAGACTTCGTTGTTTTTCACTGCAAACTGCACGTTCATCAGGCCGCGCACCTGCAATTCGAAGGCCAGTTTCTGCACCTGCTGGCGCATTACATCCTGAATTTCCTGACTTAACGTGTATGCAGGCAGAGAACACGCTGAGTCACCGGAGTGCACACCAGCCTGCTCAATATGTTCCATAATGCCGCCAATCAGCACCATTTCGCCGTCGCAGATAGCGTCCACATCGACTTCTACCGCATCATCGAGGAAGTGATCCAGCAGCACGGGGGCATCATTGGACACGCTCACCGCGGTCTGGAAGTAACGACGCAGGTCGGCTTCGTCGTAGACGATCTCCATCGCCCGACCGCCAAGAACATAAGACGGACGCACCACCAGCGGGTAACCAATCTCTTTCGCCTTCTCAACTGCCATCTCAATAGCAGTAACGGTGGCGTTCGCCGGTTGCTTCAGTTTCAGACGGTCAACCGCGTGCTGGAAGCGTTCACGGTCTTCCGCACGGTCGATGGCATCCGGACTGGTGCCAATAACCGGTACACCAGCGGCTTCCAGCGCGCGCGCCAGTTTCAGCGGAGTCTGACCGCCGTACTGGACGATAACGCCTTTCGGTTTCTCGATGCGCACAATTTCCAGCACATCTTCCAGGGTTACCGGCTCAAAATAGAGACGGTCGGAAGTGTCGTAGTCGGTGGAGACGGTTTCCGGGTTACAGTTAACCATAATGGTCTCAAAACCGTCTTCGCGTAGCGCCAGCGAGGCGTGTACGCAGCAGTAGTCAAACTCGATACCCTGGCCGATACGGTTCGGGCCGCCGCCGAGCACCATGATTTTGTCACGCGTGGACGGATTCGCTTCGCACTCATCTTCATAGGTGGAGTACATGTACGCAGTGTCAGTCGCAAATTCTGCGGCACAGGTATCAACGCGTTTGTAGACCGGGTGCAGGTTGTACTGGTCGCGCAGTTTGCGGATTTCCGCTTCGCGCACACCTGCCAGTTTAGCCAGACGCGCATCGGCAAAACCTTTGCGTTTCAACTGGCGCAGGAAGTCAGCGTTCAGGCCAGTGATACCCACTTCTGCCACTTTCTCTTCCAGACGCACCAGCTCTTCAATTTGTACCAGGAACCAGCGGTCAATGTTGGTCAGGTTAAAGACGCCGTCTACAGACAGGCCCGCACGGAAGGCATCTGCGATGTACCAGATACGCTCTGCGCCTGCATCTTTCAGTTCACGGCGGATTTTAGTCAGGGCTTCCGGATCATCGAGGCTCACTTTCGGATCGAAACCGGTCGCGCCCACTTCCAGGCCGCGCAGGGCTTTTTGCAGCGATTCCTGCTGCGTGCGACCAATCGCCATCACTTCACCAACCGATTTCATCTGGGTGGTCAGACGGTCGTTAGCCCCGGCAAATTTCTCGAAGTTAAAGCGAGGAATTTTGGTGACCACGTAGTCAATGGACGGCTCGAAAGAGGCCGGAGTACGACCGCCGGTGATGTCGTTCATCAGTTCGTCGAGGGTGTAACCGACCGCCAGTTTCGCCGCCACTTTGGCAATCGGGAAGCCAGTGGCTTTCGACGCCAGCGCCGAAGAGCGGGATACACGCGGGTTCATTTCGATAACAATCAGACGACCGTTTTTCGGGTTAACCGCAAACTGGACGTTGGAACCGCCCGTTTCAACACCGATTTCACGCAGTACCGCCATCGAGGCGTTACGCATGATTTGATATTCTTTGTCGGTCAGCGTCTGGGCTGGCGCTACGGTAATGGAGTCACCGGTGTGGATGCCCATCGCATCGAAGTTTTCGATAGAGCAGACGATGATGCAGTTGTCGTTTTTATCACGCACCACTTCCATCTCGTACTCTTTCCAGCCAATCAGCGACTCGTCAATCAGCAGCTCTTTGGTTGGGGAGAGATCCAGACCGCGAGCGCAAATTTCTTCAAACTCTTCGCGGTTATAAGCGATACCGCCACCACTACCGCCCATAGTGAAGCTGGGGCGAATGATGCACGGGAAGCCCACGTCAGCAGCAACCGCCAGTGCTTCTTCCATTGAGTGCGCGATACCGGAACGCGCGGTTTCCAGACCGATTTTCTTCATCGCCACGTCGAAACGGCGACGGTCTTCTGCTTTATCAATCGCGTCGGCGGTGGCACCAATCATGGTTACGCCGAACTCTTCCAGTACGCCCTGGCGCTCCAGTTCCAGTGCACAGTTCAGCGCTGTCTGGCCGCCCATCGTTGGCAGAACTGCATCCGGGCGCTCTTTTTCGATAATTTTGCGTACTACTTCCCAGTGAATCGGCTCAATGTAGGTCGCATCGGCCATTTCCGGATCGGTCATAATGGTCGCCGGGTTGGAGTTCACCAGAATGACGCGGTAACCCTCTTCACGCAGGGCTTTACATGCTTGCGCGCCAGAGTAGTCAAACTCACACGCCTGGCCGATAACAATCGGGCCAGCACCCAGAATCAGGATACTTTTTATATCTGTACGTTTTGGCATGGCTCTTTTACTCCTGATTACTTAGCGGTTTTACGGTACTGCTCAATTAACTCGATAAAGTGGTCGAACAACATAGCTGCGTCGTGCGGCCCCGGGCTGGCTTCAGGGTGCCCCTGGAAGCTGAATGCCGGTTTATCGGTGCGATGAATGCCCTGTAACGTACCGTCGAACAGGGATTTATGCGTCACGCGCAGATTTGCAGGTAATGTTGCTTCGTCCACCGCAAAACCGTGGTTCTGGGCGGTAATCATCACCACATTCTTCTCAATATCTTTAACCGGATGGTTGCCGCCATGATGACCAAATTTCATTTTGACCGTCTTCGCGCCACTGGCCAGCGCCAGCAACTGATGACCGAGGCAGATGCCAAATACCGGGATGTCAGTTTCGAGGAATTTCTGGATGGCGGTAATCGCGTAATCGCATGGAGCCGGGTCGCCAGGACCGTTCGAGAGGAAGATGCCGTCCGGATTCATTTTCAGCACGTCTTCAGCAGACGTTTGCGCCGGAACGATAGTCAGGCGACAGCCTCTGTCCACCAGCATCCGCAGGATGTTGCGCTTAGCACCGAAATCGTAGGCCACCACATGGAACGGCAGCTCGTCTTCTTTTTTCGCTTCCGGCAGGCCGCCAGCCAGCGTCCAGCTCCCTTGTGTCCAGCTATAGGCTTCAGCAGTAGTCACTTCTTTTGCCAGATCCATGCCGTTCAGCCCAGGGAACGCGCGGGCTTTTTCTAACGCCAGCGCCGCATCCGGGTTATCGCCCGCGATGATGCAACCATTCTGTGCGCCTTTCTCACGCAGTAAACGCGTCAGCTTACGGGTATCGATATCGGCAATCGCCACAATGTTATGGCGTTTCAGGTAAGAAGAGAGGTCTTCGGTATTACGAAAGTTGCTGGCAATCAGCGGCAGGTCGCGAATCACCAGACCTTGTGCATGTACCTGGGAGGATTCTTCATCGGCGTCATTAGTGCCGACATTACCAATATGGGGATAAGTAAGAGTAACGATTTGGCGAGAATAGGAAGGATCAGTGAGGATTTCTTGATAACCGGTCATTGAAGTATTGAAAACGACTTCCCCAACCGCCGAACCTGTTGCCCCTATGGCCCGACCGTGAAACTGGGTTCCGTCTTCCAGAACCAATAGCGCTGACTTAATCAAAACACCCTCCAGAGAATATTCACTCACTTTATTTGCATATTAATTCACAATGATGACATGAATCAATGCAAATCTGCTTACCGACGAATTTCTGGCAAACGGCGGCATTCTGGAGATATGGAAGCTAAAAGTCAACTCAATCGCGGTATTTATTATATGATTTTATGCATCACACATATTTTGATGGCATTAAGCGGCAAAAATATCATCTAACATAGTCTGGAAAACGCTTGCGCAGAGAGAAGAATGTATAAAACCAATTTCGTCAGATAAAAAGTGGACCAAACGGTCAAAATTTACATTAAAACAACAAAAATCACCAACAAAACATGATATTTTTAGCAACTCACACCAATTAACAATAATAACAATCAAAATAAAAGGGCTAAAATTTAAAGCCCTTTATAATTATAAAGTTAGATGCGTTATTTTTGCATCAACACTAATGTTTTGTTGTTATAACGCATTGAGATTAAGCACATCTCGCATGTCAAAAAGCCCACTTTCTTTGCCATTCAGCCACAAAGCCGATCTTACCGCGCCGTTAGCAAAGGTCATGCGGCTGGAAGCCTTATGCGTAATCTCCAGACGTTCGCCAATATCGGCAAACATGGCGGTATGTTCGCCAACGATGTCGCCGGCACGGACGGTGGCAAAACCAATGGTGCCTGGCACTCGTTCACCGGTATGACCTTCACGGCTGTAAACTGCGCAATCTTTCAGATCTTTGTTCAGTGCATGGGCAATCGCCTCTCCCATCGCCAGCGCAGTGCCCGACGGCGCATCCACTTTATGCCTGTGATGTGCTTCAATAATCTCGATATCCGTGTAGTCACCCATTACCTGAGCGGCTTTCTCCAGCAGCTTAAGCATCACATTAACGCCGACACTAAAGTTGGCGGCAAAGACAATCGCAATATCCCCGGCGGCATCACGAATCGCCTGCTTGCCTGCGTCATCAAAACCCGTCGTGCCAATCACCATCCCTTTGCCATGCTGGCGACAAAATGCCAGATGGTTCAGCGTGCCTTCCGGACGGGTAAAATCAATAAACACATCAAAATCATCTTTTACCGCATCCAGACTGCTTTGTACGGTAACGCCGGTTTTTCCGGCTCCAGCCAGTTCACCGGCGTCACTGCCCAGTAAAGAAGATCCTTCACGCTCCAGCGCCGCGCCAAGCTGCACGCCCTCTAACGCCAGCGCCGCCTGAATCAACTGGCGGCCCATACGCCCACCGGCTCCCGCGATGGCAACGCGGATGTTTGCATCATGCATAGCTATTCTCTTTTGTTAATTTGCATAGACCGTTTTCAGAGTAACCAGCGCATCGCTACGCCGCCAGCCAAAAACGCCGATAATTAGAAATTAATGATAAACAGGGAGGGATATCAGTGAAAGGCATGAGTCAGTAAATGACTACATGCCGATAATATGTGACAGGTTATGGTGCCAGGGCCAGCACCTCAGCCACCCACTGTTGGAAACCTTTCACATCCAGATCCAGCGCCACCTGTACATTGGCAGGTTTACCCAGGCAACCGTCAATATCAACGACCGTAGTGCCCGAAGTAAATTCCCCCTGAGTTTCCACCGCCACAAAACAGGGTTTGAGGGTGAACAAATCCGGACGTACCAGCCAGGCGATAGCGCAGAGATCGTGCATACGCAGACCACTTTGCATACTGCCGCTGCGATAGTGGCTAAACAGGGCGTGAAGCATTTTCCCGGTACGATTCAACTCCGGCAACGTGGCGAGATAGTCTGGGGTTAATATCGCCTGATTGGTGACATCCAGACCACACATGACAATTTCAATGTCACTACGGAAGACACATGCCGCTGCTTCCGGATCGACTGCGATATTAAACTCGGCGTTTGGCGTACAGTTGCCGCGTCCGGCGGAACCGCCCATGATCACCAGACGGCGAATATGCGGTTTACATTCCGGACATTGTGAAAGTAACAGCGCGATATTGGTCAACGGGCCGATAGCCACCAGAGTAACGGGTTCTGGCGCACGTATCAGAGCATCACGAATAGCCAGAAATGCCGGTTTATCCAGCGGGCTTCTGTTGTGTTCAACAAAGTCGTAGCCAGCCATTCCCGATTCGCCGTGCACAGATGCCGCATTACGCGGCGCGCGTACCAGCGGTACAGCAGCGCCTTGGGCGAGCGGAATATCCACATTCCAGAAATGCAGCAGTTGCAGGGCGTTACGCGTGGTTTTCTCAACTGAGACATTACCCGCAACGGTGGTCATCAGTTGCAGGTCGAGTTCGGGAGCAAAAATCGCGGCGGCAATGGCAACGGCATCATCGATGCCGGGATCAGTATCGAGGAAAATAGGTAATCGCATGTTTTCTCCATAAAAAATGCCGGTAACAAGACCGGCATTTTCGCATAACTTAGGCTGCTAATGACTTAATCAACTTCACGAATATCTACACGCAACTCTTTCGGCACTTCGAAAACAATGTTTTCTTCGCGGCCTTCCAGCGGAATGGCTTCGCCGCCGCCAAGCTGCTGTAAACGTGCAACCACATTCTGCACCAAAATATCCGGAGCCGATGCCCCCGCAGTCACGCCGACACATTTAACGTCTTTCACCCACTCTTCCTGGATATCTGTCGCATCATCAATCAAAAACGCGCGTTTGCCCATACGCTGCGCCAGTTCCGCCAGACGATTGGAGTTGGATGAGTTTTTCGAACCAACGACCAGTACCACTTCCGCCTGCTCTGCCAGTGCGCGTACCGCTTCCTGGCGGTTGGTGGTGGCGTAACAGATGTCATCTTTGCGCGGCCCGACAATCTTCGGAAAACGTTTACGCAGCGCATCGATAACATCCGAAGTGTCATCCACCGACAGCGTGGTCTGGGTCATAAAGGAGAGTTTATCTTCGTTTTTGACCGTCAGTTTCCACACGTCGTCCGGTGACTCGACCAGATACATTCCCCCTTCCGGGTTACTGTACTGCCCCATCGTACCTTCCACTTCCGGGTGCCCGGCATGGCCAATGAGAATAGATTCTTCGCCACGACGGCTGGCGCGGGCGACTTCCATATGCACTTTGGTCACCAGCGGACAAGTTGCGTCGAATACCGTCAGATCGCGGCTTTTCGCTTCATTGCGTACAGCCTGGGAAACACCGTGCGCAGAGAAAATCAGGATTGCGCCATCCGGCACTTCGCTGATCTGCTCAATAAAGATAGCGCCACGCTCGCGCAGGCTATCGACCACGTAGCGGTTATGCACCACTTCGTGGCGGACATAAATCGGTGCGCCGTAAATGGCCAGCGCGTTTTCAACAATGCTGATAGCGCGGTCTACCCCGGCACAAAAACCACGTGGGTTGGCCAACAGGATCTGCATGTTACGCCTCCAGTGCCGGATCGATTTCCAGCACTTCAATATCAAAATGAACGGTCTGCCCGGCCAGCGGATGGTTGAAATCAACGGTAATAGAGTCGCCGTTAATCTCGCGGATCACGCCAGGCATCTCACTGCCATCCATTGCGGTAAAAAGCATTATTGCGCCAATTTCTGGCTCGCCTGCATCCATAAACTCACGGCGGGAGAAGTACTGAATCAGGTCCGGTGACGGTACGCCAAACGCCGCATCAGGCTCCAGCGAGAAGGTGGTTTTATCGCCCACTTTCAGCCCCAGCAGGTGTTGCTCCAGCCCTTCGGAAAGAGAAGCGTCACCAAGGCGGAACAGCGCCGGTTTACCGTTGTTGCGGGTAGACTCAGCGGTGGTGCCATCGTCGAGTTTTAGCGTGAAGTGCACCAGGACGGCGCTATTGCTCTGTACAGATTCAGACATGCAGGTTTGCTCTTGTATTTTGAGGATGTTTGCCGGATGCGGCCTACGATTTCGCAGCAATCTGTAGGCCGGATAAGATGCGTCAGCATCGCATCCGGCAGGGTTTATTATTGTTTTTTCGCTTTCGAAGGCAAAAAACCTTCCAGCACAATCAGTGCCGCGCCGACACAGATGGCAGTATCAGCGAGGTTGAAGGTGGCGAAGTGCCAGTCGCCAACGTAGAAGTCGATCATATCGACCACAAAGCCGTGCCACAGGCGGTCGAACAGGTTGCCCAGCGCACCGCCAATAATCAGCGCGTAAGCAATGTTGTTCAGTTTCTGCGTGGCCTTCGAGCGATACATCATCACCGTCAGGATCACGCTAATACCAATTGCAATACCGGCAAAGAACCAACGCTGCCAGCCGCCGCTATCGGCAAGGAAACTAAACGCCGCGCCATAGTTACGCGCATAATGCAGATTAAGCGACGGGAACAGCGGAACCGTATCCCCCAGAGCAAAATTCTGGAGGATAAGGTATTTGCTGCCCAGATCGATAATCAGCACGACTACTACCAGCCACAGCCAGCGTAGCCCTGTTGAACAGATCGATTGACTCATCAGGCAAACTTACGTTTTTCACCGTCACCGGCGACGTTGCTGACACAGCGGCCGCAGATTTCTGCATGCTCCGCCACCTTGCCGACATCCTGGGTGTAATGCCAGCAGCGTGGGCACTTCTCACCTTCGGCTTTACTCAACGCGACTTTCAGCCCTTTGAGTACTTCGCTCTGCTGAGCATCAGCAGGTGCGTTGTTATAGTCTGCAACGGTAGCGCCGGAGGTCAACAGGACAAATCGTAATTCATCGCCCAACGCGTTCAGTTTCGCTGCCAGTTCCGGTTCTGCGTACAAGGTTACTGCCGCTTCCAGCGAGCCACCCACTTTCTTGTCAGCACGCGCTTGCTCAATGACTTTGTTCACTTCGCCACGCACTTGCAGCAACTCGTCCCAGAACGCATCGTTCATCGCTTCGCTGTCAGCCAGACCAAACAGACCTCCGTACCACTCACCGGTAAAGACGTATTTTTCACGTTCGCCCGGCAGGTAACCCCACACTTCATCCGCAGTGAAGGAGAGGATCGGTGCCATCCAGCGAACCAGCGCTTCTGCGATGTGATACAGCGCAGTCTGGCAGCTACGACGCGCCACGCTATCTGCTTTGGCGGTGTACTGACGGTCTTTGATGATGTCGAGGTAGAAAGAGCCCATCTCAACGGAGCAGAAGCGCATCAGACGCTGTACCACTTCGTGGAAATCGTATGCTTCGTAAGCCTTGATGATGTCTTCCTGAGCCGCTTTCGCACAACCCACGGCCCATCTGTCCAGTACCACCATCTCTTCCGGTTTCACCATATCTTTTGCCGGATCGAAACCATTGAGGTTTGCCAGCAGGAAGCGTGCGGTGTTACGGATACGACGATAGCTGTCAGCAGCACGTTTCAGGATCTCGTCAGAAACGGCCATTTCGCCGGTGTAGTCAGTTGATGCCACCCACAGACGCAGAATATCCGCGCCAAGCTTGTTCATCACATCCTGCGGCGAAACGGTGTTGCCGATGGATTTAGACATCTTGCGACCCTGACCATCCACGGTAAAGCCGTGAGTCAGTACCTGACGATATGGCGCTTTGCCTTTCATCGCAGTGGAGATCATCAGGGAAGACATGAACCAACCACGGTGTTGGTCAGAACCTTCCAGATACATGTCCGCAGCGTGACCGGCAAATTCCGGACGCACGTCAACAACGGAAGAGTGCGTAGATCCGGAGTCAAACCATACGTCCAGCGTATCCGGCACTTTCACGTACTGGTCAGCGTCGTCACCGAGGATCTCTTTTGCATCGAGATCCCACCACGCCTGGATGCCGTCAACTTCAACGCGTTTTGCCACTTCTTCCATCAGTTCAAGGGTACGCGGATGCAGCTCTTCAGTGTCTTTGTGCACGAACAGTGACATCGGTACGCCCCAGGTACGCTGACGGGAGATACACCAGTCAGGACGGTTAGCGACCATCGACTCAATACGCGCCTGGCCCCAGTCCGGGATCCACTGCACGCCTTTGATCTCTTTCAGTGACTGCGCACGCAGACCTTTCTGATCCATGCTGACGAACCACTGTGGCGTCGCACGGAAGATGATTGGGGTTTTGTGACGCCAGCAGCACGGATAGCTGTGCTGCAGCTTCTCAACATGCAGCAGCGCGCCTTTTTCCTGCAACAGTGCAACGACAATATCGTTCGCTTTGAAGACGTTCACACCGTCTAACGTCGGGTAAGTTCCCGGCAGATAAGTACCGTCCGGGCCAACCGGATTAGCGGTTTCCAGACCGTATTTCTGACCGATAACATAGTCGTCAGGGCCGTGGCCAGGCGCGGTGTGAACAGCACCAGTACCGGCATCCAGCGTGACGTGATCGCCAAGAATTGCCGGAACATCGAAGCCCATAAACGGATGGGTAAAGCGCAGCAGTTCCAGCTCCGCACCTTTCACCGTGCCGAGGATGGTGTATTCGGTAACGCCGATACGCTGCATCACACTTTCAACCAAATCTTTCGCAAGGATCACGGCCTGACCGTCGATCTGCACCAGCGCATAGTCGAAATCCGGTGCAATGGAGATTGCGCGGTTCGCAGGCAGGGTCCACGGCGTTGTGGTCCAGATAACCAGAGAGATCGGGCCATTAACGTCAGAAACGCCAAATTTCGCTTTCAGCGCATCCTGATCGGCGGCGTGGAACGCGACGTCGATGGACGGGGAGGTTTTGTCGTAATACTCAACTTCCGCTTCCGCCAGCGCGGAACGACAGTCTACGCACCAGTGCACCGGTTTAGCGCCTTTGTGCAGATGGCCGTTGCCGATAATTTTGCCCAGCGCACGGATGATGTTGGCTTCGGTTTTGAAGTCCATAGTCAGGTACGGATGTGACCAGTCGCCCAGCACCCCCAGACGGATAAAGTCTTTGCGCTGACCATCAACCTGGGTCGCTGCATATTCGCGACACTTGGCGCGAAACTCGGCTGCGGTGAATTTCTCACCCGGCTTACCGAACTCTTGCTCTACTTTCAGCTCGATCGGCAGACCGTGACAGTCCCAACCAGGCACATACGGCGAGTCATATCCAGAAAGCCCTTTGGACTTGATGATTATGTCTTTCAGAATCTTGTTAACCGAGTGACCAATATGAATGCTGCCATTCGCATAAGGAGGGCCATCATGCAGAATGAAGGTTTTTTTGCCTTTTTTAGCCGCACGGATGATGCCGTACAGATCATCATCAGTCCAACGCGCCAGCATTCCCGGTTCGCGCTTGGCGAGGTCGCCACGCATCGGGAACCCTGTTTCCGGCAAATTCAGGGTTGATTTATAGTCACTCATCAGATTCTCGGTTCCGTATTTCGGTTTGATTACATAACAGGCTTAAGCCGGTTTTGTTAGCCCAAAAAATTCGCGGGCGGTTAATTCATCACGCGCAATCTGCGCTTTCAGTTCGTCCAGCGACGCAAATCGCTGCTCACTGCGTATTTTTTTACGCAGCACTACTTGTATATGGCGACCGTAAAGGTCCATTGCAACATCCAGAACATGCACTTCCAGTTGCTGGCGAATGCCTGCTACCGTTGGGCGCGTGCCGATGTTCGCGACGCCAGGCAACGGTTTTTCACCGAGGCCCAGCACTTCCACCGCATAAACCCCTTTCACCGGGGAAACCTGACGACGCAGCGGTACATTCGCCGTCGGGAAACCAATAGTGCGCCCTAACTCATCACCGTGGACAACACGCCCGGAGATGGCAAACGGGTGCCCCAGTAAACTTTCAGCCAGAGCCAGGTTGTCATCCGCCAGGGCCTGACGCACGGCAGTACTACTGATACGCACGCCACCTTCACAGAAAGTTTGCGTACTGGTGATGTCGAAGCCGTATTCTGCGCCAGCTTTCTGTAATAACAAGAAATCGCCTTCACGACCAGCGCCAAAGCGGAAATCATCACCCACAGCAAGAAATTTTACCCGCAACTGCTTCACCAGTAGATCGCTGATAAAATTTTGCGCCGTCAGCGCCGCAAAGCGCCTGTCAAAACGCACGCACAGCACGTAATCTACGCCGCACTCGGCAAGATAACGCAGTTTTTCCCGCAGCCGGGTCAGGCGTGCCGGGGCTTTGTCGGTGGCAAACAGTTCCAGTGGTTGAGGCTCAAAAATCATCACCATCACCGGTAAGTTGCGCCTGCGCCCTTCTTCCTGCAAGCCCTGCAACAGCGCGCGATGACCGCGATGCACGCCGTCGAAATTACCAATAGTCAGCACACACCCTTCTTGCGGGGCCTGGCTGAGATTATGTATGCCGCGTATCAGCTTCATGTCTGGCTCAAAACAGTGAAAATCGTCCGAGTATACCTTGTACAGCGGTCAAGGTTAACCGGCGATTGAGTACTGAAATTAGAAAGAAGTGGCTTTTCATTGCCATGGCGCAAATCACGGTAAGAAACTAACGGCCTGCTGCAATTTTTCTCGCGGAAAAGCTGTATTCACACCCTGCAAGCTGGTAGAATCCTGCGCCATCACTACGCAACGAGCGCTGCCATATTAACGGCGCTTATTTGCACAAATCCATTGACAAAAGAAGGCTAAAAGGGCATATTCCTCGGCCTTTGAATTGTCCATATAGAACACATTTGGGAGTTGGACCTTGGCTAATATCAAATCAGCTAAGAAGCGCGCCATTCAGTCTGAAAAGGCTCGTAAGCACAACGCAAGCCGTCGCTCTATGATGCGTACTTTCATCAAGAAAGTATACGCAGCTATCGAAGCTGGCGACAAAGCTGCTGCACTGAAAGCATTTAACGAAATGCAACCGATCGTGGACCGTCAGGCTGCTAAAGGTCTGATCCACAAAAACAAAGCTGCACGTCATAAGGCTAACCTGGCTGCACAGATCAACAAACTGGCTTAATCGCCTTTTGTTGTCAGCTTTGTAAAAAAACCCGCGCAAGCGGGTTTTTTTATGCCAACGAGCAAAAGCAGGCCAACACTGTAGCCTGCAAAGTACGAATGGCTATTTCGCGGCTGAAGTAAACAGCGCAGAGTAATCTGTATTGCAAATACGCTGTACCGCAGGGTGCTGGATCATCCTTTCGGCAAAAATCGCATGGTACTCTTCCATGACGTTCTCAACGCGACCAATCTCCACAACCGAGTTATCGGTATAAAAATCATTGGCGTAAAGTGAAGGTGCAACAAAAATAGCATTGTGCGTCGCACCAAAGGCTTTCATCAACGCCGCATCATCAAACTCCCCCAGAATTTCAACATTCAATCCCTGGGAGTTAAACCAGTTTAATAGTTTGCGTCCCAACATTGAGCGCCGCCCCGGTATAAGTAAGCGACGTTGCTCCAGACAGGCTGGAAACGGTTTTTCTGGCAGCGGGTTAGTGCACCAGAAACTGACACCACACTCGCCAATTTTTATGGAAAATAGCCCCTCCTGCTGGGTGGAGTCGATCGGACAGTCAGAGATGATCATATCCAACTTATGCTGACTCAGTTGCTCCAACAGCATCTCGTGCGTCGATTCAAAGCAGCGTAGATGGATCTGCTCGTCTTCTACAACTGCGGCATCCAGAACACTGCTGACCAGGCGTTTCGAAAGTGCATCTGCAACGCCAACATCAAACAATAAGTTAGACTCTTTGCGATAGTTGACGATATCCAGCATTTCCTGGCTTAACGTGAACATTTTATCGGCATAGCGATAAACCAGTTCCCCCAGTTCACTGGGTTCCAGGCCACGTCCTTTGCGCTTAAATAGTTTCCCTTGCAGACGCTCTTCCAGCGCCCTGATCTGCCCGGTAATCGTTTGTGGTGTTAAATAAAGCGCCTCCGCTGCGCCAACCACAGAACCTTCTTTGTAGACATGCCAGAAGTAATACAAGTGGTTGTAATTGATATGAGACATGCTCATTTCTCTCCCTGATAACAATGAAAAGGGAGCCATTTATGGCTCCCCGGTACATCGCCCGATCAAACAGATGGACGTAGACGAATGCGTAGCCAGCTATATCCAATTACCGCCGAAGAGATTGAACCGACCAGAATGCCTAATTTCGCCCAGTTAATCAGTTCTGGATCTACGCTACCAAAGGCCAGGCTGGCGATAAAAATAGACATAGTAAAACCGATACCGCACAAGATCCCAACAGCCATAATTTGCTGATAAGTCGTTCCCTCTGGCAGATGTGCCAGCTTCAAACGCAGCGCCAGCCAGCAGAACAGACTAATACCCAGCGGCTTGCCAATCAGCAAACCGGCGATGATCCCTAATGGCAGAATGGAGGTCAGGCCATCCAGCGTCACGCCTTGCAGAGAAACACCAGCATTGGCAAAAGCAAATAGCGGCAAGATCAGATAAGCCACCCACGGATGCAATACATGCTCCAGGCGCTTCGCCGGAGAACGCCCATGTTTCTCTTTTAACGGAATAAAGAAGCCAACAATAACCCCAGCCAGCGTTGCATGGACGCCTGATTTCAGCACGGCCGTCCACAGCACCACACCAACCAGAATATAAACCCCTGTACGGCGCACGCCACACATGTTCAACACAGCGAGTACAGCAATCGCCACTGCAGCAACGCCAAGAGAAGCCATCGACAAGTCATTGGTGTAAAACAAGGCGATGATAATGATGGCACCAAGATCATCGATAATAGCCAGCGCCATCAAAAAGATCTTCAGCGCTAACGGCACACGGCTTCCCAATAACGCCAGTACACCAAGCGCAAAGGCAATGTCAGTAGCCGCCGGGATCGCCCACCCTTCACGAGTGATAGGATCAGCATAGTTAAAAGCCAGATAGAGCAATGCCGGGACAATCATCCCGCCGATAGCGGCAATGACCGGAAACGCAGCCTGCCGCAGGCTGGCCAGCGATCCTTGCATCAGTTCGCGTTTAACTTCCAGACCAACTAACAGGAAAAATATCGCCATCAGTGCGTCATTTATCCATAACAGCATGTTTTTGTTGATCTCAAGTGAACCAACCCGAAGCTGAACCGGCGTTTCAAGAAAGTCATAATACCATCCACTGGTTGCGCCGCTGTTGGCCATAATCATCGCCAGAACAGCGGCAATAATGAGAATAATGCCTCCCGAGGCATCACTACTAAAGAATCGATGCAGATGTTTCACTTTTTATTTCTCTTTCAGGTGAATAGATCGTTTTTACTATTTTACCCCGCAAGAATCATCGTTAAAATCAGATTATAATGTAGGAATAGTTCGCTTTTTACGATCTATAAAGGAGGTTGCGTCACCAGCGGAGGAAGATTTTTTGACGCCCGAAAGCGGTGGCTGATGACCTCAAAACTCAATAATCATAGCTTAAGGTCACAATTTCTGAAGGATTTATTCGGAAAAGTAATAATTAATTTGTGGTAAGCCAGAGCTGTTTGTTAGGGCGATATTTCAAATATATCCAACTTGTCCTCAATAATTGCAATAAAGGGACAAATCAACGTTAACTAATTGAATCCTTAAAAAATTACGCCATAAAAATGCGAGGCGTCTTCAGGATTGGGGTTGATATAATCAAATGGATTAAAGTGAATAGTATAATAGCGGCGGGTGCTTGAGGCTGTCTGTCTCAGGCATTAGCTGGATGGCAGATAGAGAAAAGCCCCGAGTGATATTTTACCATCAACCCGAGGCCCCCTATATGCTGAACATATGTAGAGTGCCTCTTACTGACCGTAAGGTCAAGGAGAAGAGAGCAATGAAGCAGCATAAGGCGATGATTGTCGCCCTGATCGTCATCTGTATCACCGCCGTAGTGGCGCGCTGGTAACGAGAAAAGACCTCTGTGAGGTTCACATCCGAACTGGCCAGACGGAGGTTGCTGTTTTCACGGCTTACGAATCCGAGTAAGAGCAACGGCGGGGGGGGATCCCCGCCACTTTACAGGTGCTCGCATATCTTCAACGCACCCTTGTTTTTACCCAAGCCTGCCCACGGGTAGGCTTTTCAGGAAATTAGCGAGTCAGGTCGTCAAAAAACTTCTTCACGCCGTCGAAGAAACTCTTCGAACGCGGGCTGTTGTGCTCGCCGGTTGGGCCTCCGAAGCTTTCTTGCAGATCTTGCAGCAGTTGTTTCTGCTTCTCGTTCAGACCTACCGGTGTTTCGACCACGACGCGGCACAGTAAATCCCCCTGCGCACCGCCGCGGACAGACTTCACGCCTTTACCACGCATGCGGAACAGCTTACCGGTCTGGGTTTCTCCAGGCACTTTCAGTTTGACGCGGCCATCGAGGGTCGGCACTTCGATTTCACCACCAAGTGCGGCCATCGCGAAGTTGATCGGCACTTCGCAATACAGGTTGTTACCTTCACGTTCGAAAATCGGGTGCTGTTTAACCTGAACCTGGACGTACAGATCGCCTGCTGGTGCGCCGTGCTCGCCCGCTTCACCTTCGCCCGCAAGACGGATGCGGTCTCCAGTGTCCACCCCTGCCGGGATTTTAACGGACAGCGTTTTGCTACGCTCAACACGACCATGACCATGACATTTGTTGCACGGATCTTTGATCAGCGTACCTCGGCCCTGACAGTGTGGACAGGTCTGCTGTACGGCAAAGAACCCCTGGCGCATCTGCACTTGACCAGAACCATGACAGGTCGGACAGGTCTGCGGTTGCGTACCCGGTTTTGCACCGCTACCGTGGCAAACGTCACACTCTTCCAGAGTCGGAATGCGGATCTCTTTGGTCACGCCACGTACAGCTTCTTCGAGGGTGAGCTCCATGTTATAGCGTAAATCAGCACCACGCGCCGCACGTTGACGACCACGTCCGCCGCCAAAAATATCGCCAAAAACGTCACCAAAAATATCGCTGAAGTCTGCGCCGCCGCCAAAACCGCCGCCGCCCATGCCGCCTTGCTCAAACGCCGCATGACCATACTGATCGTATGCCGCGCGTTTTTGCGAATCGGTCAGAACTTCATAAGCTTCCTTGATCTCTTTAAATTTCGCCTCGGCCTCTTTGTCACCCTGGTTACGGTCCGGGTGATATTTCATGGCCAGGCGTTTATAGGCCTTTTTGATTTCACGCTCTTCCGCAGTTTTGGAAACGCCTAAAATCTCGTAATAATCTTGCTTAGCCATCTTTTTTAATTTGCCCCTAGATGAATGCACGGGCGGAGAGGAAAATCCCCTTCGCCCGTGTCAGTATAATTACCCGTTTATAGGGCGATTATTTTTTGTCTTTGACTTCTTCGAATTCAGCGTCGACAACATCGTCATCTTTCGCGTTGTTTGCAGAAGCATCAGCACCGGCAGTCTGCTGCTGGGCATGTTGCTGTTGGGCGATTTCCATCAGTTTCTGGGAAACCTGTGCCAGTTCCTGCATTTTCGCTTCGATAGCGGCTTTGTCTTCACCTTTCAGAGCAGTTTCCAGCGCAGTCAGCGCAGACTCGATGGCAGTTTTGTCGTCAGCCGGCAGTTTGTCGCCTGCTTCTTCAACCTGCTTACGGGTGCTGTGCAGCAGATGGTCGCCCTGGTTGCGAGTCTGTACCAGCTCTTCAAACTTACGGTCTGCTTCGGCGTTAGCTTCAGCGTCGCGTACCATTTTCTGGATTTCATCTTCGTTCAGACCAGAAGAAGCCTTAATGGTGATCTTCTGCTCTTTACCGCTGTTTTTGTCTTTCGCAGAAACGTGCAGGATACCGTCAGCATCGATATCGAAGGTAACTTCGATCTGCGGCATACCGCGCGGTGCCGGGTTGATACCATCCAGGTTGAACTGACCCAGAGATTTGTTATCAGCCGCACGTTTACGTTCACCCTGCAGCACGTGGATGGTTACTGCAGACTGGTTGTCTTCAGCGGTAGAGAACACCTGGCTGTGCTTGGTCGGGATAGTGGTGTTTTTCGCGATCAGCGTCGTCATCACACCGCCCATGGTTTCGATACCCAGAGACAGCGGGGTAACGTCCAGCAGCAGTACGTCTTTCACGTCGCCAGTCAGTACACCACCCTGAACGGCAGCACCGATTGCCACAGCTTCGTCCGGGTTAACGTCTTTACGCGGCTCTTTACCAAAGAACTCAGCAACTTTCTTCTGAACCATTGGCATACGAGTCTGACCACCAACGAGGATAACATCGTCGATATCAGATACGGACAGGCCAGCGTCCTGCAGAGCAACTTTCAGCGGCTCGATGGAACGGTTCACCAGGTCTTCTACCAGGCTTTCCAGTTTTGCACGAGTCACTTTGATGTTCATGTGTTTCGGACCGGTCGCGTCTGCAGTGATGTACGGCAGGGTAACGTCGGTCTGCTGAGCAGAAGACAGCTCGATTTTCGCTTTTTCTGCCGCTTCTTTCAGACGCTGCATTGCCAGCGGATCGTTACGCAGGTCAATGCCCTGATCTTTCTTGAATTCTTCAACCAGGTAGTTGATCAGGCGGCTGTCGAAGTCTTCACCACCCAGGTGGGTATCACCGTTGGTTGCCAGAACTTCGAAGGTTTTTTCACCGTCAACTTCGTCGATTTCGATAATGGAAATATCGAAAGTACCACCACCAAGGTCATAAACAGCGATAGTACGGTTGCCTGTACCTTTGTCCAGACCGTAAGCCAGTGCAGCGGCGGTCGGTTCGTTGATGATACGTTTTACTTCCAGACCAGCGATACGGCCTGCGTCTTTCGTTGCCTGACGCTGAGCATCGTTAAAGTATGCCGGTACGGTGATAACTGCTTCAGTTACCGGTTCACCCAGGTAATCTTCTGCAGTTTTCTTCATTTTTTTCAGCACTTCGGCAGAAATCTGCGGCGGTGCCATTTTCTGGCCTTTAACTTCGACCCATGCGTCGCCGTTATCAGCAGCAATAATTTTGAACGGCATGATGGAAACATCACGCTGTACTTCTTCGTCCTGGAAGCGGCGGCCAATCAGGCGTTTAATCGCAAACAGGGTGTTTTGCGGGTTCGTCACTGCCTGACGTTTAGCCGGCTGACCAACCAGAGTTTCACCATCCTGGGTATAGGCAATGATAGAAGGCGTGGTGCGATCGCCTTCGGCGTTCTCCAGCACACGAGGAGTGGTGCCATCCATAATCGCTACACAAGAGTTGGTAGTACCCAGGTCGATACCAATTATTTTACCCATCTAAACGTCTCCACTATATATTCGGTCATCATGTGGTTGTGAGTCTGTAATAGGGGCGAAACGTCTGGTTTCAACTGCCCAATTTCATTTTTTTGCAGACTCACTCACTGCGGTTGACTACTAAATGGGGTCGTAACCCACGTCATCAAGGGGGAGATGCAAAAATTTTTTGTGCTTTTGCGCAGAAATTTCGCGATATGGCGGAAGAAGACGAGAAACGGACTGGAATTTAATTCCTATAAAGGATGAATTCAACACAAAATTATCACCAAAAAATTGTAATAAAAATAACACATTACGTTCATGCGTCATGTTTTCTCTGCCAACAAACCAGTCGCTATTTGTCCTCCTGGTGCTCCCCACAAGGAGAATCCTTATGAAATCTGTTTTTACGATTTCTGTCAGCCTGGCTATTGGCCTTATGTTGTGCTGTGCCGCGCAGGCTAACGACCATAAAATCCTCGACGTCATTGCCATGACGCGTAATGAAACTAACGATCCCGCACTGCAATGCCCCGTTTGCCGCGTTGTAAAACACATACAACTCACCGCCGATCATGGCGATTTACAGTTAAGCGACTTTTAAAGCGAGTCAGGGAGGCCTGTGGCGCAGCTTTAAATGGGGTTAAAGCCGTCAGCGGTAGCGTCCTTCGCGTCACGATCCCGGCACTACTACAAATCGCCTTCCTGCGGCGAATAGTTAACACCACTCAAGTGTGATACCTGATACCGGGGAAAATTTTCATTTTCCCATCAAAAGATCATAGACACTGCCCCACTGGCTGATTATTATGCCGCGCCCCGAAAACACTACAGTTATTCAGGGAAATTATTTCACCATTCATTCGATGATGATTTTTGAGGAATTATGGGCAACACTAAGTTGGCTAACCCGGCACCGCTGGGCCTGATGGGCTTCGGCATGACCACCATTCTGCTTAACCTGCACAACGTGGGTTATTTCGCTCTGGACGGTATTATTCTCGCCATGGGCATCTTCTACGGCGGTATCGCGCAAATTTTTGCCGGTCTGCTGGAGTATAAAAAAGGCAACACTTTCGGCTTAACTGCCTTCACTTCTTACGGCTCTTTTTGGCTGACGCTGGTTGCGATTCTGCTGATGCCGAAACTGGGTCTGACCGACGCGCCGAATGCGCAGTTCCTCGGTGTTTATCTGGGGCTGTGGGGCGTGTTTACGCTGTTTATGTTCTTCGGCACGCTGAAAGGTGCACGCGTTCTGCAATTCGTTTTCTTCAGCCTGACCGTGCTGTTTGCCCTACTGGCTATCGGTAACATTGCCGGTAACGCTGCGATCATCCACTTCGCAGGCTGGATAGGTCTGATCTGCGGTGCCAGCGCGATCTACCTGGCAATGGGTGAAGTGCTGAACGAGCAGTTTGGTCGCACCGTTCTGCCAATTGGTGAATCCCACTAATTGCTTGATATCCATCCCCCGCACGGGGGATATCAGCGTGCGCTTTATTCATGCCGGATGCGGCGTGAACGCCTTATCCGGCCTACATAATCATGCAAATTCAATATATTGCAGGAAGATCGTAGGCCTGATAAGCGTAGCGCATCAGGCAGTTTTGCGTTTGTCATCAGTCTGATCCCCCCGCTTGGGGGGATTTTTTTATTCGCTAACTTCACGTCTTGCACTCTTCGGTCTGAATGCCGCTACCACTTCAGGTGCCGTTTCAACGTATGGTCCTTCCAGCAACTGAATGCAGTACGGCACACTGGCAAAAATACCGTGCACCACGACATTGCCCTCGCCATCCTTCACGCCTTCCAGCGTCTCTTTGATGGACTTCGGCTGACCAGGCAAATTAAGAATCAATGCCTGTTTACGAATCACGCCCACCTGCCGCGAAAGGATCGCGGTTGGTACAAAATGCAGGCTAATCTGGCGCATCTGTTCGCCAAAACCCGGCATCTCGCGATCGGCTACTGCCAACGTTGCATCGGGTGTCACGTCACGGCGCGCGGGGCCAGTACCGCCGGTTGTCAGCACCAGATGGCAACTCATTTCGTCCACCAGCTCACACAAGGTTTGCTCAATGATCGCCTGCTCATCAGGGATTAAACGGGTTTCCAGCTCAAATGGCGTCGTCAGCGCCGATGCCAGCCACTCTTCCAGTGCAGGAATGCCTTTATCCTGATAAACGCCGCTGGACGCGCGATCAGAAATGGAAACTAAGCCGATACGTAAAGTATTCATCAAGATTTTTCCGTTTAAACAGTCTCGTTAAACAGAATGATACACTGCGAAGGGAGTGACAGACAGGCTTCAGAAGAGGTAGCGTGACCGACTTCCCGGCCACGCTAAGAATGATTACAGCAGAGCGCCGATCATTTTTTCCAGTTTTTCCTGGTCAACAGCAAACTTACGGATACCTTCCGCCAGTTTATCTACAGCCATTGGATCCTGGTTGTGCTGCCACAGGAACTCGGACTCAGTGATACGTGCCGGACGCGCTTTCACTTCGCCGGTGTAAGACAGTTTACGTTCGATAGCCCCTTCGCTCTCAGCCAGCTCTTTCAGCAGTGTAGGTGCGATGGTAAGACGGTCGCAGCCTGCCAGTTCCAGAATTTCGCCGATGTTACGGAAGCTTGCGCCCATAACCACGGTTTCATAACCATGCTCTTTGTAGTACTGGTAGATTTCCGATACAGAAACCACGCCAGGATCTTCTGCCGGAGCGTACTCTTTCTTGTCGGTATTGGCTTTGTACCAGTCAAGAATACGGCCAACAAACGGAGAGATCAGGAATACGCCAGCTTCTGCACAAGCACGCGCCTGGGCGAAGGAAAACAGCAGAGTCAGGTTACAGTTGATACCTTCTTTTTCTAGCTGTTCAGCAGCACGGATACCCTGCCAGGTAGACGCCAGTTTGATCAGAATACGATCGTTGCTGATACCCGCATCGTTGTAGAGCTTGATCAGACGTTTTGCTTTTGCAATTGACGCTTCGGTGTCATAGGAAAGACGTGCATCAACTTCAGTTGAGATACGGCCAGGAACCAGTTTCAGGATTTCCAGACCAATGTTTACTGCCAGTTTGTCAGTCGCGTCCACGATTTGCTGTGCGCGATCGTTGCTCTGCTGTTTCGCCCATGCGACAGCATCATCAATCAACTTGCGGTATTCCGGAATCTGCGCTGCGTTAAGAATGAGAGAAGGGTTGGTTGTGGCATCCTGCGGTTGATACAGCTTCATTGCCGCGATGTCCCCAGTGTCGGCCACTACAGTGGTGTACTGACGAAGGGAGGTCAATTTGTCCGTCATGATAGTATTTCTCTTTAAACAGCTTGTTAGGGGGATGTAACCGGTCTGCCCTGATGATATCACGACGCAACGACAGCGCAACCGCAGACGAGAGGGTTATCGCCAGGCGAGACTGTTTAGGTTTTCTGACACTGCGTTGATATCGCTCGCCATTTTTAAGCAAAAACTCAAGTATGCTACACAAGCGTTATCTACCAATGCGCATCGTATATAATTCTTAATCAATTGGTAACGTTTACACAGGAATGTAACCGCGTGCCGGCGACAAGAGGGATACGAATGCCTGACTTTTTCTCTTTTATTAACAGTGTTCTATGGGGATCAGTGATGATCTACCTGCTCTTCGGCGCAGGTTGCTGGTTCACTTTTCGCACCAGATTCGTTCAGTTTCGCTACATTCGCCAGTTTGGCAAAAGTCTCAAAAATAGCGTTCATCCACAACCGGGGGGCTTAACGTCTTTTCAGTCACTGTGTACCAGTCTTGCCGCGCGCGTCGGCAGCGGTAACCTCGCCGGTGTTGCGCTGGCCATTACTGCCGGTGGACCCGGTGCCATCTTCTGGATGTGGATTGCCGCGTTTATCGGCATGGCGACCTCTTTTGCCGAATGTTCCCTTGCCCAACTTTATAAAGAACGTGACGCTAATGGGCAGTTTCGCGGTGGTCCGGCATGGTATATGGCGCGTGGATTGGGGATGCGCTGGATGGGCGTGCTATTCGCTATCTTTTTGCTCATCGCCTACGGATTGATTTTCAGCGGTGTTCAGGCAAACGCCGTCGCCCGCGCGATGCATTTTGCGTTTGATGTCCCACCATTAGTAACCGGCATCATACTCGCTGTCTTTGCCCTGTTGGCGATAACCCACGGTATTTATGGTGTCGCCCGACTGATGCAATGGTTTGTCCCTGTAATGGCATTAATTTGGGTACTCGCCAGTCTGATTATTTGTGCGATGAATATCGAGCAACTTCCTCACATCATTTGGTCTATTTTTGACAGCGCCTTTGGCTGGCAGGAAGCGGCAGGCGGCACCGCGGGTTACACCCTGAGCCAGGCAGTTACGAACGGCTTTCAGCGCAGTATGTTTTCTAATGAGGCGGGAATGGGGTCGACACCAAATGCAGCGGCGGCGGCAGCATCCTGGCCGCCGCATCCGGCAGCACAAGGTATTGTTCAGATGATCGGCATTTTTATCGACACCCTGGTCATCTGCACGGCAAGCGCCATGCTAATATTGCTGGCCGGAAACGGTACAACCTATATGCCGCTGGAGGGTATTCAGCTTCTCCAGAAAGCGATGCGAGCACTAATGGGTTCCTGGGGGGCAGAGTTTGTCACAATAGTGGTGATTCTGTTTGCCTTCAGCTCTATCGTCGCCAATTACATTTATGCGGAAAATAACCTTTTCTTTTTACGTATGAACAACACTAAAGCGATCTGGTGTCTGCGTATCTGCATCTTTGCCACCGTGATTGGTGGCACGCTACTTAGCCTCCCCATGATGTGGCAACTGGCTGATATTATTATGGCGTGTATGGCGATCACTAATCTGACCGCTATTTTGCTGCTCTCTCCGGTAGTGCATACCATTGCCAGTGATTATCTGCGCCAGCGTAAACTCGGCATACGCCCGATGTTTGATCCGCTGCGCTACCCGGACATCGGCCAGCAACTCGCACCTGATACGTGGGATGATGTTTCGCAGGACTAATCACAACTATCGATCAATTCATCCGCATTTTTTGCTACAGTCGCTGTAAATTTCCTGCAAGGACTGGATATGCTGATTCTGATTTCACCTGCGAAAACGCTTGATTATCAAAGCCCGTTGGCTACCACGCGCTATACGTTGCCGGAGCTGTTAGATCACTCACAGCAGCTTATTCACGAAGCGCGGAAGCTGACACCCCCGCAGATTAGCACGCTGATGCATATCAGCGACAAACTGGCGGGTATCAACGCCGCTCGCTTTCATGACTGGCAGCCAGATTTCACGCCGGAGAATGCCCGGCAGGCGATTCTGGCGTTCAAAGGCGATGTCTATACCGGTTTGCAGGCCGAAACCTTCAGCGAAGAAGATTTCGCTTTTGCCCAGCAGCATCTGCGTATGCTTTCCGGTTTGTATGGCGTACTGCGTCCACTCGATTTAATGCAGCCATACCGTCTGGAAATGGGGATCCGTCTTGAGAACGCCCGGGGCAAAGATCTGTACCAATTCTGGGGTGATGTGATCACCAACAAGCTGAACGAGGCGCTCGAAGCGCAAGGCGATCAGGTAGTAATTAACCTGGCGTCAGATGAGTATTTTAAATCAGTGAAACCGAAGAAACTGAATGCTGAGATTATCAAGCCGGTGTTCCTCGATGAGAAGAACGGCAAGTTTAAGGTTATTAGTTTCTACGCTAAGAAAGCGCGCGGCCTGATGAGTCGTTTTATTATTGAGAATCGCCTGACCAAACCAGAACAACTGACTGGCTTTAATCGTGAAGGTTACTTCTTTGATGAAGCCACCTCCAGCAATAGCGAACTGGTGTTTAAACGCTACGAGCTGCGTTAAGTTTGCAGTAAATGCCGGATACGGCGTAAACGCCTTATCCGGCCGACAAAAGCATGCAGATTCAATATATTGTAGAGATCACGTAGGCCTGATAAGTGTAGCGCATCAGGCAATTTTGCGTTTGCCATCAGGCTCAAATGCCGGAGGTCATCCGGCAGTTATGTTTACCGATGGTGTCTGTCCGGACCTGGACGATGATCGCCGCCGTGATCGTTTCGATGATCTCCGCGGTGATCATTTCGATGATCATTATACCAATTATGGTGCGGCTGCGATCCGTGTGGGTGCCAGCGATTATCTCGCCATTCGTAATTTCTATACCACCAGTTATGGTCACGCCAGTAACCGCCATCCCAGTAGTAACCGCGATGATCGCGATCGCCAATCTGTAATTTCACTGATGGTACTAGCATTATTTCCTCTGCCTGCGCTGCCATAGGAGCGACCAGAATCAGGGAAAGTGCGAGCAGGATAGATTGCATCTTTTTCACAGGTGACTCCTTTTATCATTGCCAGTTATGGGCCGATATCCGGAGCTTACGGTAAAAGAATCCCCGTTGTCATTCTCTACAATTAAAAGAGCTAAGTTACCGCATTTATTGAAAATTTCTCCTTTTTTTCTGTCGATTTTTCTCATATTTTCTCCACAAAAAAGCCGAACTGCATAAACGCAAGCCCGGCCATTTTCAGGAAATTAATGGATACTACTTATGATTCATCATCAGCTTGCGCAGCGCGGCAAAATCAGCGGGCAGATTATGAGAAAGCAGCGGTAAATCAGCACGTTCTGCCAGCTCTTTTGGCAGCTCCAGCGTTTCACCAAGAATTACCTCCACGCTCTCTTTAAATTTCGCCGGATGCGCGGTGCCGAGGAACAGACCATATTCGCCTGGGTGAAGCTGGTCACGCAGCGCACGGTAAGCCACGGCAGCATGCGGTTCTGAGGTATATCCCAGATCTTTTAATTCGCGCATCGTCTGCCGGGTCGATTCATCATCCACCGCCGCATAGCCCAACTCCTTCAATTGCCAAATTTTGCGGCGGAACAACTCTTCTACACGCGGCCAGTTATTCGGCTGGCTAACATCCATCGCATTGGATAATGTCGCCTGGGTGGCTTTTGGCGACCACTGCCCGTCGTGCAGGAAACGCGGCACTGTATCGTTAACGTTAGTGGCAGCGATAAAACGCTTCACCGGCAGACCGAGAGATTTTGCCAGCAGGCCTGCAGTTAAATCACCGAAGTTACCGCTTGGCACCGAGACAACCAACTGGTTCCGCGCCTCCTGCGGCAACTGCGCCACAGCCTCAAAGTAGTAGCAAATCTGCGCCAGCAACCGGCTGATATTAATGGAGTTAGCTGAGTTCAGCCCAAGCGCCACTTTCAGCTCTTCATCATCAAACGCCTGCTTCACCAGTGCCTGACAGGCATCGAAATCGCCGTCGATAGCGACAGTTTCAATGTTGCCGCCTAATGTACAGAACAGTTTTTCTTGCAGTGGACTGATTTTGCCGCGCGGATAGAGGATAACCACTTTTACATTCGGTAAACCATAGAACGCGTGAGCCACTGCCGCCCCGGTATCGCCGGAGGTCGCGGTCAGAATAGTCACCGGTTTATCGCCCGCAATATGAGTCAGCATTTGCGCCATAAAGCGACCGCCGAAATCTTTAAATGCCAGCGTTGGCCCGTGGAACAGTTCCAGGCAACCGACATCGCTTGTAACTTTGGCAACCGGAGCCGGGAATGCAAACGCTGCACGCACGCGCTCTTCCAGTGCGTCCTGCGGGATCTCATCACCAATAAACGCTGAGAGGATCTTCGCGCTGCGGGTAACGAAATCCAGCTTCAGCATCTCATCAATTTCGGTCAGACTAAATTCCGGTAGATCGTGCGGAAAAAATAGCCCCTGATTTTTACCCAACCCCTGCGTTACGGCTTGCGCAAAGCTGACCTGTTCGTTGTGATCTTTCAGATTGTAGAGTTTCATTTAGTTTTCCAGTACTCGTGCGCCCGCCGTATCCAGCCGGCAAATATGAACAAAACCTTCCTGATTTTGCAGGTAGTTCTTACCCAACCAGTCAGCAACGCGTTGGGCGGTATCCGGCTTGTCACACAGAGCGAACAAGGTCGGGCCAGAGCCGGAGATACCGCTCGCTACTGCGCCGATTTCCGCTACCGCCTGCCGTGCCTGCCTGAAGCCCGGCAGTAAACGTTCACGGTAGGGTTCAGCGATAACATCTTTCATCAGCTTCGCGGCAAGCTCAGGCTGACGGGAATAGCAGGCGTGAATGAAGCCCGCCAGATGCCGCCCGTGAGCAATGCAATCCTGACGGCGGTACTGCGCCGGTAAAATAGCCCGAGCTTCTGCCGTCGAGACTTTAATCCCCGGATACGCCAGCACCCACAACCACTCATCAAACCCCGGCACCTGCTGGCTGATGATGCCGTTTTCTTCGATCATCAACTGCATACCGCCAAGAAAGCACGGAGCCACATTGTCGTAATGAATGCTGCCAGAAATACGCCCTTCCAGCTCGCCCATCAAGGCCAACAGGCGGGTATCGTTGAGCGGCTTGCCACAGTGCTCATTCATCGCGACCAGTGCCGCGACCACTGAACAGGCGCTGGAACCTAAGCCAGAACCGATCGGCATATTCTTTTCCAGGGTCATCGCCACTGGAATTTGCTTGCCCAGTTCCTGGCAAAAACGCTCCCAGCACTGATAAACGATATTTTCTCGCGGTTCTGACGGTAGTTTGTCGGCAAACTGTCCGAGGTTGTTGAGACTGAATGCCTCTGCCGCCTCAACCGTCACCACATCCCCAAGCAATTCGCCATCAACAGGCGTTACCGCCGCGCCGAGCACATCAAACCCGACGCTCATATTGGCACTGGAAGCCGGAGCATAAACTTTAACCATTTCAGACTCCTAACTTCCATGAGAGGGTGCGTAGCAGATCGGCAAAGACACCGGCAGCCGTAACATCATTGCCCGCGCCGTAACCGCGCAAAACCAGCGGCAGCGGCTGATAATAGTGGCTATAGAAGGCTAATGCGTTTTCGCCGTTTTTCACTTTGAACAGCGGATCGTTACCATCCACTTCAGCAATCTTCACGCGGCAGACACCATCTTCATCAATGTTGCCAACATAGCGCAAAACTTTGCCTTCATCACGAGCCTTCGCCACGCGTGCGGCAAAGAGATCGTCAAGCTGTGACAGGTTCGCCATAAAAGCCGCAACATCACCCTCAGCGTTAAACCCGGCTGGCAGCACAGGTTCGATTTCAATATCCGCCAGTTCCAGTTCACGCCCGGTTTCACGGGCGAGAATCAACAGCTTACGCGCCACATCCATACCGGACAGGTCATCTCGCGGATCCGGTTCGGTATAACCCATTTCCCGCGCCAGCGTGGTCGCTTCAGAGAAGCTCATACCTTCATCTAACTTGCCGAAGATAAACGAGAGCGAGCCAGAAAGAATGCCGGAGAATTTCATCAATTCATCGCCAGCGCTGAGCAAGTTTTGCAAGTTCTCAATAACCGGCAATCCCGCACCGACATTGGTGTCGTAGAGGAATTTACGCCGTGATTTTTCCGCCGCGTAACGCAACTGATGGTAGTAATCCATCGACGAGGTGTTGGCCTTTTTATTCGGCGTCACCACGTGGAAACCTTCACGCAGGAAGTCGGCATATTGATCCGCCACCGCCTGGCTGGAGGTGCAGTCGACAATCACCGGGTTCAACAGATGATATTCTTTCACCAGGCGAATTAAACGCCCGAGATTAAACGGCTCTTTGGCTTGCGCCAGTTCTTCCTGCCAGTTTTCCAGGTTAAGGCCATGCACATTGGTCAGCAACGCCTTCGAGTTGGCAACGCCGCAGACACGTAAGTCGATATGTTTGTTCTTCAGCCAGCTTTGCTGACGCTTCAGTTGCTCCAGCAGCGCACCGCCAACGCCACCGACGCCAATCACAAAGACTTCGATAACCTGATCGGTATTGAACAGCATCTGGTGGGTTACACGCACCCCCGTCGTCGCGTCATCGTTATTTACCACCACGGAGATTGAGCGTTCAGAAGACCCCTGGGCAATGGCGACAATATTGATATTGGCTCGAGCCAGCGCGGCAAAGAATTTCGCTGAGATCCCGCGCAAAGTGCGCATACCATCACCCACCACCGAAATTATTGCCAGTCGTTCAGTGACCGCCAGCGGCTCCAGTAAACCTTCTTTTAGTTCAAGGTAGAACTCTTCCTGCATCGCCCGTTCAGCGCGTGCACAGTCGCTTTGTGGAACGCAGAAACTGATACTGTATTCGGAAGACGATTGGGTAATCAGCACCACCGAAATTCTGGCACGTGACATTGCAGCAAACACACGCGCCGCCATGCCAACCATCCCCTTCATTCCTGGACCGGAAACGCTGAACATCGCCATATTATTCAGATTGGAAATCCCTTTTACCGGTAGTTCGTCTTCGTCACGGCTGGCGCCAATAAGCGTACCGGGCGCTTGTGGGTTTCCGGTGTTTTTAATCAGGCAAGGGATCTGGAACTGGGCGATAGGGGTAATGGTGCGAGGATGAAGAACTTTAGCGCCGAAGTAAGAAAGCTCCATCGCTTCCTGATAGGACATCGACTTCAACAACCTCGCATCGGGCACCTGACGCGGGTCGCAGGTATAAACACCGTCAACGTCCGTCCAGATCTCGCAGCAATCGGCGCGTAAACAAGCAGCCAGTACCGCAGCGGAGTAGTCGGAACCATTGCGCCCCAGCACCACCAGTTCGCCTTTTTCGTTACCGGCGGTGAAACCAGCCATCAGCACCATGTGGTCAGCCGGAATGCGGCTTGCAGCAATACGGCGGGTAGATTCGGCAATATCGACGGTAGATTCGAGGTAATGACCGACTGCCAGCAGTTTTTCGACCGGATCGATAATGGTAACGTTGTGACCGCGCGCTTCCAGTACACCGGCCATAATAGCGATCGACATTTTTTCACCACGGCAGATAAGCGCAGCGTTGATGCTGTCCGGACATTGTCCCAGCAGGCTAATACCGTGCAGGACATGCTTAATTTGGGCAAATTCTTGATCGACAAACGTTTTCAGTTGCGCCAGCGGGAATCCCGGCTGGGCGGCGGCGAGTCCAGTCAGAAGTTCGGCAAAAATACGTTCGGCATCGCTGATATTGGGTAAAGCATCCTGGCCGCTAATGGTTTTTTCAATCATCGCCACCAGATGGTTGGTAATTTTGGCGGGGGCAGAGAGGACGGTAGCCACCTGCCCCTGCCTGGCATTGCTCTCCAGAATATCGGCAACCCGCAGAAAACGTTCTGCATTTGCCACTGATGTACCGCCGAACTTCAACACTCGCATGGTTGTTACCTCGTTACCTTTGGTCGAAAAAAAAGCCCGCACTGTCAGGTGCGGGCTTTTTTCTGTGTTTCCTGTACGCGTCAGCCCGCACCGTTACCTGTGGTAATGGTGATGGTGGTGGTAATGGTGGTGCTGATGCGTTTCATGGATGTTGTGTACTCTGTAATTTTTATCTGTCTGTGCGCTATGCCTATATTGGTTAAAGTATTTAGTGACCTAAGTCAATAAAATTTTAATTTACTCACGGAAGGCTACCCGTCCATAAGCTGCTGGCAAGTGCTCTTTTTTTAATCCACACTGAGACATATTTCCCGTTGCAGTCAGAATTAAAACCTAAAGATAACATTCCCTACAGTTTTTTATTTGGTGATATTTTTTTCAATATCATGCAGCAAACGGTGCAACATTGCGGTGTCTCGTTGCTCTAAAAGTCCCAGGCGTTGTTGTAACCAGTCGATCAGTTTTGTGTCATCTGCCACCGCTAACGTCGTTAACAATGACATGACTCGTTCGCGTAAAGCACGCAGTTGATGTTGGTCTGCCGTTGCGTCACTTTTCGTCGGTTGTTGTATTAATGTTGCTAATTGATAGCAATAAACCATCACCGCCTGCCCCAGATTAAGCGAAGGGTAATCTGCCACCATCGGCACGCCAGTAAGAATATCAGCCAGCGCCAGTTCTTCGTTTGTCAGACCGGAATCTTCCCGGCCAAATACCAACGCCACATGATTCATCCACGTCGATTTTTCCTCCAACAACGGCACCAGTTCCACCGGCGTCGCATAGTAATGATATTTCGCCCGGCTACGCGCAGTGGTGGCGACAGTAAAGTCGACATCGTGTAAAGATTCAGCCAGTGTTGGAAAAACTTTAATATTATCAATAACATCACCGGAGCCATGTGCAACCCAGCGGGTGGCGGGCTCCAGATGGGCCTGGCTATCGACAATGCGCAGTTCGCTAAATCCCATTGTTTTCATTGCCCGCGCCGCTGCACCTATATTTTCTGCTCTGGCGGGTGCGACCAGAATAATCGTTATACGCATGTTGCTACTCTTCTTGACCAAATAACCGCGAACAGGGTGATGAATGTCAACTTACTGCGCGGAGAGAATTTACAAAATATTAACGCAAGTCGCAGAAAAAGCCCTTTACTTAGCTTAAAAAAAGCTAAACTATTTCCTGACTGTACTAACCGTTTAATTGTTAAAAAACGCTACATATCTTTCTGTTTACTTAGGATAATTTTATAAAAAATAAATCTCGACAATTGGATTCACCACGTTTATTAGTTGTATGATGCAACTAGTTGGATTATTAAAATAATGTGACGAAAGCTAGCATTTGGATACGATGATTTCATCAAACTGTTAACGTGCTACAATTGAACTTGATATATGTCAACGAAGCGTAGTTTTATTGGGTGTCCGGCACGTCTTAGCCTGTTATGTCGCTGTTAAAATGGTTAGGATGACAGCCGTTTTTGACACTGTCGGGTCCTGAGGGAAAGTACCCACGACCAAGCTAATGATGTTGTTGACGTTGATGGAAAGTGCATCAAGAACGCAATTACGTACTTTAGTCATGTTACGCCGATCATGTTAATTTGCAGCATGTATCAGGCAGGTCAGGGACTTTTGTACTTCCTGTTTCGATTTAGTTGGCAATTTAGGTAGCAAACATGCAGACCCCGCACATTCTTATCGTTGAAGACGAGTTGGTAACACGCAACACGTTGAAAAGTATTTTCGAAGCGGAAGGCTATGATGTTTTCGAAGCGACAGATGGCGCGGAAATGCATCAGATCCTCTCTGAATATGACATCAACCTGGTGATCATGGATATCAATCTGCCGGGTAAGAACGGTCTTCTGTTAGCGCGTGAACTGCGCGAGCAGGCGAATGTTGCGTTGATGTTCCTGACTGGCCGTGACAACGAAGTCGATAAAATTCTCGGCCTCGAAATCGGTGCAGATGACTACATCACCAAACCGTTTAACCCGCGTGAACTGACTATCCGTGCACGCAACCTGCTGTCTCGTACCATGAATCTGGGTACTGTCAGCGAAGAACGCCGTAGCGTTGAAAGCTACAAGTTCAATGGTTGGGAACTGGACATCAACAGCCGTTCGTTGATCGGCCCTGATGGCGAGCAGTACAAACTGCCGCGCAGCGAGTTCCGCGCCATGCTTCACTTCTGTGAAAACCCTGGCAAAATTCAGTCCCGTGCTGAACTGCTGAAGAAAATGACCGGCCGTGAGCTGAAACCACACGACCGTACTGTAGACGTGACGATCCGTCGTATTCGTAAACATTTCGAATCTACGCCGGATACGCCGGAAATCATCGCCACCATTCACGGTGAAGGTTATCGCTTCTGCGGTGATCTGGAAGATTAATCGGCTTTACCACCGTCAAAAAAACGGCGCTTTTTAGCGCCGTTTTTATTAGCCAATATTATTTCCAGATACGTAACTCATCGTCCGTTGTGACTTCTTTACTGATTTTCATTTTCGGCATTGAAAACGCATACCAGTCGATATTGCGAGTCACAAACATCATACCTGCCAGCGCCACCACCAGCACACTCGTCCCCAACAACAGCGCGCTATCGGCAGAATTCAGCAGTCCCCACATCACGCCATCCAGCAACAACAAAGCCAGGGTAAACAACATGCTGTTGCGCCAACCTTTTAATACCGCCTGCAAGTAAACACCGTTCATTAACGCCCCTATCAGGCTGGCGATTATCCAGGCCACGGTAAAACCGGTATGTTCAGAAAACGCCAGCAAGAGTAAATAAAACATCACCAATGACAGCCCCACCAGCAAATATTGCATTGGGTGTAAACGTTGTGCGGTTAGCATTTCAAAAACAAAGAAGGCCATAAAAGTCAGCGCAATGAGCAAAATGGCGTATTTGGTCGCCCGGTCCGTTAATTGATACTGATCGGCTGGCGTAGTGACTGCGACGCTAAACGCCGGGAAATTGTCCCAACGGGTATTATTGCCTGAAGCAAAACGCTCACCGAGGTTATTGGCAAACCAACTACTTTGCCATTGCGCCTGAAAACCGGTCTCGCTGACCTCCCGTTTTGCGGGCAAAAAATCACCTAAAAAACTGGGGTGCGGCCAGTTACTGGTTAAGGTCAATTCGCTATTACGCCCCGTCGGCACCACGGAAAGGCTCCCTGTTCCGCTTAAATTCAGCGCCATATTCAGCTTCAGGTTCTGCTTCAGCCAGTTCCCTTCGGTTAAAGGAATATGCACGCCCTGCCCGCCTTGCTCTAACCCTGTTCCGGGTTCAATGGTCAGCGTCGTTCCGTTAAGTTCAGGTGCTTTCACCACCCCAATACCACGCGCATCACCTACACTAATCACAATAAACGGCTTGCCTAAGGTGATATTGGGCGCGTTGAGTTCGCTAAGACGCGAAACGTCAAAATCGGCTTTTAGCGTTAAATCACTGTGCCAGACCTGACCGGTATAAATGCCTATCTTCCGTTCTTCCACGTTCTGATTGCCATCAACCATCAACGACTCAGGTAACCAGAAATGGATAAAACTTCGTTTCCGCTCCACGGTTTTTTCTTCTTCCTGCACCGTATAAAGCTCAGTTACAGGGATAGCGATGAGCGGCCCGACCAACTTTTGCGACCCACTGGTGCTTTGACGAATTGCATCCTCAACATCACTACGGTAATCGGCACGTTCGACAATCACCTGCCGAATCAACATTAATGGAATTAACAGCAGCAACACGGCACCAAACAAAGTGGCCATTTTCCAGAACAGGGGGGATTTCAACATAGTCTTCTCCTTTGCGATGGCTGCAGTGTATGAAGACTATGTGGGAAGAATTTGAAGTTATGTGAAGTGCAGGTGAAGTCGGAGCGAGGCCAGCACGCCGCCTTGCGGCACGTTGCGCAGTGTGACTTCACCATTAAGCAAACGGGCAACTTCGCTGACAAACGCCAGTCCCAACCCACTGCTTTTTTGTCCATTCTCGCGCGGCAAAGAGTAAAAGCGTTCAAAAATACGCGACAGCGCGTAGTCAGGAATGCCGCTACCGGTATCCTGCACGTTAAGCGTAACTTGCTCCTGATCCACCTCAGCACTAAGCGTTATACAGCCATGCTCGGGGGTAAAATCGATGGCGTTATCCAGTAAATTCCCCAGCGCCTGTTCCAGCAACGCCGGTTCAGCAACAACGTTAACCTCGATGGGCATAACATTCAGAGTGATATTTTTTTCTGCCAACTGTACGGTGCGCGCTTCGCTGACGCGGAGAAATAATGCCGCCACATCAACCGCAGAAAGAACGACCTCCTGACGATTTTCCAGTCTTGCCTGGCGTAGTAGCGTTTCAACCAGCGCCTGCATTCTCGCGTTTTGTGTCAAAATATTGTCGGTAAAACGGGCTACCACTTCCGGTGGCGGTCCTTCGCGTAAGATTTCCGCCGCGCCACGAATTGCTGCCAACGGACTTTTCAGCTCATGGGTTAACGCGTAGACATACTGCTCAATATAGTTTTTCCCTTCCAGCTTCACGCGCATACTTTCCAACGCCTGCGCTAACTTACGCAACTCGCTGCTGCCAAGATCAGGGAGCGGAACGGGTTTATTATCGGTGACGGAATCAGCATAACGGGTGAGTCGGGCAATGGAACGGTTGATCCACCAAACCATTCCGGCACCAATCACCAGTGCAATTCCCAGCAAAATGCCGCTCGCCCATAATATTCGCCGCTCGCTGCGTTTAATCACCGGCGCCATCGCCGCGTTCGGTTTGCCTACGCTCAAAACACCAATAAGCCGCGAGCCGTCCATAATGGGGGCAGCAACATACATCACAGAACTTTCGGGATCGGCGGGATTTTGCAACGTACTGCGCGCGCCATACTGACCGCGCAACGTTAGCCAGACATCATTCCAGCGTGAGTAATCCTGCCCAACGGCTTTATTTGCCGAGTCGAACAAAACTTTGCCCTGTGCATCAGTCATGTAAACATGGTATTCGTTGCGCACTTTGTGAATGCCGCCGATATTGGCGCGAAACGGGCGATTTTGTAGTTGGTCAAACGCCTGTGCCAATTGCCCATGCGCAGGATCGCCAGAGAGCAAATCAGGGCGCGCCAGCTCCGCCAGCAACGTTGCGGTGTCGATCAACGTCCCTTCCGTCGCCCTTCGCACGCCCGGTTTAACTTCTTTGACAAAAATAGCCAGCACGAACCAGGCAGCCACTGCTACCAGTAAAAAATAGCCCAGTAACAGTCGCATGCCGATGCGCATTACAGACTCCTCAGGCTGTATCCCATGCCGCGGTGGGTATTAATCGGTGAAAGCTCGGGATTGATGCAGCGCAGCTTGGCACGCAGCGTTTTAATGTGGGTATCGACGGTGCGATCGTAAGTGTCCTGCGCGTCTTCCCAGACACTATCCATCAATTGCTGGCGTGACCAGACGCGGCCTGGCGACTTGAGTAACGTTTTCAGCAATAAAAACTCGTATCGCGTCAGCGTTAATGGCGTGTCAAACCAGCTTATCTGCGCCGCAGGTTCATTCAGTTCAAAATGACCAATACGGATGACGGGAGGCGGCGTAGAAAATTTCTTCACCCGACGCAGCAAGGTGCGCACTCTGGCGCACACTTCGCGAGGTGAAAACGGTTTAGCCACGTAGTCGTCAGCACCAATTTCCAGCCCAAGCAGACGATCGACCTCTTCACTACGGGCCGTCAGGAACAGCACAGGCAACGCCGGATGGATCGCCAGCAACTGGCGGCATAATTCAAAGCCGCTGATATCAGGCAGACCAACATCGAGAATAATAACGTCGGGAACCCGCTGGCGCGCTTTATCGAGCACCGGCAAGCCCCGCTCAAAAACGTCGACGGCAAAACCTTCCTGCTGCAACATGTAGACCAGCGTGTCGGCTATCCCTTGCTCGTCTTCTACTAACCAGACCGTTTCCCGTTGCATAAATCGCCTCTGTTATTGTCGCCACGGCATGACAGGGACGGCGCTGATGGCATTTTTCGGTGAACCATCGACAACTTTGTCGGAGTAAGCCAGATAGGCGAGCGCATTGCGTTTGGCATCATAGAAGCGCACGACCTGTAACGACTTAAAGACCAGCGATGTACGTTTCTTGAATACCACTTCGCCCTGGGCTTTGCCGTTTTTAATGCGTTCTGACAGTTCAATCGGTCCGACTTGCTGGCAGGAAATAGCCGCGTCGGAAGTATCTTCCGCCAGCCCCAATCCGCCTTTAATACCGCCCGTTTTCGCCCGGCTCACATAGCAGGTGACATTTTTTACATCGGGATCGTCGAAGGCTTCTACGACAATTTTGTGATCCGGGCCGATCATTTTAAATACGGTATCAACCGAACCAATTTCTTCCGCATGTGCCAACGGCCCCAGCATTATCAGGCTTAAAGATAGGATCAAATGCTTGTATTTCATATTGTTACCATTTTTATAAGTTACATTAAGCAATTAGTTCGTCACGGTAAATAACATATTGATTAAGAACAAAATCTCAATACTTTTATTCCCGTAAAGACCTGAAACATACTCTACTAAGAAAAAAACACTGAATGCTAAAACAACAAAAAATGCTATTATCCAATTACCTGATGTCAGGTGCTCGTTGTTGAAAGGATGAGGAAATTTTATGGATCAGGCCGGCATTATTCGCGACCTTTTAATCTGGCTGGAAGGTCATCTGGATCAGCCCCTGTCGCTCGACAATGTAGCGGCGAAAGCAGGTTATTCCAAGTGGCACTTACAGAGAATGTTTAAAGATGTCACTGGCCATGCTATTGGCGCGTATATTCGTGCTCGTCGTTTGTCGAAATCAGCGGTAGCACTACGCCTGACCGCGCGCCCGATTCTGGATATTGCGCTGCAGTACCGCTTCGACTCTCAACAGACATTTACCCGCGCATTTAAAAAGCAATTTGCTCAAACACCTGCGCTGTACCGTCGTTCCCCGGAATGGAGTGCTTTTGGCATTCGCCCACCGCTACGTCTGGGTGAATTCACTATGCCAGAACACAAATTTGTCACCCTGGAAGATACGCCGCTGATTGGTGTTACCCAGAGCTACTCCTGCTCGCTGGAGCAAATCTCTGATTTCCGCCACGAAATGCGCTACCAGTTCTGGCATGATTTTCTCGGCAACTCGCCTTCTATTCCGCCAGTACTTTACGGTCTGAATGAAACGCGCCCAAGCCAGGATAAAGACGACGAACAAGAGGTGTTCTACACCACTGCGTTAGCCCAGGATCAGGCTGACGGCTATGTATTAACCGGGCATCCAGTGATGTTGCAAGGCGGCGAATATGTGATGTTTACCTACGAAGGTCTGGGAACAGGCGTGCAGGAGTTTATCCTGACGGTATACGGAACATGCATGCCAATGCTCAACCTGACACGCCGTAAAGGTCAGGATATTGAGCGATACTACCCGGCAGAAGATGCCAAAGCGGGAGATCGCCCAATTAATCTGCGCTGCGAACTGCTGATTCCAGTGCGTCGTTAACGCTGTAACTCATCTAATGCAGGGGCGTCCAGATGCGAGATGTCCCCTGCAGTTTCAACAACCCAGCCAGACGCCAGCCACAGGCTTTCCTGATAATCCACGCGCGAAATAGAACAGTTACGCAGGCGTAAACGGCGTTCTGCCCACGCCGGTAAGCCCAGAATGGTACTCACCAGACACCCCAGCGCGATACCGTGACTCACCAGCAGCGGTCGACTTCCCTGCGGTAAATCCCGACAAGATTCCAGTGCGGCATTGACGCGATCGCTCAGTTCCTGCATTGACTCACCTTCAGGAATACGCCCGTCAACGGTGCCATTCACTAACTGGCGACGCCAGTTCTCTTCTTCTTCGGTCAGAGAATCAATATGTCTTTTTTCCAGCACCCCCATATTTAACTCACGCAGGCGGGGATCAAGGATGATGTCACAACCGCAAGCCTGGGCGATGATTTCCGCTGTACGCCGGGTGCGACCTAAATCGCTACTGATAATGTGGGTGATGCCAAGTTCTTTGGCACGGCTCGCCACCTGCATTGCCTGTTGCTCACCTTTTGCGGTTAGCGGGCTGTCAGACTGGCCCTGAATACGCCGCTCGGCGTTCCACTGCGTTTCGCCGTGGCGGACAAGGTATACCTGTAACATGCTTTTTTTCCGTATACTGCTTTAACGTTAATTTTTTGAGTAATCCTGATTATGCACCATGTTGTCTGTGCGACCACTAACCCCGCTAAGATTCAGGCCATTCTGCAGGCATTTCACGAGATCTTCGACGAAGGATCCTGCCATATTGAATCCGTTGTCGTCGAGAGCGGCGTACCGGAACAGCCTTTTGGTAGTGAGGAAACGCGCGCTGGCGCACGAAATCGGGTAGCAAATGCCCGCCGTTTACGTCCAGAGGCTGATTTTTGGGTGGCCATTGAAGCGGGTATAGATGGTGACAGCACCTTCAGTTGGGTGGTAATTGAAAACGCCAGCCAGCGTGGTGAAGCACGTTCGGCAACCTTGCCGTTGCCTGAGGTGATTCTGGAAAAAGTGCGTGAGGGCGAGGCGCTTGGGCCAGTAATGTCGCGCTATACCGGCATTGATGAGATTGGTCGTAAAGAAGGGGCGATCGGCGTGTTTACCGCCGGGAAACTCACCCGCGCCAGTGTCTATCACCAGGCGGTGATCCTGGCGCTAAGTCCGTTTCATAATGCCGTGTATCAGCCATTGCAGGACGGATAAGGCGTTCACGCCGCATCCGGCATTCGGTGCACGATGCCTGATGCGACGCTGATGCGTCTTATCAGGCCTACAAAATCAATCGCTTTTCAGCAACACGCCTTCCAGCCACTGACGTAGCTCGACGGGTGCCGCTTTCAGGCTGTTAGATCCACGCGTAATCGTCGCGATGCCCGCACCGAGTTCATTTTTTAACTCGCGCTGACTCATTTCACCGCGCAATAACTCTTCGACAATACGCACACGAGTCCCTAACGCTTCGCGCTCATCCGGCGTCAGCATCAGGTTTAACAACGGTAAATGGAGATCGTTTTCGTAGGCATTCTTAAGCAGGTCGACAAAACGTAACCACTCCTGGTGACGCTGTTCTGCCATCGCTGCTGAATAGGGTGATTGTTGGGCCATAGTGTGTCGCCATTGTTAGCGGGGGAAGCCTGATGCCTCCCCCGGTTGTACTCGCTAAAGAGTACGATAGCATATCATAAACGTGCAGATCAGTTCAGTAACGACGCCCCCATTCCGTGGCGCTCATCAACGTCGGTTTATCGCCCATGAAATAGCGATAGTACGCGTCATAAGCCAATACGTTCTTCACATAACCACGCGTCTCGGAGAATGGGATACTCTCGACAAATGCCACCGCATCGATACGCCCGGCGCTGTTACCAAGCCAGGTGCGCACCCGCCCCGGCCCGGCGTTGTATGCTGCGGATGAGAAAATACGGTTATTGCCGAACTGTTGATAAACATATTGCAGATAGCTGGTGCCAATGTTGATGTTCGTTTCCGGATCAAGCAATTGTGCCGGGCTGCTGTAACCAGGAATAGAGAACATCTTCACCGTATGAGTCGCCGTACCAGGCATAATCTGCATCAGCCCGCTGGCCCCTACCGGTGATTTCACTTTCGGATTCCAGGCACTCTCCTGACGGGCAATCGCCATTGCATAGCTTTGCGGGATATCTTTGTCGTTAGTGTAACGTGCGAAGAGATCGTTATAGGCCAGTGGGAATCGTTCTTCCAGATGATCCCAAAGTTTCCCGGCAATCGTCGCCTGAACGCTGAGATCCCACCAGTGGTTGTTAAAAGCATAACGCGCCAGTTGCGCTTGCTCTGCTTTCGACTTGCTCTTCACCAGATTGGCCCACTCGCTACGGGCGGTATTATCGAGGTTCCAGTACATCAACTCGCGCACGCGCGCCATTTCCGCCCCCTGAGTCAGGGCGCTATCGACGTTCTGCGGCACTTTATCAATCTTCAGTTGATACTCTTCGCCTATGCGCTGCGCAGCAACCATTGGGTAGAAGCCACGCTGTTGCATGAGTTGAAGCAAAATCTCTTTTGCTTCAGCTTCACGCCCACGTTCCAGCAGCAAATCCGCCTGCCAGTAGCGCCATTCATCTTTCTCTTTCGCTTCCATCGGCAAGCGCGCCAGCCATGTATTCAGCCCCGAACGGTCGCCGGTGCCAAGCGCCATCCTTATACGGCGTTCAATCAACGACGTGGATTGCGAACGCATAATTGCATCATCACGCCACTTCGCCTGTTCGTCGGTGACATCGTTGCCCATCAAACGCCAGGCAACGATATCACGTAGCTCCTGAATCTGATCTTCATTAAGCTGTTGTGCCTGGGCAAGTGAAGGGATCATCAGTCGTGCGTTTTCTACATCCTGCCGCGCCACACTGGCAAACGCCACCGCGGCCATCTGACGGGTAAAATCAGTCGCGCCGGTCGTTCGTGCAAAAGTCAGCACCGTATTGGGATTGTTTGCCAGTGAAATAATTGCCGTAGAAATAGTCTGGTAATCGGCGGGCATCTGCCCTGCCAGCACCGTCACCAGGCCGGTATTACCCGCCTTCATCGCCAGGCGGATACGCTCTAAATACGCCCGCGGATCTTGTTTGCCGGACGCGCGCCAGACGCTAAATAACTTGTCACAAGCGTTAGGCTGGCTCTTTCCTGTCAGCCACAGCTCTTTCGCCCCCTGCCAGGCTTCTTCGCTCTGCCCGGTATTCCATTTTGCATAGTAGTAATTACATTGCGCTTCGGTTGTGCCTGGCTTTTCCGGACTAAAAGCTAACAGGCCGCGCCAGTCTTCACGTCGCGCCAGTTCATTGACGAAACGAGATTGCAGCGTGCGAGCCGGAGGAAGCGTGGGGTTAGCGCGAACAAAGTTAGTGACCGTGACCGCCGGTTGATTCATCAGGTCATCGGTAATCTGGCGGTATTCCAGGTAGGGATAAAGAGGATAATCCTTCAGGGATGGCATCATCTGCTCAACCACATCCATTTGTCGATTATCCCAGGCCTGCTTGATTTGCGCGTAGCGGCTACGCTGCTCATCCAGTGAGTCGGCTCGCGCCACGCTGCTGACCGTCAGCAGACAGACACCGGCAGCCAACAGCCGCCAGGTAACGTGTTTGGCTTTTTCCACAAGCGCTTCCTCTAAGTGTAAATACATCAATGCAGCGTCATGCCGCGTAATAGATTTATGCTAACCAGTCATTGCCGTTTCCGCCACGTTATGGACACTTTTTTACTTTTACTGCGAGGGTGATCGACCGGCTGGGATTAGGCAGGGAAACAGGCTACACTTCGCCTTTGAAAACTCATCATCACGATAAACATAGAGGCGAAGTCCAACGTGGCTCAATTCGTTTATACCATGCATCGTGTCGGCAAAGTTGTTCCGCCGAAACGTCATATTTTGAAAAACATCTCTCTGAGTTTCTTCCCCGGGGCAAAAATCGGCGTTCTGGGTCTGAACGGCGCGGGTAAGTCTACCCTGCTACGCATTATGGCGGGCATTGATAAAGACATCGAAGGTGAAGCGCGTCCACAACCAGATATCAAGATTGGCTATCTGCCGCAGGAACCGCAGCTAAACCCGGAACACACTGTACGTGAGTCCGTTGAAGAAGCGGTTTCCGAAGTAGTTAATGCCCTGAAACGTCTGGACGAAGTGTATGCGCTGTACGCCGATCCAGATGCAGACTTTGACAAGCTGGCCGCAGAGCAAGGCCGTCTGGAAGAGATCATCCAGGCTCACGACGGTCACAACCTGAATGTTCAGTTGGAGCGTGCGGCGGATGCTCTGCGTCTGCCGGACTGGGACGCGAAAATTGCTAACCTCTCCGGTGGTGAGCGTCGTCGCGTAGCGTTGTGCCGCCTGCTGCTGGAAAAACCAGACATGCTGCTGCTCGACGAACCGACCAACCACCTGGATGCGGAATCCGTAGCGTGGCTGGAACGCTTCCTGCATGACTTCGAAGGGACCGTTGTGGCGATTACCCACGACCGTTACTTCCTCGATAACGTCGCGGGCTGGATCCTCGAACTTGACCGCGGTGAAGGTATTCCGTGGGAAGGTAACTACTCCTCCTGGCTGGAGCAAAAAGATCAGCGTCTGGCGCAGGAAGCTTCGCAAGAAGCGGCGCGTCGTAAGTCGATTGAAAAAGAGCTGGAGTGGGTACGTCAGGGCACGAAAGGCCGTCAGTCGAAAGGTAAAGCACGTCTGGCACGCTTTGAAGAGCTGAACAGCACCGAATACCAGAAACGTAACGAAACCAACGAACTGTTTATTCCACCTGGACCACGTCTGGGCGATAAAGTGTTGGAAGTCAGCAATCTGCGTAAATCCTACGGCGATCGCCTGCTGATTGATGATCTGACCTTCTCGATCCCGAAAGGGGCGATCGTCGGGATCATCGGGCCGAACGGTGCGGGTAAATCGACCCTGTTCCGCATGATCTCCGGTCAGGAACAGCCGGACAGCGGCACCATCACTTTAGGTGAAACGGTGAAACTGGCGTCGGTTGATCAGTTCCGTGACTCAATGGATAACAGCAAAACCGTTTGGGAAGAAGTTTCCGGCGGGCTGGATATCATGAAGATCGGTAACACCGAGATGCCAAGCCGCGCCTACGTTGGCCGCTTTAACTTTAAAGGGGTTGATCAGGGTAAACGTGTTGGCGAACTCTCCGGCGGTGAGCGTGGTCGTCTGCATCTGGCGAAGCTGCTGCAGGTTGGCGGCAACATGTTGCTGCTCGACGAACCGACCAACGATCTGGATATCGAAACCCTGCGCGCGCTGGAAAACGCCCTGCTGGAGTTCCCTGGCTGCGCGATGGTTATCTCGCACGACCGTTGGTTCCTCGACCGTATTGCCACGCACATTCTGGATTACCAGGATGAAGGTAAGGTTGAGTTCTTCGAAGGTAACTTTACCGAGTACGAAGAGTACAAGAAACGCACGCTGGGCGCAGACGCGCTGGAGCCGAAGCGTATCAAGTACAAGCGTATTGCGAAGTAATGCGTAAAATGCCGGGTGCGGCGTGAACGCCTTATCCGGCCTACAAACACAGCGATTTCAATACGTTGTGAAACTCCAGGCCTGATAAGACGCGGTAAGCGTCTCATCAGGCATTGGGTCTTATCCCTGCTCCCCCATCATCTCCCGCACCAGCTCCACACAACGCAGGAAACGGCTGTCGTAATCGTCCTCTTCGACCCGCACGAATTCGATATTGTTCTCTTCGAGCATCTCCACCAGCAGGTTCTGGAACTCTTTGCGATCCACCGAACTGCCAAGGCTACGTAAACCATCCGCCACCCACGGGGTGTTATTCTCAAGCAGGATCACCAGATCAAAACGGTATTCATCAATCAGCGCCTGCACGAACGGATGCTCACGCCCTTCGTACTTTTTGCAGAACGCCTGAGTAGTGACAAAATCGGTGTCGATAAACGCCACTTTATTGGCGTATTTCACTGCAAAATCAATATATTGTGCGTGTCCCAGCGCGATTTTATCGTAGTCAGAATACTGTAACGCAATCTCGTCACCGCCAAGATGCGAAAAAACATAATCACGACCAAACTCCCACGCACTGGTGGTGTTGAAAATGTTAGCGAGTTTATTTACCAGAGTGGATTTACCGCTCGACTCGCCACCGAGGATCGCTACAGTACGCACAAAGAACGGCTTCACTTCGGTAGGAATATATTCCCAGTAGCGGAACGGGTTTTCGCGGATCTGCGCACCACTGATACTCATAAAGGTGCGTTTCGGATCGATCAGCACCGTTTCGATCCCCAGATGTTCCATATACTGCGGCGCGTCGGCTTCTTCCGAGGTGTAGATCAGATCCGGCTGAATGCCCTTTTCGGCCATAAACTTTTTGATGCCGTTGCTCCACACATCCCATCCGTGCGGATACGGTTCCATGCCCTCTTCATTGAAGGAATGAATGCGGATATTTTTCTGATATTTAAAAGTCTGCAATAACCAGCGCAGACGATCCGGCACCGTTGGTTGCTGCGACATGGCGCTATCTTCAAACAACGCGCGGTCACGGGTGTCGTCAAACCCCATAATGATATGCAGCTCATCAACCTGACTACAGGCACGCTGGATAAGATAGATATGTCCGGTATGTAGCGGATAAAATTTACCGAATACGACACCGATGGTTTTCTTCTGCCGGGGAAATTCCAGCCCGAGGAAACGGTGCAACGCCTCCAGCTTTTGCGCGCTGGGGCTTTTAATTTTGGCATTCAGTAACTGGCTTAAATACCCTTTGGTCATACCGCTGGCATCGGCCACCTGCTGTAGTGTGCAGCCCTGTTGCTTGATGGCAGTTTTCAGGTAATCAAATGACGACATATCTCCCTCCGTATCTCTCATTATAAGTCGTCGAACACGCTAAGCGCGTCGGAGAGTTTTTTAACGCCAAAAATCTGCATCCCTTCCGGCACTTTTTTCGGTACGTTGGCCGCCGGTACAATCGCCCGCCGAAAGCCGTGTTTCGCCGCTTCTGAAATTCGCTCCTGACCGCTGGGCACCGGGCGGATCTCTCCTGCCAGCCCAACTTCACCAAACACAACCAGATCCTGCGGCAGCGGTCTGTCACGCAGGCTGGAAACCATCGCCAGCAGTAACGCTAAGTCGGCGCTGGTTTCAGTCACCTTCACGCCGCCGACCACGTTTACAAACACATCCTGATCGGCCATTTGCAGACCACCGTGACGGTGCAGCACCGCCAGCAGGATTGCCAGACGGTTTTGTTCCAGCCCCACCGCCACGCGGCGTGGATTCGCCATCATCGAGTGATCGACCAGCGCCTGAATCTCCACCAGCAGCGGACGCGTTCCTTCCCACACAACCATCACTGAACTGCCGGACGTCACTTCATCGCCACGACTTAAGAAGATTGCTGAAGGGTTGCTGACTTCGCGTAGCCCCTGTTCAGTCATCGCGAATACGCCCAGCTCATTTACCGCGCCGAAGCGGTTTTTATGGCTGCGTAAGGTGCGAAAACGGGAATCAGCATCGCCGTCCAGCAGCACCGAACAGTCAATACAGTGTTCCAGCACTTTAGGGCCAGCCAGCGAACCATCTTTGGTTACGTGACCAACCATGACGATTGCCACCCCGCGCGTTTTGGCGAAGCGCGTCAGGTAAGCTGCCGTTTCACGCACCTGCGCCACGCTGCCAGGCGATGACTGTACATCCGCCATATGCATCACCTGGATGGAGTCAATTACCATCAGCTTCGGTTGCTCTTCTTCGGCAATCAGGCAGATCTGCTCGATGCTGGTTTCCGACAACATATTGAGATTGTCAGTCGGCAGGCCAAGGCGATGAGCGCGCATTGCCACCTGTTGCAGCGACTCTTCGCCGGTGACATACAGCGTTTTCATCTGCTGGGCCAGTTTGCACAGCGTTTGCAGCAACAGCGTGGATTTCCCGGCTCCTGGGTTACCGCCAATCAGAATAGCGCTTCCCGGCACCACGCCGCCGCCTAATACGCGGTCAAACTCTTTAAATCCGGTTGAAAAACGCGGCAGCTCTTCAAGGCTGATATCGGAGAGTTTCTGGACTTTTGCCACCCCGGCGCTACCGGCATAGCCACTGAGACGCTCGTTACGCGCCACCGTTGGCGACGCAGCAAGACGCACCTCGGTGATGGTGTTCCAGGCATGACAGGCACTGCACTGCCCCTGCCAGCGCGGATAATCGGCCCCGCATTCATTACAAACAAAGGCGCGTTTTGGAGCTTTTGCCACGGTGTACCTCGTTAATGCTGTGCCGCCCGCAGGATGACGGGCGGGCAATTACTTCTGATTCAGGCTGCCAGAGAGGATGCAGAACACTCCCATCAGATCAGCGTGACGGATGGTGACTTCCGTCTTTTCATTCACTTTTGGTTTGGCATGGTAGGCAATCCCCAGCCCTGCCGCTTTGATCATCGGCAGGTCGTTGGCACCATCGCCAATCGCCACGGTCTGCGCCAGTGGGATTTCATACTCCTGCGCCAGACGGGTCAGGGTTTTCGCTTTGTACTGTGCATCGACGATGTCACCGATCACATTGCCGGTAAATTTACCGTCCATGATCTCCAGTTCATTGGCTACCACGGCAGTGAGTCGCAGTTTGTCACGCAGATATTCGGCAAAGAAGGTAAAGCCACCGGAGGCAATTGCCACTTTCCAGCCCAGCGTTTCCAGCTTCAGCACCAGTTGCGTTAAGCCTGGCATCAACGGCAGATTTTCCCGAACCTGAAGCAAAATGTTCGCATCAGCGCCTTTCAGCGTCGCCACGCGGCTACGCAGGCTGGCGGTAAAATCGAGTTCTCCGCGCATCGCCCGTTCGGTCACTTCCGCCACCATCTCACCTGTCCCGGCCAGTTTGGCGATCTCATCAATACATTCAATCTGGATGGCTGTAGAGTCCATGTCCATTACCAGCAGCCCCGGCGTACGCAAATGTGGAATTTTCCCCAGTGGCGCGACATCCAGTTGTGCTTCATGGGCCAGGCGCGTAGCACGCGCGGTGAGCGAACCTGCCAGACGAATCACCTGATAATCTTCCACGCACCAGGCGGCAACAATCACCATCGCCGCACCCAGTTTGCTCTGATACTGGGTCAGTCGTTGTTTATCCAGCCCACGACCATACAGCAGCCAGCCGCTACGACCTGCGTGGTAATCCAGTGGCATCACTTCATCACCACTTAATGAAAGAGGCAGACCTGGCCATAAAGAGACATCTTCAGGCAGGTCGCACCAGGTAATGTTAGGCATTAAGGCTCCTGTAAAATCGTTCGAAGCAGGGAAAATAACGCATGAGGCTACCTTGTATCCATTGCTTCTGGCAACATTAAGTCTCAAATTTTCAACGGGTGGAATATGGCTCGCACAAAACTAAAATTCCGGCTGCATCGGGCAGTGATTGTCCTGTTCTGTCTCGCTTTGTTGGTCGCGTTGATGCAAGGTGCTTCCTGGTTCAGTCAAAACCACCAGCGCCAGCGTAATCCGCAGCTTGAAGAGCTGGCCCGCACCCTGGCACGTCAGGTGACGCTGAACGTTGCGCCGCTGATGCGTACCGACTCGCCGGATGAAAAGCGCATTCAGTCAATACTCAACCAGTTAACAGATGAAAGCCGCATCCTTGACGCAGGCGTATATGACGAACAAGGCGATCTTATTGCCCGCGCAGGCGAAAGCGTAGAAGTACGCGACCGTCTGGCACTCGACGGTAAAAAAGCAGGTGGCTATTTTAACCAGCAAATTGTCGAACCCATTGCGGGGAAAAATGGTCCGCTCGGCTATCTGCGCCTGACGCTCGACACCCACACACTCGCCACCGAAGCCAAACAGGTGGATAACACCACCAACATTTTACGCCTGATGCTGCTGCTCTCGCTGGCAATCGGCGTGGTGCTGACCCGCACGCTATTACAGGGTAAGCGCACCCGCTGGCAACAATCGCCCTTCCTGCTAACCGCCAGCAAACCGGTGCCGGAAGAGGAAGAAGGCGAGAAAAAAGAGTGACCCATTACAACAAGAAAGGAAATCGTTATGAATACATTACGCCTGCTTATCTCTGACTCTTACGACCCGTGGTTTAACCTGGCGGTGGAAGAGTGTATTTTTCGCCAGATGCCCGCCACGCAGCGCGTTCTGTTTCTCTGGCGTAACGCCGACACGGTAGTGATTGGCCGCGCACAAAACCCGTGGAAAGAGTGTAATACCCGGCGGATGGAAGAAGATAATGTCCGCCTGGCGCGGCGCAGTAGTGGCGGCGGCGCGGTGTTCCACGATCTCGGTAATACCTGCTTTACCTTTATGGCTGGCAAGCCGGAGTACGATAAAACCATCTCTACGTCAATTGTACTCAATGCACTGAACGCGCTCGGCGTCAGCGCCGAAGCCTCCGGACGTAACGATCTGGTGGTGAAAACAACCGAGGGAGACCGTAAAGTCTCTGGCTCGGCCTATCGCGAAACCAAAGATCGCGGCTTCCACCACGGCACTTTGCTGCTCAATGCCGACCTGAGTCGCCTGGCAAACTACCTCAACCCGGATAAAAAGAAACTGGCGGCGAAAGGCATCACATCGGTACGTTCCCGCGTGACCAATCTGACCGAATTGCTACCGGGAATTACCCATGAGCATGTTTGCGAGGCCATAACCGAGGCCTTTTTCGCCCATTATGGCGAGCGCGTAGCAGCGGAAATCATCTCCCCGGACAAAACGCCAGACTTGCCAAACTTCATCGAAACCTTTGCCCGCCAGAGTAGCTGGGAGTGGAACTTCGGTCAGGCTCCGGCGTTTTCGCATCTGCTGGATGAACGCTTCACCTGGGGCGGCGTGGAACTGCACTTCGACGTCGAAAAAGGCCATATCACCCGTGCCCAGGTGTTTACCGACAGCCTCAACCCTGCGCCGCTGGAAGCCCTCGCCGGGCGACTGCAAGGCTGTCTGTACCGCGCGGATATGCTGCAACAGGAGTGCGAAGCGCTGCTGGTTGACTTCCCGGAACAGGAAAAAGAGCTACGGGAGTTGTCAGCGTGGATGGCAGGGGCGGTAAGGTAACTCGCTGATTAAAATATCCAGGGAAGGAAATATGATCGATCTGGAAAACCAGGAACGGGAGATTATCAATTTAATGTTCAGCCAGGGTATATCCTGGCTAACCGCCGTGCGTATCAGGCATAAACTATCACTTGCTGAAGTAAGTAAAATGTTAGGTATCTCCATTAATTCTCTAAAACAGATCGAAAAGACGGAACGGCTTAGTTCAAACATCAAAAGCAAAATGGCAGGAATTTATGGTTGTCCACCAGAGTTGCTGATATGCCCTTCCTGGATGACGGCTGAACATAAATGAATAGATTCGTGAATAGATACTTGAATGGATTTTATTTTCTATCCATATGAAAAATAATAGTAAATCTATAAATCAGTTGCTATTGATGAATAAATACTAAAAAGCCGGAGCAGTCTCCCACTCCGGCTTCACACGACAATCGCCTTTCAGCAAAACACAATTACTCTTTATCGCCCAGAAGAACAGATTCCAGCGCGATTTTGATCATGTCGTTGAAGGTGGTCTGACGCTCTTCGGCAGTGGTCTGCTCGTGAGTGCGGATGTGGTCAGACACGGTGCAGATAGCCAGTGCTTTGGCACCAAACTCTGCAGCCACGCCGTAGATACCAGCCGCTTCCATTTCCACGCCGAGGATGCCGTATTTTTCCATCACGTCGAACATTTCGCCGTCCGGAGAGTAGAACAGGTCAGCGGAGAACAGGTTACCAACACGTGCATCAACGCCCAGTGCTTTAGCTGCGTCTACTGCGTTACGCACCATGTCGAAATCAGCGATAGCTGCAAAATCATGGTCTTTAAAACGGATGCGGTTAACTTTGGAATCGGTGCAGGCACCCATACCGATAACTACATCACGCAGTTTTACGTGCGGCAGAACTGCACCACAGGAACCTACGCGGATAATTTTCTTCACGCCGAAATCGGTGATCAGTTCTTTGGTGTAGATGGAGCAGGACGGGATACCCATACCATGACCCATTACGGAAATTTTGCGGCCTTTGTAAGTACCGGTGAAGCCCAGCATGCCGCGAACGTTGTTCACTTCACGGACATCTTCAAGGAAATTTTCAGCAATATACTTCGCACGCAGTGGGTCGCCTGGCATCAAAACTACGTCAGCGAAATCGCCCATTTCTGCATTAATGTGTGGGGTAGCCATTGTTTTATCCTTTTTGTGACAATATCAAGGGCGGAGCCGCTGCTCCGCCCAAATCCATCAGAACATGGCTTTGCCATATTCCATATCAGAAGTACCAAAATATTTTGCCAGAGTCTGACCGATATCTGCGAAGGTTTCGCGGTGCCCCAGCGAACCCGGTTTCACTTTCGGGCCGTAAACCAGTACCGGAATGTGTTCACGCGTGTGGTCAGTACCAGTCCAGGTCGGGTCACAACCGTGGTCGGCGGTGAGGATCAGGATGTCGTCGTCGCGCAGCAGAGACATCAGTTCCGGCAGACGGCGGTCGAACAGTTCCAGACCCGCGGCATAGCCTGCGACGTCGCGACGGTGGCCCCAGGAAGAGTCAAAGTCAACAAAGTTGGTGAAGACGATGGTGTTATCACCCGCTTCCTTCATCTCTTTGATGGTGGCGTCAAACAGCGCATCCAGGCCGGTCGCTTTCACTTTCTTGGTGATACCGCAGTTAGCGTAGATGTCAGCAATTTTACCCACAGAAACAACCTGGCCGTGTTTTTCATCAACCAGTTTTTGCAGCACGGTCGGTGCTGGCGGTTCAACTGCCAGGTCGTGGCGGTTGCCAGTACGCTGGAAGTTACCGGCTTTGTCACCGATAAACGGACGGGCAATAACGCGACCGATGTTGTAGCCGCCGTTGGTCAGCTCTTCACGGGCGATTTCGCACAGTTCGTAGAGTTTATCCAGACCAAACGTTTCTTCGTGGCAGGCAATCTGGAACACTGAGTCAGCGGAGGTATAGAAAATCGGCTTGCCGGTTTTCATGTGCTCTTCGCCCAGTTGATCCAGAATGACCGTACCAGAAGAGTGGCAGTTACCGAGGTAACCCGGCAGGTTAGCGCGTTCAACCAGTTTATCCAGCAGTTCTTGCGGGAAGCTGTTTTCGTGATCGGAGAAGTATCCCCACTCAAACAGAACCGGTACACCGGCGATTTCCCAGTGCCCCGACGGGGTATCTTTACCGGATGACATTTCATGCGCCCATGCATACGCGCCAATAACTTCAGCGTTGCCGTCCATTCCTGCCGGAATGAAACCGGTAGAACCTTCGTGTGCTTTCGCCAGCCCCAGACGGGTCAGATTTGGCAGATTGAGCGGACCTTTACGACCGTGGTCAGCTTCGCCTTTGGCACAAGCTTCTGCGATATGACCCAGGGTGTCAGCCCCGACGTCACCAAAGCGTTCTGCATCTTCTGTAGCGCCGATGCCGAATGAGTCCAGCACCATAATAAATGCACGTTTCATATGTTCTCCGTACTCAGTGCTTCAAATTTAAATGATCAGATCAGTATACCGTTATTCACTGATACGACGATAGACAGTTGGGGTGCTTTCCGGGGCTTTATCGGCAAGTTTAATTGCCGCTTTCACCGCTTTCGCCGCTTCCTGCCAGGTGGTTTCGTCTTTCGCGTGGATCACCGCCAGTGGGCGCTGACCGTCAACCTGGTCGCCCAGACGCGCCATATCAGTAAAGCCGACGCTGTAATCAATGGTGTCAGATGCCTGACGGCGACCACCGCCCATCGCAACCACTGCCATCCCCAGCGCACGGGTATCCATTTCACTGACAAAACCTTCGGTATCAGCATAGACTGCTTTCGTCAGCATCGCTGTCGGCAGATACTTCGCGTAGTTCTCAACGAAGTCGGTCGGGCCTTTTTGTGCCGCTACCATACGTCCGAAGACTTCTGCCGCTTTACCGTTGTCCAGCACAGCCTGCAATTTCGCGCGCGCTTCGGCATCATCTTTCGCCAGTTTGCCGGAGGTAAGCATCTCCACGCACAGCGCCATTGTGACGTCAAACAGTCGCGGGTTACGGTATTCACCTGTCAGGAACTGTACCGCTTCACGCACTTCGACCGCGTTACCAGCGCTGGATGCCAGCACCTGGTTCATGTCGGTCAGCAGCGCGGTGGTGCGTACGCCTGCGCCATTTGCCACGCCAACAATCGCTTCGGCAAGGGCTTCAGAGAGTTCATAGGTCGGCATAAACGCGCCGCTACCCACTTTCACGTCCATCACCAGTGCGTCCAGACCTTCCGCCAGTTTCTTCGCCAGGATCGAGGCAGTGATCAGCGGGATTGAGTCAACAGTAGCGGTAATGTCGCGGGTCGCGTAGAAACGTTTATCCGCCGGAGCCAGTGAGCTGGTCTGGCCGATAATTGCTACGCCAACATCTTTAATGATTTCGCGGAAACGGTTGTCATCCGGGAAGATATCGAAGCCAGGGATTGACTCCAGTTTGTCGAGCGTGCCGCCAGTATGACCGAGGCCACGACCGGAGATCATCGGAATGTAGCCGCCGCAGGCAGCGACCATTGGCCCAAGCATCAGCGAAGTGACATCACCGACGCCACCGGTGGAGTGTTTATCAACAATCGGGCCATTCAGATGCAGGCTTTTCCAGTCGAGAACGGTTCCTGAATCTCGCATCGCCATGGTCAGCGAGACACGCTCCGGCATTGTCATATCGTGGAAGAAAATGGTCATCGCGAGGGCGGCAATCTGCCCTTCGGAGATAGTATTGTCGCGAATGCCGTTGATAAAGAAACGAATTTCTTCATCGCTCAGCGCATGACCATCACGTTTTTTACGAATAATTTCTTGTGCGAGAAACAAGGTAACCTCCCGTGGAATAAGTTTGAAGGCGTTGTTGCCAGATGGCGGATGTTGTTATTGCCTGATGCTGGCAGCTTCTTATCAAGCCTGCATGGCACTCGCCCCGTAGGCCGGATAAGGCGTTCACGCCGCATCCGGCATCACTGCTGACAGCCTGATGCGACGCTGACGCGTCTTATCAGGCCTACAGGGGCATCCGGCATCCACCCTCTGGCACAAGGCAGCTTAGTAGCTGCTGGCGCTCTTACCGTCGCCGTGACCCAGCGCTTTCAGCAGGCTTGCCAGCAGGCTGGAAGCGCCAAAGCGATAGTGACGCGCATCTGCCCAGTCAGCACCGAACAGTTCATCGGCAATCGCGAGATATTTCTGCGCATCTTCCGCAGTACGCACGCCGCCCGCCGGTTTGAAACCAACGGTTTTCTCTACGCCCATATCACGGATCACTTCCATCATGATGCGCGCGCTTTCCGGCGTCGCGTTCACTGCCACTTTACCGGTAGAGGTTTTGATGAAGTCAGCACCCGCTTTAATGGAGATTTCAGACGCTTTGCGGATCAGCGCTTCGTCTTTCAGTTCACCGGTTTCGATGATCACTTTCAGCAGCACATTCGCCGCTGCGCAAGCCTCTTTACAGGCTTTCACCAGGTCAAAACCAACCTGCTCGTTACCCGCCATCAGCGCGCGGTACGGGAACACCACGTCAACTTCATCGGCACCGTAAGCAATTGCCGCACGGGTTTCTGCCAGTGCGATTTCGATGTCGTCGTTACCGTGTGGGAAGTTGGTTACCGTAGCAATACGGATTTCCGGGGTACCCTGCTCTTTCAGCGTTTTGCGAGCAATTGGGATAAAGCGAGGATAGATACAGATAGCGGCGGTATTGCCGACCGGAGTTTTGGCCTGATGACACAGGGCGATCACTTTCTCGTCGGTGTCGTCGTCATTCAGGGTAGTCAGGTCCATCAATTTCAGTGCACGCAGGCTGCTTGCTTTCAGATCAGTCATTTCATTCTCCTGGCTTGTCGCCAATAAAATTCACCTTGCGAGTTTGTTAGTATTCTAACATCGACTTCGCAACGCACTTCGATATACATCACAATTAAGAAAATCTACTTACAAATTTGCATTACGGTAATGCGATCTGGTTCAAATAATTCACTTTCAAATGAATGCGTCAGTGGCGGCAAACGCATCAGGATCAAAGTGAACATCACGAAACTTCTTACAATGGCGCATCACCTTCGGCATAAAAGGAAAAGAAGATGCCCACTTCTCATGAAATTGCACTGCAACAACGTTGCCAGCAAATTGTCACCAGCCCGGTACTTAGCCCGGAGCAGAAGCGCCATTTTCTGGCGCTGGAAGCAGAAAACAATCTGCCTTACCCGGAGCTGCCTGCCGAAGCCCGCCGTGCGCTGGATGAAGGTATAATCTGCGATATGTTTGAAGGTCATGCGCCGTACAAACCGCGCTATGTCTTACCCGATTACGCCCGTTTTCTGGCCAACGGTTCTGAATGGCTGGAGCTGGAAGGCGCCAAAGATCTTGATGATGCGCTCTCCCTGCTGACCATTCTTTATCACCATGTCCCGTCAGTCACATCGATGCCGGTCTACCTTGGGCAATTGGATGCGTTGTTGCAACCATATGTGAAAATTCTAACACAGGACGAGATTGATATTCGAATAAAACGTTTCTGGCGTTATCTCGACAGAACCCTGCCAGACGCCTTTATGCACGCCAATATCGGCCCGTTCGATTCCCCCATCACTCGTGCAATACTGCGCGCAGATGCCGATTTGAAGCAGGTTTCACCGAATCTGACCTTTATCTACGATCCCGAAATCACTCCTGATGACCTGCTGCTGGAAGTGGCGAAGAACATCTGTGAATGTAGCAAACCGCACATCGCCAACGGCCCGGTACATGATAAAATTTTCACAAAAGGGGGCTACGGGATTGTGAGCTGCTACAACTCACTGCCGCTGGCCGGTGGTGGCAGCACGCTGGTGCGCCTTAACCTGAAGGCCATTGCTGAACGTAGTGAGTCGCTGGATGACTTTTTTACGCGCACTCTACCGCACTACTGCCAGCAGCAGATCGCCATCATCGATGCGCGGTGTGAATTCCTCTATCAACAATCACACTTCTTTGAGAATAGCTTCCTGGTGAAAGAAGGGTTGATTGATCCTGAACGTTTTGTGCCGATGTTTGGCATGTACGGGCTGGCAGAAGCAGTTAACTTGCTGTGCGAGAAAGAAGGGATTGCCGCGCGCTACGGTAAAGAAGCCGCCGCAAATGAAGTGGGTTATCGCATCAGCGCGCAACTGGCGGAGTTTGTCGCCAATACTCCCGTAAAATATGGCTGGCAAAAACGCGCCATGTTACACGCACAGTCGGGGATCAGTTCTGATGTTGGCACCACTCCGGGGGCGCGCTTGCCGTATGGCGATGAGCCAGATCCGATCACCCATCTGCAAACCGTCGCTCCACATCATGCATATTACTACTCCGGGATCAGCGACATTCTGACGCTCGACGAAACCATCAAGCGTAATCCGCAGGCACTGGTGCAGCTTTGCCTCGGTGCCTTTAAAGCCGGAATGCGCGAATTTACTGCCAACGTCAGCGGTAACGATTTGGTTCGTGTTACCGGTTATATGGTGCGTTTGTCAGATTTAGAAAAATATCGCGCCGAAGGCTCACGTACCAACACCACATGGCTGGGCGAAGAAGCTGCACGTAACACTCGTATTCTGGAACGCCAACCGCGCGTGATAAGCCATGAACAGCAGATGCGCTTTAGTCAGTAAGATCATCCCCTTCTCCTGCGTTGACGGGCCAGGCAGTCGTCTGGCTCTGTTTTTACAGGGCTGTAATCTGCGCTGCAAAAATTGCCACAATCCGTGGACGATGGGGCGCTGTAATGATTGCGGGGAGTGCGTGCCGCAGTGTCCACATCAGGCGTTGCAGATTGTCGACAGCAAAGTGGTGTGGAGCGTTGCGGTCTGTGAGCAGTGCGATACCTGCCTGAAGATGTGCCCACAACACGCCACGCCGATGGCACAATCGATGAGTGTGGACGAAGTGCTTAGTCATATCCGCAAAGTGGTGCTGTTTATCGAAGGGATAACGGTGAGCGGCGGCGAAGCCACGACCCAGCTCCCGTTTGTGGTGGCACTGTTTACTGCCATCAAAAGCGATCCACAACTGCACCACCTTACCTGTCTGGTGGACAGCAACGGCATGTTGAGCGAAACCGGCTGGGAAAAATTACTCCCGGTGTGCGACGGCGCGATGCTCGATCTTAAAGCGTGGGATAGCGCCTGCCATCAACAGTTAACCGGACGCGATAATCAACAGATTAAGCACAGCATCTGTTTGCTTGCAGAGCGCGGTAAACTGGCGGAACTGCGTTTGCTGGTAATCCCCAATCAGGTGGATTATTTGCAGCATATTGATGAATTGGCAGCGTTTATCAGGCAACTTGGTGACGTTCCTGTACGGCTGAACGCGTTTCATGCGCACGGTGTGTATGGAGAAGCGCAAAACTGGCCGAGCGCCACGCCGGAAGATGTTGAGCAGTTGGCTGGCGCGTTAAAGGAGCGTGAGGTGAGTCGATTGATATTTCCGGCGCTGTATTTGTGACATGCCGGTGGCACAGGCCAGTAGGCATGACAAGACGCGTCAGCGTCGCATCCGGCATTGTGCGCCAACTGCCAGATACGGCGTGAACGCCTTACCCGTCCTACGGCACGTTAAACATCGCATATGTGTTATTACGCAACGCTTCAGCAATCTCATCTTCTGCTTCCGGACGTAACTCGCACAGCACGGCAAACACCCGGGCGGCCTGTTCCGGGCGGTTGGGCTGCCCCTGAAAACCGTTGAGCGGCATATCCGGCGCGTCGGTTTCCAGTAACAACGACGCCAGTGGCAGTTTCGCTATTACATCGCGAGTTTTACTGGCGCGTGGATAAGTGATGGTGCCGCCTACACCGATTTTGTAGTTCAATTGTACAAACCGTTCGGCCTGTTGCAGGCTGCCGGAAAAACCGTGGACTACGCCAGTGCGTGGCAAATCGTGGCGTTTAAGGTGCATCGCCAGTTTGTCATGAGTACGGCGCGAATGGAGGATCACCGGCAGATCATAGCGTTTCGCCAGTTTCAGTTGTTCGTCGAGCAACCACTGTTGGTGATCGAATTGTGGATCATCGCCAAAGAGATCCAGACCGATCTCCCCCACTGCCACCACCTTTGCGGGACGTCTTTCCAGCGCCTGCTGTAACTGTTCCAGCGACTCATCGGTGTGTTGATCCAACATCCCTGGGTGTAGCCCTAACGCGGCGTACAGCGGTTGATAATTTTCCGCCAGCGCCAACACGCGGGCAAAGTTTGCCGCCTCGGTTGCCGGAACAATGATCTTGCCTACGCCCGCTTGTGCCGCGCGTTGCAGGCTGGACTCTTCATCGCCACGAAACGGCGGAAAATCAAAATGACAGTGGGTATCGATAAAACGGCAAATCAAGCCAGATCCTCATTATTAAATGTCGGGTCATTCGCCTGCGGAGCGTCACTCACCCCGGCAACCAGCGTATCGTTGGCGACTGGCGCAGGCGGAATGACGATCGATTCAGGCGTCGCCGCGGGCACCAGATGGCGGGTAAGCGGCGCTTTTTCGGTTAGCATTTTACCGACGGTTGCCAGAAAATAACGACCGCATAAACGCCCGAGTTTATAGTCATCGCGCAGCGCCGGAAGCCGACTTCCCAGGGCGATACTATGCAGCGGCTTCGGCGGATAAATTTCGAATATCCGCAGCTTGCCCGGTGGTTTTTCAATAAATTGCTGGATGTCACGATAACTGGTTTCATGGTGCTGCACCAAATTCACCAGCGGTTGCAGGCTACTGTCGCCCAGCCAGCGTTCCATGCGTTTAAACCACTGCGGTGTGTAATACATTTGCGACGGCACAGTGCGGATCACCACCAGCGTTTTCGCTCCTTGTCTTGCCGCTTCCTTAACCGGGATCGCATCGCTGACGCCACCATCAAAATAGTTAATTCCATCAAGTGAAACTCCGGTGCGATAAAAACCAGGAATCGCACTTGAGGCGCGAATCAAATCCAGCCAGTTTTGTTTGGTCGGCAAAAAGTAGTTCGGCGTGTAATCGTCCTGACGACAGGCACACATATAAAACGATTTGCCGCTCTCAAACAGCCGCGCGGCGGTATCCATCTGCAACGGCATCTGGCTGGCCGTCGCCTCTATCAGCCAGTCCAGATCGATAAGATTTCCGCCACGCACAAAACGCACTGGATCGAAAAATTCGCGTTTTGTGGTATAGCGCATGATGACTTTGCGGGCGTAACCAGGCTGGTTACAAATATACGCCGAAAGGTTCTGCGCCCCGGCAGACGTGCCAAAATAAAGATCGAAAGGATTAAACTGCGCGCGCATAAACTCATCCAGCACGCCAGCCGTGAAGATTCCGCGTTGCCCACCGCCTTCGCACACCAGCGCAATACGCCCGGGCTGGAACGGCCTTAGCGACAACGGCGCAATATTACCAAGCGTTACAGGTATTCGCTGCCCCACCTCTGCCTTCCTGTTTTTTTAATGTGAAAGACTGACAAAGTAACGCAATTTATTATTCGCTAAAACCGTAAAAGCCAGTCCGCTGGACTGGCTTTGTATAAAATTTTCTTAATGGTCTGAAATCTAAGGTCGTTTTCGGCCCATGAACAAACTCACCAAGAACAGAATAATCCCGACGACAAAGACAATTTTTGCTGCACCTGCAGCAGTACCGGCCAGACCACCAAACCCAAGTGCGGCGGCGATTAACGCGATAACCAGAAATATGATGCCCCAACGAAACATAAGCGTCTCCTTTACCATAGTTAATGTCACCGCTTGATATGAGCGTGCAAATCACTCAATGCGATATTTTTAGTGTGGTGCACATCGCGCCTCCCGACAAAGTTCGGGAGGACGAATTACGACGAATTACTTAGTTTTCAGATCATTTTTAACGCTTTTCACACCATCTACCGCTTTAGCGATACTTTCAGCACGGTCGCTTTGTGCCTGGGAATCAACAGTACCGGAGAGCTGAACCACGCCGTCGGTGGTTTCAACTTTCACATGACGGGAAGGGACGATATCGTCTGCCAGCAGTTTGGCTTTGATTTCACTGGTGGTGGCGGTATCACCTGCGTAACCCTTCACAGAGCCTTCTTTAGCGTCGCGAACGTGCAGTTTGTCGCTGACAGAGGCCACACCCTCAACTCCTTTAGCCACTTTCACGGCCTCTTCAGCCTGTGCCTGGCTTTCAACAAATCCGCTCAGAGTCACGACTTTTTGATCGGTTTTAACAGAGATATCGGTTTGATCGGTTTTAACAGAGATATCGGTGCTTTTGATGTTGTCATGATCCACCAGAGCCGCCTTCACTTTCGCAGTGATAGCGCTGTCATCCATGAAATTACCGACTTTATTCATAGAGCTATCGACTTTTTGCCCTGCGGTTTCGTTGGTGGTCTGCGCGTTGTTTTCCGCAAAAGCAGAGCCTGTCGCCACGGCAGAGGTCAACATTACGGCCAGCAGCGTTTTCGAAATCTTCAGTTTTGTCATAGTCATCGATGTATTCCTGTATGTTTGCTCATAATTTGAGCCTGGCAACACGAGGTTGCATTGCTGAAAGGGAGAGACTTCACCCTGTACAGAAGTCAATGGTCGCCATCACAAAAGCGATGAGTGATGAATAACGACCATCACAGCCTCTGGATCAGTTATTAATATCAATCGAATGACATTTAACGGTTTTAAATACTGATATCCACGAATTGAACGGTATTTAAAGCCGTCACAAATGTCATCACTTTGTTAAATATAGATCACAATTTTGAAACCGCTCGCCGCATCGGCTAAAAAACGCGCAAACATAAGCAAAAGCGAATGTTTTAAGAACATTCCGCAAGCGGCTAATAAGGAAGGGAAAGTGACAGGGCGCAGCGGTTGCCGCGCCCTTGAGGCAAGAATTAATGTTCGCGAGTCTGGTGGAACTGAACATCCGGGTAACGCTCTTGCGCTAAGCGCAAGTTCACCATGCTGGTAGCGATGTAAGCGAGGTTGTCGCCGCCATCAAGCGCCAGTTGGCTTTCGTTCTTACGCTTGAACTCTTCGAATTTCTTCGCGTCCGCACATTCTACCCAACGGGCGGTGGCAACGTTGACCGACTCGTACACGGCTTCAACGTTGTATTCGCTCTTCAGGCGCGATACCACCACATCAAACTGCAGCACACCAACCGCACCTACGATCAGGTCGTTGTTGGAGAGCGGACGGAACACCTGTACCGCGCCCTCTTCGGAAAGCTGTACCAGCCCTTTGAGCAGTTGTTTTTGCTTCAGCGGATCTTTCAGGCGGATACGGCGGAACAGTTCTGGTGCGAAGTTCGGAATACCGGTGAACTTCATCATCTCGCCCTGGGTAAAGGTGTCGCCAATCTGAATAGTGCCGTGGTTGTGCAGACCAAGGATATCGCCCGGATAAGCTTCTTCAACGTGCGAACGGTCGCCCGCCATAAAGGTCAATGCGTCGGAAATCACCACGTCTTTCGCGGTACGCACCTGGCGCAGTTTCATGCCTTTTTCATATTTACCGGACACGACTCGCATAAACGCCACGCGGTCGCGGTGTTTCGGGTCCATGTTGGCCTGAATTTTAAATACGAAGCCGGTAAATTTGTCTTCGCTCGCCTCTACAGTGCGAGTATCTGTCTGACGCGACATCGGCGCAGGCGCCCACTCCACCAGCCCGTCCAGCATATGATCCACGCCGAAGTTACCCAGCGCAGTACCAAAAAATACCGGGGTGATTTCACCTGCAAGGAACAGCTCTTTGTCGAACTCGTTAGATGCGCCTTTCACCAGTTCCAGTTCATCACGCAGTTGTTGTGCCAGATCTTCACCAACAGCAGCATCGAGATCCGGGTTGTTCAGCCCTTTAACAATGCGCACTTCCTGAATGGTGTGACCTTTACCGCTCTGATAGAGATACGTTTCATCTTTATAAAGATGGTAAACGCCTTTAAACAGCTTGCCGCAGCCAATCGGCCAGGTGATCGGCGCACAACCGATTTTCAGCTCGTTTTCAACTTCATCGAGCAATTCCATCGGGTCGCGGATATCACGGTCAAGTTTGTTCATAAAGGTGAGGATCGGCGTATCGCGCAGACGGGTAACTTCCATCAGCTTGCGGGTACGATCTTCTACACCTTTTGCGGCGTCGATCACCATCAGGCAGCAGTCCACTGCAGTCAGTGTACGATAGGTATCTTCCGAGAAGTCTTCGTGCCCCGGGGTGTCGAGCAGGTTAACCAGGCAATCCTTATAAGGGAACTGCATCACAGAAGTGGTAATAGAGATACCACGCTGCTTTTCCATCTCCATCCAGTCCGACTTCGCGTGCTGGTTAGAGCCACGGCCTTTTACTGTACCGGCGGTCTGAATGGCCTGTCCGAACAGCAACACCTTCTCGGTAATAGTGGTCTTACCTGCGTCCGGGTGAGAAATAATTGCAAAGGTTCTTCTTTTCGCTACCTCTGCGGCCAAAAGGCTTGTCATAATTGTTGTCTCTTTGATTATGTACAATCATATGTACAAAGAAAAATTCATGCCGCTGATTGTACATTTTGGAGGTATCAGAGCATAGCAGAACATGATCAGTAGGTGTATTTGTAGCCAAAGAACATTTGTATATGCAGCAATCTTTGCTCTATTGACACTGTTTATTCATACAGTTAAAAATAACACTGTATACAAACACAGTGTAGAGGGATTTTTATGCGTATTGAGATCTGCATAGCCAAAGAGAAAATGACTAAAATGCCAAACGGTGCTGTGGATGCGTTAAAGGAAGAATTAACTCGACGCATCAGTAAGCGTTATGACGATGTAGAGGTGATCGTAAAAGCCACCAGCAACGATGGCCTTTCTGTTACGCGCACCGCCGATAAAGATTCAGCTAAAACTTTTGTTCAGGAAACTCTGAAAGATACCTGGGAGTCTGCTGACGAGTGGTTTGTTCACTAATTAGCACGTAAAATCAGTAACGGCTGGAAATCATTCAATACTCGCACTATCGGAGGTTCACCAGCCAGCCGCAGCACGTTCTTGCATACGACGTGCCTGCGGTTTCAACTCCCGCCAGCCCACCATTCATGATTGGACAGTGCCAGTATAGCACTAGCAAAAACAGGAAATTAGCAGTCTCAGCAGAACACCGACCAAGCGACGAAGGGACAAAAAAGATACGCAAAGAAGCCGCGGCTCCAGAGGAGTAAAAACCGCTAATGGACAGCCTCCTTAACACAGGCTTTTTATATACGTGATTCACTGACCAGTGGCATTAATAGCAATTATATACTGATAAAACACCAGGTTATGTATCCATCTAAATCGCGCTAGTATCAGCGCATTAACACACAACTCTAAGTGATTTAGATCACATTCTTACTGGTATGCCACAAGGATAACGCATGGAAGATGCAATTCAGACCTATGAAATCAATGATATTGATGATATAGGAAATATTTTCAACCGAGTTATTTCAGGCGAAGAAATCCACATTGAAAATTTGAAGTTAAACTTCTTAGAAAGTATTGATTTCAAATTTTTTGGTGATGAAGATAAGTATAATGGTACTCTGCCTGCAGGTTTGGCACAGGGTATTTGTGAATTTCAAACTGAGATGTACAAGGTTTTTACTCTAATCAAGTACAAAACCTCTAACTTACAGAAGCTCACTGCTGAGGATAGAGAAGCTGCAGAGTTGGTTTTTACTATCAAACCTGGCTGTACAGAAATTATCACCTCAGTTAAAGAACTTATTGATTCCTTTGGTAACGCATTTGAGAAGGTAACACAAGGTATGAGCCCAAGACAGAAAACAATGTGTTTCCTGTTTGCTGTCTTAGTTTTAGGCGGCGCATGGGTCGGTACGTCCTACTTAGATCATCAGACACAAGTCGAAACCAAAACTATTGAGTTACAACAGGAAGAAGCAAAACAGCGAGCAGAATCCGAGCGGATGACAATTCTACGCGATGGTATGCTGTCTGCAATAAAAGCACATGAAGGTATTGATACGATAGAGCGCGCCGAAGGTATCCAAGAGCACACCGCTAAGGCATACACTGGAGTTCTTAAAGGTGCATCTGATGCAGACAAAGTGACGATCCGCGGGGCCAGCAATATTGAACTTTCGCAAGGTCAGGTTCAAGAAATCATCAAGAACCCAATTGAAAAGGCTAAGTCAGAGCAGCAAACATTGGAAGTTGTCATTGATAGTATAAAACGCTCAGCCGATAAGCTAACGTTAAGCTGCCATGAGCCAACAGGTGATGATTCATTCCCAATCTATGTTGATACCAGTTTTATCAATGACCCTGATGAAATAGGCTTAATTTTTGACGCGATGAAAAATAATAAAACGGTCAACATCCTTGGTAGTTACAAGATTAGGTCTGGTGTGATAGAACAAGGTAACGCCTCTACAATCTCACCCCCTTGAACTTCAAACCGGCCAATGTGCCGGTTTGTTATTTCATTACAATCCCTCTTGGGTAACATTTTTATATAGATAACAGTCTTAATTTTTGGTAAGGCACCATGCTCACAGAAAAACAGTTTTTTGAACTTATCAAAGCATTACAGTCATCCAATTTCTCAACCACAGAGATTTTGGGGTTGAGCTTCGCTATTATTATTGTAGCTCTCATAGTGAACTTTATTGTTTCTTTTATAACTGAAAAAGCAAAAATTTCTGCTACCAACGCTAACTATGAAATACTCAGAAAGCAGTTAGCATTAAATACAACAACTATCAAAGATATAGAAAAAAAGATTACTTCTGAGTTGTGGATTTCTCAACAAATCTGGCAAAAAAAGTACGATATGTATGAGTACATTTACACACAGTTACTTAGTATAAAAAAATGGGCTGATAATGAATTTGAAATTATTGAGATTCACATGATGCCAACATATGTAGCCAATAGTTATCAAGGATATTTTAATCAAGAACAAGAAAAGCAGTTTTGGGATGAAGTACAACAGGCTCACGAAGACCGTGATAAAGCACTAAACGATGAAGATCTAAAATTAAAAAATAAAGAGCTACAACAGAAACTTAGCCTAGCCTTCACAGCATTAACAGAGATGATGTTAACTAAAGCAGTTCTTCTTAATAAAGAAGTAACAGTTATTTTAAATGAATTGATTGAGAATATTGGTACAAATCCGTCCCCACAGGAATATGAAGAACCGGATGATTATGGATACAGAATCAAGGGGGCCATGGATAAAGCCTTAGAAAAAATAAGAATTAATGCTTTATCTGATTTAGAAATAAAAAATCCAGAATGTTAATCCCCGTCATGGGGTGACAGAGGGATAAAGTTCAATTTCTCTTGCGCGTGAAATGCGTAAAATCAGTAACGGCTGGAAATCATTCAATACTCGCATTATCAAAAGTTTACTAGCCAAACCGCAGCACGTCCTGCATACGTCGTGTCTGCGGTTTTTCTTTTTCGCTTACATTGTGTCTGGTTCTTCCGGCCACTCAGTATCCGGTGCTACTGATGTATCAACGCGATTCAGCAACACCCGATACTTCTTCCAGGCTTCCAGCAACGAGGTTTCTTCCTCCGTTGCATATACAGCTCACCTTTTTTCACCCACGATTAACCAACAGCCAGACCAGCAGACACGCCACCACCGGCACAGCAAAATCCATCAGGCTTGCCACATCCCACACGCGCGGATCAAAACCGCCCCACCACGGCATGTTAATCCGCTTGCCATGCCCGAACATTTCAATCCAGCGATATTCTGCCTGGGTGTGTTCACGCGCAATGAAGAACGTACAACCGGCTATCGCTCCGTAAGCCCAGTTCCCGGTAAAAAGACCAATCAGTAGCTGCGCAGCCACAGCACAAAGAGCATGAAGGAAAGGTGTTATATCCATTTTCATCCTACCCAATAAAACGGGGCGCTCGGCCCCTTAATATTATTTAGACGCAAGCGCCGCCTCAATTGCAGATAATCTTTGTCTTAATTCTGCGTTTTCTTCTTCCAGTGCTGTTATTCTGTCGTCTGACTCTCTGGCTACCTGAACAAGCAAGCCAGTAACACCAGAATAATCTACAGTGTAATACCGTTCACCTTCTTCTCCATCTAATCCACTCCCGCCGTCTGGATATTTCATCATAGACCCTACGGCTTCGGGGATGGCTTCCAGGGTTTCTTGTGCAATAACACCAGCGTAAGGCATACCGTTTTCTTTAAGCGTGTATGTATAGCCGTTCATTTTACGAATGCGGTCGGTTGCATTATCGATCACCTGAATATTGTCTTTCAGATCCCGGTCAGAGCCTTGATTAAATGCACTTGCATTGCACGCGCCGTTAACCGTTAATTCGTAGGTATTGCTGGTAGTTTTCTGCGCATAGAACATATAAGCGCCACCATCAACACCGACTTCATAAACAACAGGACGGCTGGAGTTGCCCCACAATTGAGCAGTAACACCAGCATAAGCGGTTCCCTGTGTGTTTAATGTCATGGTTGACCCATGATTGGCATATTTGATCTGTAATGTGTCGGTGTAATCAAATTTAATAAGCGCGTTACTTCCACGCTTGCTGTATGACATAAGGCAGTTACCCATTTTGAGGTATCCGCTGTCACCGGGAAAAATCATCGTACCGCCATAAAGGTTGGTAAAGTCCCAGCAAATGTTTGTCCCGTTATCGTTCAGGTTAAGGCGCGCCATTGCGTTACCTGGACTGTCTATCCATTTTTTGAGGTATAGTTCGCAATACGCATCCTCAACACCTGCCGTCCGGTGAGTTGAGCGGAGTTTTCTCCCAAATATAGCTCCGCTAGTTGGCAATACCTGCTGATACCATGAAGCAGACCAGTCACCAACGGTTTCATCTTTGCTGTCTACATATGATTTTGTTGCGTAGCTTCCTTGATCGTTTTTTAATTTGCTAACGTCGGATTTTAGCGTTTTGATGTCATCAGGAATTACTGTCGATGTAGCCATTTTTCTTCCTCACATCCAGCCACGAAGTTGATGCTCAACAGCAACCACGTATTCATCGAATATTGACGATTTTTTTGCATCATTAATGATGCGCACGTTTACAAAATATCCGTCTTCCTTAACACATACCGGCTCGCCATCTTCAGTAAGTTCTCCGGTTTCTTTGTACACGTTACCTATCACGTCAATAAGAATATCATCCTGCATCGACTCGTCATCATAATAGCCAATGCTCTCCATAAAGGCCGAAAAGTCGGCCCTGTCTGCAAATTTGAGTGTTAAATCTTTCATTAGATTGACTCCCCCACCTGAGCATCAGTCAATGCCTTGTGCCATATTCTGAAATTCCTGACATGACCAAATAAATGACGTAACCCGGCTGTAGTCTGGCCTCCAATACGGATAATTGCGGTGTTCTGAATACAGGACCATGTGGTTTTTGTTTCGCTGGATATACGCCCGTTACTTACTGAGCACGTAGACTGATCTGACTTTACACGCATCCCCATAACCATTTTTTCAAGCGATGCGTTTTCGTTTACCCGTCTGTTAGCTCCTCCAATATCGCAATAAGGAAATCCGTCGTAATCTGCTGAAGAACCGAAGCCAAGAATAATAGCCGCTCCGGTTTGATGACCGCCGGTATCAAAAACACGCGGCGCTGCATTTGGCGTTTTATACCAGTTCTTATGTACCTCACAAAGAACCGTAAAAGGAAGATTATAAAGATTATTCTTAATGGGAACTGTAACTATATCGCTTGCGCGGGTCGCCGCCGTCGTTCCTGATATAATAAAAGATGATACACAAGGCCCATTTTCTACTTGTGGGGTGGCCAGATAAATATAGTCACCAGATACGGTTGCCCCGCCCTGCTTAGGAGAATACTGTATCTGAGAACCTATTTTTAACTCCCCATCAATTGCCTGAATTGTTGCCTCTGCAAAAATCCATCCGGTAGCTTCGTCCTTTCTGACTCTCGCTGTAATCCTTGAGGCAGCACCGCCTGTCATATTAATTTCAAGCGTTTGTGTATCAATATACGCATCACCAAGAAAAGTTGTTGCGCTACCGTCATATTTATCAAACCGGATACGCAACCTTACCTGCAGTTCTGTTTTAAAACGACATGAGGTTGTCACGTATTTATTATCGCCTGAGACATCAACTGACTTTGTTGCAGCAATTGATGCCATATTAATGGCTGAGGTTTGCCCAATCAGAGAATCGTTGCAGACAAACTTTCCATAGGTAAAACCAAAATTATCCGTCCCTGTTTCGGGCACATCCATATTTGACGATCGCCCCCAACTGGCAGGGCTTTCCGAATTGAGCATGTAGTTTGTTCTTTGCCCCTCAATAAGCAGACCATCACGTTCAAATCGTGGCTCGTCAATGGCAGCCTCTGTCAGCACACCAGATTTGTTAATATAGGTTGCTTTCGATGCACGTTTAAACTTAACAATCTTGTCGCCAGGCATCGTTATTTCATCGTCACCAATAACAATTTTTTTATATGATGGCGAAAAGCCCGTAATCATATCCAGCGAATCGTTAAATGGTATCCACACATCAGGCAGCGGCTGTAAGACATATTTATACGGCTCTGCTGCCTGACTTGCATACTCTCTGGCTGCGTCTTCACTTGCTTTAGCTGCTGTCTGGCTTGCTGCCGATGCTTTCGCCGAGTTCGCCGCTGCAGTCTCGCTTGTCTTTGCATTGGTTTCACTGGTTTTTGCTGCTTTTTGACTGTTGGCTGATGCAGTGGCAGAAGCAGCCGCCGCGCTTGCAGAGCCAGCTGCAGCACTCTCGCTTTCGGCTGCTGCATCCTGACTGCTTTTCGCCGCAGTTTCACTGGCTTTGGCATTCGTTTCGCTGGTTTTCGCTGCCGTCTGGCTGGACTTTGCGTTGGTTTCGCTGGTTTTTGCAGCTTTTTGACTGTTGGCTGATGCAGTGGCAGAAGAAGCCGCCGCACTTGCAGAACCAGCTGCGTCACTCTCGCTTTGGGCCGCTGCATCCTGGCTGTTTTTCGCCGCAGTTTCACTGGCTTTGGCATTCGTTTCGCTGGTCTTCGCTGCCGTCTGGCTGGACTTTGCGTTGGTTTCGCTCGTCTTTGCGGCTGTCTCGCTATTTTTCGCGTTGGTTTCTGATTTTTTAGCTGCTGTCGCGGAGTTTGCCGATGCAGTCTGTGAGGTCGCTGCCGCCTGTGCGCTGTTAGCTGCATTCGTTTCTGAGGTTTTCGCCGCGTTCTTCGATGATGCCGCTGCAGTTTCGGATTTCTTTGCCGCCGCTGCGCTCTGAGAAGCGGCTTCGGCGTTGCGTGCCGCTTCTTCCACCATTTCCTGAAAACGGCGCAATGCCTCCGGCATGACATCATCTTCCGTCATGGCACCGAGAAAATCATTCAGCGTCCCCGGACTGGAACCTTCATAGACGGTAATGGTCCCAACATGTGATGGCTGAGAACCCTCAATCCACAGGATGACGCTGTACTGACCATACTCAACGTCCATACTGTAACGCCCGGCTTCATCAGGATTTTCAGAGGCAACCGTGTTCACCAGTACCGTGGTGCTGTTACGCTTTGCCTTCAGTTGAATAGTGCAGTTCTGTATTGGTTTTCCCGCACCATCTTTCAGCACACCTGAGATTTTTACTGCTGCCATATCCACTCCACAAAAAAGCCCGCCTGAACCGGCGGGCTGTCATAACACTGTGTTACCTGGCTAATCAGAACTTATAACCGACACCCACGATGAAACCGTCAGTGCGCCAGTCGCCACTGCCGGAGCCTTCATAAGCAATATCAATGGCCACGGATTCGGTCGGGTTAAACTGCACGCCAGCCCCCCACGCCAGAGACGTGTTGCTGTGGCGACCGTCATCACTTCCGGTCAGCACATCGTGCGTTTTCCCCTTGTTGTCAGTTACGCGGAGATAATCCCCGGAGAACGTCGAAACACGGCTGTAAGCCACACCTGCCATCGCATAAGCACTGAACCATTCATTCACGCGTACAGATGGCCCCGCCATCATGCTGAACCAGCGGTTACGCACTGAATCTTCATGCCAGCGGGTATCGCTGTAATGCGTTTTTTGCTCATCTTTGGCATTGGCATAACTGAATGACGTCACCAGCCCCAGCGTGTCCGTAAATTCATAACGGTATTTCACGTTAATGCCCTTCAGGTCATCACTGCCTGGCATATCAGTATGGGTCTGAAGATACCCGGCGCTTAGTGTGGACTGATGCTCTGCTGCGCTCGCTGGCGTACCAGCGGCAACCAGCCAGACTACTGCGGACAGAATAACAGCACATAATTTACGCATAATTACCTCTCGCTTTTCTGCAATAAAAAAGGCGTCATTCCTGACGCCATTTATTGGGGTTATAAATATTTCAACGAATACTGATGCCGGAAGCCGCTTTTTTGGTCACAATCACCGTACAGTCGGTGATATTGCCTGCCCCCTGATTGCCTTTCTGGAAAACCTTAAACTCCAGAGTGACGCTACCACCACCACTAGGCATATCAATAACTGCACTGTAACTACCGGGAATGGCCCCTTTAGTTTCTCTGGATGCGATTAATACGCCGTTTTTGCGAACTTCAAAACCATAACCCGTGTATCGCGTGCCTCCTGGGTTATTTCCGCTCCCCGGATCGTCATACGCTATTCCGTTAAAGATAATGGGCGGAATAATAATCTGGCGGTCAAAGTTATGATCATCGCTGATGGTGACTGTAACCGTACCGTTTGGTGTTTCCGTGTTACCCCACGTACCGACTTTTTTCGGGAAGGCTTTTGATACAGCTTTAACGAAATCCCCTCTGACCTGGGTCGCCTCCAGCATGCCCTTAATCGTACAGTTCTGGTTAATCGTGACATTGTTGAGCGTTCCTGAGTTCGCATTCACGTTACCGCTGATATCCGCATTTTTAGCGGTCAGCCGCCCGTCCGGTGTCAGGGAAAATGCCGGAGGATTACCGCCGCTGGTAATGGTGGGAGCCGTCAGATACTTCAGAAACACTTCGTTCATGAATATCTGGTTGCCCTGCGCCACAAACATCGGCGTTTCATTCCCGTTTGCCGGGTCAATAAACGCGATACGGTTAGCGGCAACCAGGAACTGACTCAGTTTGCCTTCCTCCGTATCCTCCATGCTGAGGCCAAGCCCCGCGACATAATGTTTGCCGTCTTTGGTCTGCTCAATTTTGACGCCCCACATGGCATTCCATTTATCGTTGGCGTCTTTCCACTCTTTCGAAAACTCATCCAGTCTGCTGGCGTTATCCTCCGTCAGGTCGACTTTTTCCAGCAGCTCCTTGCCGAGATGGGATTTGGTTATCTGGCCTTTGAAAAAATCCAGGTAACCTTCTGCATCATCGCTCGCCCGACCGACAGCCTCCACGAATGCCGATTTGCCAACGGTGTTCACACTGCGGATGTAAAAATAATAATCATGGCCCGGCTTGATATTGATACTGGCGGCTATCCAGTACAGCGCCGTACCAAGATAACGTGCGCTGGTTTCAACCTGCCTGATATCCGTAATCCGCTTTTCCGAGAACCAGAACTCAAACTGTACCGTCGGATCATAAACGGCAAGATGCGGCGTTGCGGTTATCTGAAAATAGCCCGGCGTCAGCTCAATCCGCGACGGTGCTGCCGGTG
>OBUV01000049.1_pt1 | contig 77865 bp, 62 predicted proteins | sample 1475971 | NCBI WGS metagenome assembly OBUV01 (sample SAMEA2579962, study PRJEB22360) | human gut metagenome | biome: human gut; feature: human-associated habitat; material: faeces | place: Denmark | collected 2008/2010
CCCCTGCCGATCTCCCGGATCTGCTCCTCCAGCTGGCTGTTTTCGCGTTCCAGATCGCCATAGGATTCCCGGATCTCTTCCTTTTTATCCTCAGTCCTGGAAATGCTCATGCGGACCGTATTCTGGCGCAGATAGCTCTCCTGTTTCCTGGATTTTAACGATTCCAGTTCTTCCCGGCTCTCGGCCAGAAGCGCCTCGTTCATCACCAGATCCTGTTCAATCCGGTCCACATCGGTCAGCGCCTTGGTACAGGCCCCTTCCAGTTCCTCGATCTCCCGCTTTCTGCCCAGTAAATTGCTGGTGTTCTTAAATGCGCCGCCGGTCATGGAACCGCCCGCGCTCAGCAGCTCGCCCTCCAGGGTGACGATCCGCAGGGAATACTGGAATTTTCTGGCCAGTGCAATGGCGTTGTCGATGGTATCCACCACCACAACCCGCCCCAGCAGATACCGGATCAGCCCTTCATACTGGCCGTCTGTCTCCACCAGATTGTTGGCCAGTCCTAAGACACCGGGCTCCTTCAGCGCCTTGTCCTGATTAAAGGTGTTCTTGCTGCCGATGCTGGTAAGCGGTAAGAAGGTCGCCCTTCCGTACCGGTTTTTCTTCAGATATTCAATCAGCTGCTTCGCCGTCTGTTCGGAATCCGTCACAATGTTCTGGATGCTTCCGCCCAGCGCTGTCTCCACCGCGATCTCATACTTCTTCGGAACGGTGATTAAATCGGCCACAACGCCGTGGATGCCGTGAATACGGTCTCTGACCTCCATGACGCGGCGGATGCTTCCGCCGTAGCCCTCATACCGTTCCGCTATATTCTTCAGCGATTCCAGCTTCGTATAGCTGGTGTGGTATTCCTGCTGCTTATCGTTTAAATTCCTGTTCAGGCGGCGGACCTCGTGATCCAGCTCCTCCGTCCTCGTCTCGGCCGCTGCCTGGGCGTCTCCGAGACTGGCGATTTCGGCCTCAATCTCTTCCAGCTGACGGTTTAACTCGTCTAACCGGCCATCCTGCTCCGATTCGTCGCTCTTATACTTTAAAAGCTTCTGACATACCTCGGAACGCCGGACATTTACCTGTTCCAGCATGGTTTCGTACCGCTGCTGTCTGGCGTTTATGGAGGCCTTCTCGTTTAAGGTGTCGATGATGTTTCCCTTGCCGGATTCAATCTCTTCCTCCAGCGCCCGGATCTCCTCGTCCTTCTTCTTCAGGGCCTCCTCAGCAGCGGCCAGGCGTTCTAAGGATTCCTTGACCTGGGCGGCAATACCGCTTCGTTCTTCCTCGTAGGCGGAGACCTTCGTCTTCTTATCCGCGATTTCCCCGTGGATCGCTGTCATTCGCTTTCCAATGTGCTCCGCGTTCATCTTTTCCGTGTTGATCTGCTCGTTCAGCACACCCACACGGCCTTCGAGGGTACCCTTTTCCATGTTGGCCTCACTGAGCGCCGTTCTGGCTTCGCCTGCGGCTGCTTCCAGCCCGGATAAAATGGCGTCGAGGGTCTCATATTCCACACGGATATGTTCGGAAGCCTGTCTCGTTTCTTCCAGATCCTTCGATACGATGGATGCGTTTTCTTCCGTCTCTTTTAACTGGCCGCGCGTTCCGGCGGTTTCCAGCAGGAACTGGTTCACATCGTATTTTTTTAAATCTTCTTTTAAACGCAGATACTCCTTCGCGGCCTCGGACTGCTTTGCCAGAGGACCGACCTGCTTCTCCAGTTCCGATAAAATATCAGTCACACGGACCAGATTCTGTTTCTCATCCTCCAGTTTCTTCTGCGCGATGGCTTTTCTTCGCTTAAACTTAACGATTCCGGCCGCCTCATCAAAGAGCTCCCGCCGCTCTTCCGGTTTTCCGCTTAATATCTTATCGATCTGGCCCTGTCCGATGATGGAGTAGCCTTCCTTGCCGATACCGGTGTCATAGAACAGCTCGTTGATATCCTTTAAACGGCAGGTACTTCCGTTGATCATGTATTCGCTTTCACCGGAACGGTAGACACGCCTCGTCACCGTCACCTGATCGTAATCGATAGCCAGCTGATGGTCGGAGTTGTCCAGAGTAATGGCGACACTGGCAAAGCCCTGGGGCTTTCTCGTCTCTGTTCCGGAGAAGATGACATCCTGCATGCTGGAGCTTCGAAGCTGTTTGACCTTCTGCTCTCCCAGCACCCAGCGCACTGCGTCCGCAACATTGCTCTTTCCGCTGCCGTTAGGTCCCACAATACCGGTAATTCCGTTATGAAATTCAAATACGATCTTGTTGGCAAATGATTTAAAGCCCTGTATTTCAATACTTTTTAAATACATAATTACCGTTGGCAGACGGCTATGCCTGCCTTTCCTTTTCCATTTTCTTAAGCTTTAAAATTCCGTGATAAGCGGCGACTGCCTCCGCGGCCTTCTTCGTCCTTCCGGTTCCCCGGCCGATCTCCTCTTCCCCAATGAGCGCCCGCGATTCAAAGAGCTTGTTGTGGTCAGGCCCCTCCTCCCGCAGAAGCTCATAGGCAAGCGGTTGATCGGTCTGGCTCTGCACGATCTCCTGTAAGATAGTCTTGCTATCAAAAAAGAGCTGTTTATGCTCGATGTCGTTCATGATAAATCGAAGGATAAACTCTTTTGCATTAGCAAAACCACCGTCCAGATAGATCGCACCGATGAGGGCTTCCATGGCATCCGACACGACCGATGCCCTTCCGCGTCCGCCTGTCGCCTCTTCTCCCTTTCCCAGCAGTAAATACGCTCCTAAATCAATGTCTTCCGCGCAGTAGGCAAGCGTCGGTTCACATACAATGCTGGCACGGATCTTCGTCAAGTCTCCTTCCGGCCTCTCCGGATATTTGTGATATAAAAAATCGCTGGAAACGACCTCCAGCACGGAATCTCCTAAAAATTCCAGCCGCTCATTGCATTCCAGCTTATTCAAGCGGTGTTCGTTGGCGTAGGAGCTGTGGGTCATGGCCTGCGTAAGAAGCTGCCTGTCCGTAAAACGGTAGCCGATCCGCCCTTCCAGCTCATGTAATTTTTTGCTCATTATTTCCTCTTTCCTTTACTATGAAAGAAGGTGTTGCGGACAGGCGGCATCATGCCGCCCTGCAACACCCACATCTATTAATTCAGCGCGTTCTTAATCTGTTCTACCGCATCACCGACTGTAGCGATCTTCTCTGCTACCTCGGCCGGTATCTCGATATCGAATTCCTCTTCGATACCCATGACGATCTGGAATACATCCAGGGAATCTGCACCTAAGTCATCTACGAATGTAGAAGCCATGGTTACCTCCTCCGGTTCAACATTAAGTACCTCTGCGACAATTTTCTGTAACTTTTCAAATTCCATCTTTTCCCTTCCTCTCTCCTATTCTTTATTTTCCTGATTTTCAGCAGTCAGGCTCTCTCTTATCTTATCATTAATCCCCTGTTCTTTAAAGGTCATGCATTGAAGAATGGAATTACACACTTCCTTAGCCTTGGAATTCCCGTGGGTTTTTACCACCAGACCGTTCAGTCCGAGAAGCGGTGCTCCGCCGTACTGAGACGAATCAAAGGATTTCAGTGTCTCCTTAAGCGCTGGTTTTACAAGCAGTGCTCCAATCTTACTTCTTAAGTTCACCATCATGCCGCTCTTGACCTTACTGATCAGAGTGGCACCTACTCCTTCGTAAAGCTTCAGGATTACATTGCCTACAAATGCTTCGCATACAATGACATCGGCACCGCCATGCGGAATCTCCCTCGCCTCAATGCTTCCGATGAAGTTTATGTCCCTGCATTCCTTGAGAAGCGGAAACGTCTCCTTGACAAGTGCGTTCCCTTTCTCTTCCTCTGCCCCGATATTGACGATGGCCACCCGTGGATTCTTCACCCCCATCACATGTTCCATGTAGATGGAACCCATGCGTGCAAACTGTACCAGATGGGAAGCCCTGGCATCGACATTGGCACCGCAGTCAATCAGCAGAGACGCGCCTTTTTCAGTGGGGATTAACGGCGCAAGCGGAGGTCTTTCCACTCCTTTGATCCTTCCGACAATCACCTGGCCGCCAACTAAGATGGCGCCGGAGCTGCCGGCGGATACGAAGGCATCCGCTTCCTTCTTTTTCACCAGATTCATGCCAACCACAATGGAAGAGTCTTTTTTCTTTCGTATGGCATTCACCGGAGGTTCTTCCGTCTCGATTATCTCTGTCGCAGGAACAATCTGTATCTGCTCCGCCGGAAAGCTATGCTTTTTCAGTTCCTCAGCTACTGCCGGTTCCTGCCCTACCAGGAGGACGGAGATCTCCCTGTTCGCGTTCACTGCCTGTACGGCACCTGCCACCATCTCAGCCGGTGCATAATCGCCGCCCATGGCATCTACAGCTACTTTTATCATCACAATTCCCCTTTCAAGTCTGGCCTAAGATAATCTATTACATAATATACTAAATATTATTCTATAAATCAATATAAAATTTAATAAATCAAAACTCGTTCTGAGACGCCAGCAGATGGAAGAAATCATCCACCGGCATAGGTTTATAATAATAGAACCCCTGTACCATGTCACAGCCCGCATGTTTCAGGAAATCGATGTACTCTTTCTGCTCCACACCCTCGGCAATCGTCTCCATGTGAAGCGTCTTTGCAATTTGAATGATTGTCTCTACGATAGCGCAGTCCTGAGGGTTAAACGCTTTCGTGAAAAACTGCCGGTCGATCTTCAGTCCGTCCAGCAGAAGGCTGGAGATGATCTGAAACGAGGAATACCCGCTTCCAAAGTCATCCAGCATGCAGACAAATCCCCGCTTCTTAAATCCGGGGATCAGACGCATCATCCTGGCGCTGTCGTCGAAGGAGATGCTTTCCATCAGTTCAAACTGAATCCAGGATTCCGGTATCTCGTACTGTTCAAACACTTCCATATAATCAGAAAACAGATCATCATCATTATAATAGGATTTTGAGATATTAAACGACAGCGGCACAACCGGTATCCCGGCGTCTCTGCATTCCTGCAGCTTCCTGCACATCGTTTCAAATATATACAGATCCACATTTCTGATATATCCGTTTTTGTCAAGAATCGGCAGGTAGTCTTTAATAGGAATCAGCCTTCCATTCTCATCAAACCAGCGCAGCAGAACTTCTGCACCGACGATTTTCTCGTCGCTCAGCCGTACTTTGGGCTGCAGATAAGGAATAAATTTCTCCTGCTCCACGGCCTCCACCGCACTCTCTTCAATCTCGCAGTCCTGCAAATACTTTTTTGATATACTGCTGCTGTAGAAATCGTACGAGGTATTTCTCAAGTGAACGTGGCTGCACATTGTCCGGGCAAGCTCTGCCTTATTGAGCGCAGTATAGAAATCATCATCTGGATTATCGATCATATAGACGCCAAATGAATAGAAGATCTTCATATGGGTCCTGGGATCCGGGTACTGATATCCTGCCCAGTCTGTGTCATAAATAAACTGTACCAGGGCCTCCTTACTCTCCCGCTGGAGCAGTATGACAAAATGGTCGGAATAAATTCTGGAAATCCACTCATTTTCGTGAAGAAGTTCATCTGTCACATCGTAAAATTCCTTCAATATCTCGTCTGAGGCGTCCTTTCCATACCGCAGATGATACCCTCTGAATTTTTTGATGTTGATGGTCATAACCGCATAATGATTCATCCGGTGCAGACAGTTTTCCTGGTATTTTTCTTTAATCCAGCGCTCGTTGCCGCCTCCGGTCACCGGATCTGTATATTTTTCTTCCAGCTGTATCTTCATATGGTATGTTCCTTTATCTGTCGTACTTAATTTCCTGTCATCCATCATACCAGATTTTTCCGCTTAAAAAAACCTTTTTGAAAAATATAATCGTTTTTCCTGAACCCGCAGCTGCCACTTACCCTTGAAATACTGCCTCTTACCGGAAACACATGGATATTTATCAGATCATCCTTTATAATAACCGCATCTGGAACAATTCCCTGATAGGAAAGCTTTAAAAAGCGGGGAGGAAGAGACCGAAGAACAAAAAGTCAGGAGGAGACAGACATGCAGACGTTGGTCAGAGTGGTTCCCGGGCAGGAACCTGAGCATGCGGAATTTTATGTCCATCAGAAGGACCGGGCCATAGAAAGGCTGGTGGAATATGTGGAACAGGAACGGTATCACAGCATTCTTCTGACGTGTTACCGCGGAAATGAAATCGTACAGCTGCCGGAGAGCTCGATCTGCTTCATTGAGACTGTACGGGAAAAGCAGCTGGTACACACGGATGCTGAAATATTGGAGGTAAAGAAAAGGCTGTATGAGCTGGAGCGCCTTCTTCCGCCCGGATTTATCCGGATTTCCAAATCAGTTATTATGAATATGGATCGGGTAACGGCCTACCGGCCGATGGTAAACGGATTGATGGCGGCATCGTTTCCCAATAACGATATCGTCTATATATCAAGGAAGTATTTAAAAGACGTCCGCAGTCATATTATGGAGGTACGAAATGAAAGAAAATCTTATGGAAACGTTTAAGCAGGGCCTTTTTCTTGGAATACTGCTGTTTATATGCTCTCTGACAGCACTGCGCCTGGCTGCACCGGAAGGCGTCGGACCGGTATGGTCGCTGTTTCCGGCAGTCCTTTCCGGCTATCTGGCCGCAGGCTGCTTTCTGCAGCTGATCCGAAGTCTGGCTGCGCGGCTGGATTCCGTATTCTTTCGCGGTGCAGCGGCAGCGGCCTGGTGTTATATCGTTCTGTTCTGCCTGTTTTTTCTGGCACAGAACCTTCCTCTGCCCGTACGGACCATGCTTTTGACCAGTGCGGCAGTTCTTTTACTGATGTGGGAGGCAGAATACCGTTATCTGAAATCTGTTGCCAGGGATTTAAACAGTGGTGCGGCCGGAAGGATTCTCCTCATCGATCTGGATGAAAAACCCGGTTCTTCGGAAGAATTCTTTGCCGCTTTGGAAACCTACTGTAAAAAGAGTTCTATCACACTGGAATACGTAAAAAGAGACATTCCGGCTACCGTTAAGCTAAACGGCCGCCTGCACACGGTGACTCTTACTGAATCCTACATGTACGGCGGCCCTGGCTGGTCTATGGAAATTCAGGAGATCCTGTAACTTTGATGCTGTTTCGTTCTACAGTTCCTTCTCCGCAAAATTAGAGTGCATTTTCATTAATGCGCCGCGCAGGATGGGGATGTCATCTTCCGGAATTCCGAAGTACTGGCGTTCGTAGATTTTCTCTGAAATACGCTGAAGTACAGAGGCTAAATGCCTCCCCTGCTCCGTTAAAGCGGCCATGGTCACACGGCTGTCACCCGAAGACTTTCCGGTCGTCACATATCCGGTGTTTACAAGCTTCTTTATCAGACATGTGACGGTCTGCGGTGTCCTGTCAATACGGCGGGCCAGTTCATTCATGGGCATCTGGCCGTGCTTCATCAGTTCCATAATAATCGCTCCATGGGAAGGCACAATATCCGCGATGCCTTCCGCTGCCAGCTCTTCTGTGATAAAGCGCCGAATCTCTCCATCGATGCGGCTGATCAGCGTAAAGGTATTGTCAATCATCCGTTGTCCTCCTGCTTCTTTCCTACATCCATCATGGCACCGTTCAGTTTAAGGCTTCCGCCTTCTCCCCTTAACTGTCTGGCACATGTGAGATAATAGTGGCGGGCGTTGGCGCTCGTCTGTGCCCTCCCCAGTTCGGTCAGTGCGTCGGCTTTGAGAACAGAGGCTTTCTCAGTTTCTTTCCTGCAGGCTAACAGAAGGTCACAAAGCTCTGCAGACCACTGCGCCTCTCCGCGCTTCAGGGCTGCGGTTCCTTCGGCAAGTACCCGTGCGGGACCACCCATCATGGACACCGTCTTTTCCGCCCGCTCTTTCGTGGCCATGTGTCCTAACTTTGTGGGATTTCCGTCAAACCAGCCCAGGTATCCGGTGTAGATGGAACGGACAGACCATTCCACGGTTCCGTAATACTCCTGCAGATACGGGAGGGATGCAAGCGGTTCCGGAAGGTGGACACGTTCAACCAGTTCATCCGGTGTAAGTCCCTCATTCATGCCCTGAAGCGTCTCTGTGAGCACATATTCCAGCGCGTCCCGGTAGTTTTTCAGCGTTGTTTCCACCTGCCTGCTGCCGATTACTGCCTTTGTATGTCCCGGAAGCAGATACTCTGCCCTGTATTCCCTCATCTTATCCAGCGAATCGATCCAGCCGCTTATGTCACGGTACTGACCGCCGCGGATCGCATATAAGTTCGGCCAGGATTCATAATAGTTGTCACCGCAGCAGAGAACCCGGTGCTGCGGGAACCAGACGAAGATCTGGTCATCCGTCTCTCCGGGTGCTGCCGCCAGAACTGCCTTGATGCCGTCTGACTCCAGTTCCAGCAATTCCTCCTCAAACAGTTCACTGCAGGGAAGATTCCCCTTCTCACCGTTAATTTCATTCCGCGGTCCGATTCCGACACAGATGTTTTCTTCCGGCGTTAAGCCAACGCCAAACTGCCTGGCCCCCCGCACTCCGCAGATATCCCGGATCATACCGGTTCTGCCGTATTGAGGGTAGGTCGGTTTCCTTCCAATAATCCGCGTACCCGGTTCTGCAAATACCGACGCCCCGGAGGTGTGGTCGAAATGGAAGTAGTGGGTATAGATAATGGTCTTGATGGGCTTATCCGTCAGCTTTTTAAACGCTTCCTTTACCTCCTCCGCCGGAGCGGTGCCGTTTAACGTATCCACCAGAATACAGGAATTCTCTCCTATAACCAGCGTACAGGTACTGCCGCCATACCCCAGTGCAAAATACACATTGTCACAGATCTTTGTGATTCCCTTCGGGAAACCGTTTTCCGCCTGTCTTTTTAACTTTTCCTCGCCTGCATAAATCATGGTCTGACCTCACTTTTCTATTTAACTTCGATATCGAAGCTTTTGATAATATTATAATACTTCGATATCGTATTATTGTCAAATAGAATTGATTTTTTTCAGAATGTCTCCTCAAAGAAACATTCTGCCCTCCCATTTCGAACCATGAAAACGGATCAGGAAAACCACTGCCCGGAACATCCAGTCTAAAAACATGGCGAACCATACGCAGATGACGCCAATATCCAGGATTTCCCGGAATAAAGCGCTGCACCCGACGCGGAACACCCACATGGAGATCATGGACACAGCCATGGTAAAGCGGACATCACTGGCGGCTCTTAACGCGTCGGATATATTAAAAGCCGGCACCCAGAAGAAGAGACACGCCACGGCCTGCCACCTCACAATTTCAGAGGCCAGTTCCCACGTCTCGCGGTTCATCTGATAGAAACCCACCACCGGTCCCGCAAAAATCCAGGATAATACCGCGGCCGCTCCTGTCACCAGAAAGGATACCCCGGTGATCTTTTTTACGTAATACCTGGCCTGCTGGATCTCTCCTGCGCCGACGCAGCGGCCTACAACGGTAATCAGGGCGAGACCGATGGCAAATCCGGGCATATGGGTGAATTCAGAGATCGTAAGCGCCACCGCATTGGCGGCTATGGCCGCCGTTCCATAGGAGGTGACAATTCCCTGTACCAGCAGTTTTCCGATATGGAAAATGCTGTCCTCCAGACCGGTTGGAACCGCCAGCTTAAGAATATTTTTCACCATGAAGCCGTGCCAGCCACTTCCAAAGAAGGATTGAATCCGGACAGCCCCTTTATGATGGTATAAAAAAAGAAAGATGGCTGCGCTGCTGATGGCCCGTGCCAGAAAGGTTGCAAATCCGGCCCCGAACACGCCCCAGTGAAGGCCAAAAATAAATACAGCATTTAACACAATATTGATGATGCTCATAAAGAAGGATACGGAAAATGGCAGCGCAGCATTTCCCATGGAACGGAAAATGGCGCCGCAGCTGTCCAGCATCATCAGAAACGGATAGGAGGCCATGGAAAAGCAGAAATAAATCATGGCCTGGCGGAGAACCTCCGGCTCCGCTGAACCATAGAGACCGTATACCACCATTCTGCGAAACAAAAAACACATACCTGCCACTGCCAGGGAGAACAGAAGGGAAATCCCCAGCAGATGCTTTGCGGCAAGATTGGCCATATCCGCTTCCCGTTTTCCCAGATACTGGGTACAGACGATGGTTCCGCCTGTTACCAGCGCGGCAAACATGCTGTTAAATAAAAGGTTGATGGAGTCTATAAGGGAAATCCCCGAAATCGCTGTCTCCCCTACCGAGGCGACCATCAGCATATCGGCAATCCCAATGGTGCCCATAATTACCTGTTCACAAACCAGAGGTACTATCAGCTTTACCAGCTGCTTTCTGTCAAATAACATTTTATCACTTCCGTCTGTCCGCCTCTCTCCTGCCGTCATGAAAGATGCGGCAGTGTCTCAAGAATTGAGTTTAAATAGGAGAGGCTTTTTTTAGCGGCAGTCTCTGTATCTGGCGCATTCGTGATTTCCAGGGCCAGCGCTCCGCGGTAACCTACACGGTGCAGGGCTGTCAGTGTTTCCGTAAAATTATAGTGGGCATGCCCCGGATACCAGCGGTTATTGTCCGCCACATGGACGTGGCAGACGGCACTGCCGGCGCTTTCGATCGCTTTGCCGATATCGTCTTCCTCGATATTTAAGTGAACCGTATCCAGATGAAGCTTCAACCGGTCAGAGCCCACCGCACGCAGGAGCCCGGAGGCCTCCCTGATCGTGGTTCCATAATCGCTCTCAAACCGGTTCATCACCTCAAAGCCCAGGGTTACGTCGTGTGCTTTTGCTTCCTTTGCGCAGAGCTTTAAGCTCTCCGTCAGATTCCATTTAAATGCTTCTCCATCCTGGCCGCAGTCGGAAAATCTTCCCGCGATGAGACCGATGATAACGATGCCATGGAACGGGGCGGCTGTCACCATGTGTCCGGTCAGACGGCGTATGGCCGCCGCCCGCTTCTCCGGATCCGAGCTTCCGAGACAGATGCCGTCCCGCTCATAGGCGGAACCGGTTCCGATGGAAGTGAGAACTACGTGATTCTCCGCCAACAGGCGGTATAACCGTTCCCGGTCGATCTGGTCCGAGTCGTAAATGTGAAGTTCCACAGCGCGGTATCCCAGCGCGGCCATCTGGGGAATCGTCTCCTCAAACGGTCCCCGAAACAGAATGGGATCATCTCCGCCCGCAGCCGTACTTGCCGTAGCGGCAATCGTCATACTCATGTTCTTTCTCCTTCCGTGCCGGAATTGATAACAGTACTGCCTGTCATGGTTTGATTTCCGGTTATTTGGCCGATATGTTCAAAAATCATGGGCTCGCCTTCACATCCGCTTATGGAGACGTCGTTCAACACCAGTTTCTGTACATTGTTGATGTAGAGTCCCATTTTTGCAGTCAGCCCGATGTCATCCATCATGGCGGGCTCATCCGGTTCCGGATTTTCATCGTAATCGATGGTCACATGGTCGAATTCCACGTAATCTACCTTTTTCTCAGGAAGTCCATACAGAAAAGCTCCGGCTACATGGCAGTTGTGCGCCTCGATATTGCGGAACACCATCTGCTTCACGGAGGGCGTCCGCTCATCTACCGGAAGAGGCGACTTGCATTTCACATAATCGGAATGGCAGTCGGGATCGCAGCAGTTGTAAAAGGAATTTAAGACAAAGGGAGTCAGCACATGGTCCATGCGGATATTCTCAAAACAGATATCTTCCACAACGGCGTCTTTTCCTCGTCCGCGCCTCGTCTTGATCCGCAGTCCGCGGTCGGTGTGCAGGAATAAACAGTCTTTTACGTGAACGTGTTTCACTCCCGCCGCCATCTCACTTCCGATGGTCACTGCGCCGTGTCCGTTGTTCATACAGCACTGGCGCACCTCGATGTTCTGCGACGGCACCTTGTATTTATGGCCCATATAGTATTTCCCGGACTTGAGTGCGATGCAGTCGTCTCCCAGGGAAAAATAGATGCCGGCAATTTCCAGACCGTTCACCGATTCGGGATCCATGCCATCCGTATTCGGGGAATCCCATGGATTCAAGATCGTCAAATCGAGGAAACGGAGATCATCCGAAAAATAGGGATGAAGATTCCAGGAAGGACTGTTCTGTATGGTGACTCCGTGAAGAACCACGTGGTCACAGTGATTTAAAAATACCATACGGGGCCGGAATGCTATGATTTTGGCCCTGTCGTCCTCCCACCAGTCGTCAAAGGTGGCGCATCCATCCAGGGTGCCTTCCCCGGTAATCACTACATTTGACACGTGAATTCCCGTAATCATGCTGGTAAAGATATCGAGAGGATTTCCCTCCCACGATCCGAGATTATATTCCCCTGTCTCATCATAGCTCTGAATCATACCGGGAAGCACACCGAACTTCTCCCGTTCTGCATGGCCCAAAAGCACGGCATTTTTACCGATGTCCAGTGTGAAGTCACTCTTTAAAAACAGGCTGGTCACAAGATACTTCCCCTCCGGTATATACACTCTCCCGTCTTTCGGACAGGAGGCGATCGCCGTCTGGAGGGCCAGCGTATCGTCATGGATCCCGTCACCCTTCGCGCCAAATCTCCGCACGTTCAGCGTGACAAATTCATAGTCAGTGCGGACGGAAAACTCGGAACAGATGTCTCCGCCGCACCGCAGGGTTACGCGGTACTCCGTGTCGGGTGTAAGGCCCGACACGGTCTGGATCACGCGGCTGCTTGTCAGAACATACCGGCCATTCAGCCACACTTCATACTCTTTCTCTGTATAAAAGACTCCGAAGTCCTCCCACTCCAGCAGAAACTTCCGGGAAGTCTTAAAAATCACGTTTGCTTTCATATACTTACCCCTTTACACCGCCTGCCGCAATGCCGTCTACGAACTGATCCTGCGCCAGGAAGAATACGATCAGAGACGGAAGCAGGGTGATAACTGACAGTGCCAGCACCTTGTTCCACTCAAATCCGGTTTCCGCATCTGTCAAGAGACGCAGGCCGAGGGAAGTCGGATACTTTTTCACACTGTCGATATAGATTAACGGTCCCTGGAAATCGTTAAACGCCCACATGAACTGGAACAGCGCCACGGAGACGATCGTTGGCTTTACCATGGGTACCACGATGTATACCAGTCTCTGGAAGGAATTACAGCCGTCGATCTCCGCCGCTTCCTCCAGTTCCCTGGATACGGACCGCATGAACTGAACCAGCATGAAGATGAAGTACGGTTCGGCTCCGAAGAAGGCCGGAACGACCAGCGGCAGATAGGAATTCGTCCATCCCCACGTCCGGAATAACAGGAACTGGGGAATGTTTAAGACAACCTGCGGCAGAAACAGCGTCGCCAGCAGGATAGAAAACCAGAAATTCTTTCCCGGAAACTCGAACCGGGAAAAACCGTATGCCGTTACGACACTGGCCACCACCGCTCCGATCACCTTCGGTATGACGATCTTGAAGGTATTGATCAGATAAAGACTGTACGGATTGCCCGTCGCGGTCCAGCCGTCGATGTAAGCCTGAAACGACGGACTCTTCGGAAGAAAGCTGATGGTCGAGTAAATTTCATTGTTGCTGGCCTTAAAAGACGCGCCCACCATCCAGAGCATCGGGTAAAACATGACGAAGCCAACCAGAATCAGAACGGTATAGCGAAGGACCGTGCTGACCTGTTCTCTTGTTTTCTTACTCATCCTTATCGTCCCCCCTATCTCTCATCATCCGAGTAATAAACCCAGTACTTCTGGCTGGCAAAGGAAGCCACGGTCAGAGTACAGATGATAATAAACAACAGCCACGCCATCGCGCTGGCAAGTCCCATCTCATACGTACGGAACGCATTCTGGTAAATCAGCAGAGAGATCAGCGTCGTCGAGCCCAAAGGACCTCCCTTTGTGATGATAAATGCGCTGTTGAACTCCTGGAATGCCTCGCAGAGCTGTGTGATCAGATTATAGAAAATAACCGGTGTAATCAGCGGTACCGTAACAGAGAAGAACTGTCTCCATTTTCCGGCGCCATCGATCGAAGCGGCCTCGTAAAGTTCCTGCGGAACGCCCTTTAGCGCAGCCAGAAAAATCACCATGGCGGAACCAAACTGCCACACGCGAAGCAGGCAGATTACGAAGAGTGCATAGTGGGTGCTGCCAAGGAAATTAATCTTTTCACCGCCGAACATTTGGATAAACTGATTGATTAAACCGTCCCCCTGGAAAATGAATTTCCACACAACCGCGATTGCCACGGAACCTCCCAGGATGGAAGGAATGTAGTAGATGGTCCGGAACATTTTCACGAATTTCAGTTTAAAGTTTAAGATATATGCGATGAACAGGGAAAACGCCAGTTTTAACGGCACCGTGAGAAACGCATATTGAAATGTGACCTTAAACGCTTTTATGTATTTCTTTGTATGAAATATGCTTAAATAGTTATCGAGACCGATGAATTCCGTTCCCGGCTTAAATAAGCTGTAGTTAGTAAAGCTGTAAAACAGGGACATGATAAATGGATAAAATTTAAAGATCATGAATCCTATTATCCATGGAAGGATGTAGAAAAATCCCCTGTATTTACGGTAAAAATTCTTCCAGTTTCGTGTCTTTGCAGGCTGTGCTTCCATACTCTCACTCCTATCAATCCATTTTCATCAGTTCGGCCGTTACCATCATAAGTACCCCCACGGCCTTTACATCATCATCAACTACCGGCTCCGATAAGTAGTAGGCGATGCTTCCATCCCGTTCTGTACGGGGTCCCAGACCTGCCACTGCACACGTTCCGGATAAATGGTAAGCTCCGTCTTCTGCCTGGTATATGTTCTGTTCCAGCACGGCATCGTAGATTTCTTTTCCTCTTTCGGCATATTTTTCTTCCAGAAGAGCGCCCAGACGGCAGCCCTTTAAAACTGCGTAGGCCACCATGAGCGACCCTGATGTTTCCAGGTAATTCCCCTCCTGATCCGGCAGTGCAGGAAGCTGGAAGAACAGTTTGCTCTCCTTATCCTGATACTTTAAAATTCCGTGAACCGCCTCTCTTAAAAGCTCACCGAATCTGGCTTTCACCTCATAGATTTCCTCGGAAGCCAGTTCATAGCAATCCACCAGCGCCATTAAATACCAGCCGATGGAGCGAAGCCAGAAGTTGGGTGACAGCCCCGTCTCGGGATCGGCCCATTTTCTGTCTTTGTATTCGTCGTAAGCGTGGTAATACAGGCCGGTCTTCTCATCATAGAGAAGCGTTCTTGCCTGGTTGAACTGGTTCATAATATCGCTGTAATTCTTCCGTTCGTTAAAACGGTTTTCATACTCCATATAAAACGGCTGTCCCATGTAAAGGCCATCCAGCCAGACCTGGAACGGATAGATCAGCTTATGCCAGAAGTTGCCGGTAGTCAGGCGGGGCTGATAGGTCAGCTGGGTCATCAGAGTATCGCACGCCTTCCGGTACCGCTCCTCGCCTGTCTCATCATAGAGAAAGTAGAAGATTTTTCCCGCATTGATAAAATCGAGATTGTACTCTTCACGGTGGTAACTCTTTATCGTTCCGTCCTCTTCAATATAGGGACTCACCATCTTTACGATAAAATCCAGATACTCTCGGTCTCCCGTCAGCTTATAAAGACGGGAGGCGCCGACAAATAAGCAGCCGTCCTCATAATTCCATTCATACATGGACTGACCATCAATTTCCACCAGATAATCGTCGAGTCCCTCGTAATTTTTCATGTATTCTTTGAAGAATGGTGTCAGATTCATTAAATACAGCTCCTCCTTTTTATTTTTAGTTGAATTTTCCAGACATTTGGCTGAAAAAGGGTACAAAAAGGGAACGCCGCCCCGGCAGCGTCCCTTTTTTGTTATATCCTGTCACTCTTAATTAGTATGGGTTAGCCGCATTCACGTCATTGATGGAATCGATTAGGTACTGTGCCATCTCCGCCGGATCTGCTCCTGCGCTTAAGTTGTCAAATACTTCGTAGTAAGCGCCGGTACGCTCCTTTAATGCAGAGTTCTCAAAATTAGGATCAAAGGTATAATGACAGAACGCAAGCACCTTCTGGTTGCCTTCCAGCGTCTGACCGCCTAAAATGTCCGCATCCTCCAGAATCTTCTTCGCAGCTGTGTTGCACACGGTTCCGCGCTCGGTTCCCATTAATTTCACGCCATTTTCGTTGGAGGTGATGTACTCCAGAAGTAAGGCGGCCTCTTCCTTGTGTTCAGAGGTCTCTGTGATGGCGAAGCCCTGGGAAACCTTGCTCATACCAGCCGGATTCGGTCCCAAATCGGTCGGGTAGTCGCCCAGTACCAGCTCCTGTCCTTCATCTAAAGAGTCAGCGATTTCCTGAACGTTGGAATCATACTCGGTCAGTCCTGCGTAGTGTCCGTCCATCCACTTCTTGTTGGATAAGAAATTTTCCGCACCGTCCCCGGCAATGGTGGCGATCTTCGGGAATACATGGTCTTCCTCCAGAGAGTTGATCCATTCCATGCCCTCTGTCACTTCTTCCACCGAGTAATTGACGGATAAATCCTTAATCCATTCTTTTCCGTACTTCTCCTGCAGGTACATGACCATCCAGATCATTCTCTCGTAGCCTTCCTCGGCCAGCGGATAGTAATCGTCGCCCAGTTTTTCCTGAAATGCCTTTCCTGCCGCGCGAAGCTCTTCAAAAGATGTGGGAATGGCAACACCGGCCTTGTCGAAGGTAGTCTTGTTGTACATCGGAAGCTTTCCTGTGATGGAAATCGGAACTCCCTGAAGCTTTCCGCCGACGGTCATGGCTGCCAAGTTGGTCTCTGACCAGTTGTCAAGGGAGATGATGTCTTTAAACTGATTTAAATCTGCGAACTTGGAACCGTCGGATGAAAACTGGTAAAGCCAGTTCCAGTTAATCTGCATCAGATCAGGAGCGGTTCCTCCTGCCAGCTGGGTGGCCACTTTATCGGTCCAGCCATCCCAGGAGGAGTATTCACATTCTACGGTTACCCATGGATATTCCTGTTCAAATGCCTCGACGGCCGCCATGGTCGCCTTATGTCTTGTCTCACCGCCCCACCAGGAGAATCTCAGGGTGACCGGCTCTTTTCCATCCGTTGTGGATGCGCCGCCTGCAACTGTGGCTGCCTCCTGAGACGTCTGTGCCGCCGCCTGTGTCGTTTCTTTTGCGCCATTGCCCCCGCATGCCGTAAGTGATGCTGCCATTGCCGCAGCTAAGACCGCAGCCGTTATTCTTTTCATCATATTAAGTCCCTCTCCTTGTATGAATTACTGAGCTTTTTTTGCCGCCAGCTCTGCCTTTGTCAGTTCAATCTCAAACCAGACGTAGTTCACCGTCTCATCCGGTTCAATTTCAATCGCATGTTCAATGTCGGTTGGAATGAAGGCCCAGTCGCCTTCGTGAAGCTCGATCTCCTCATCCGCCGCACGGTAGATGAATTTCGTACCCGGCATTCCATAATACCACTGATAAAGGTTGTCGTGGCTGTGAGGATCCGCCTTGTTCGGTCCTTTTCCGATGATGGCGCCCATCGTCATACGGGTAAGAAAATGGGTATCCAGAATAGAAAGCGCTTTGATGCCTTCCGGACGGAAGCCTTCAATATATTCGATGCAGCCGTTCAGCGGACAAAATCTCGGCAGTGCAATGTGCCAGTGATCGAACTGCTCGTAATCTTCCGGAAGCATGACACAAGTCAGCTGCAAAAATTCCATGTCTGTTACGGCGTGTAAAAGATTCTCTTCTTTGTCCATGTTTGGAATAAACAGAGACGGTTCCTCGATGTTAAACGCCTTCTTCGGTGTGGCCACATAGCCTTCGCCTTTGGTAAAGTAATAAATCTGTGTCTGATCGCCAAAGGTTTCCAGCGTCACCACGGTTCCTGCTGCCACCCTGCATTTGTAGGTATGTACGCCTTCCACCATGCCCGGAAGCATCTCTGCCCTTAAAATTCCATTGCCTGCTGCCTCAAACTTCATGTCTTCTTTTTTCTGATAATGAATCACTGACATTTTGAATAACCTCCCTAATTATGTTTCATATAATCTTTCCAGAGAGATTGATAATCCTGTAAAACCTCCTCCCGGCTCAAATCACCGGTTAAGTAAAAGCCCCAGAGTTCGGCACTCTTATTTTTCAGTTCCCCCGGAAGGCAGTTGACTACGTCGAGCGCGGTCTCGCCTTCGTTTATGCTTTTCTTTACTTCGGCCGCCAGAGGAGACAGCCCCTCTAAGCTTTCGTCGTTCATGTCCATGACCGGAAGACAACCCATCGTCTCTTTTAAATACCGGGACGCTTCCTCCGATGTGGCAAGCCAGTAAAGGAACTCCCCGGCTTCCTCCGGATGGCGGCTGCTTTTTACCACAGACAGCGCCTGCACTTCCACGATCAGCTTATTTCTCTCCGCTTCCTCGTAGAGGGGGATCGCTCCGATGGAAATATCCTTTTCCAGTACCGGTTTGGACTTTGCCAGAACCGGCGCAAGCCAGCTGCCCTCATCATTTAGCATTGCGTATTTTTCGATGAAGAAGTAATCTCTCGCGGTCGGTGCTCCCGTCGTTAAGGAATCCCGGTTTCCGAAGCGAAGCGTCAGATCAAAATAGTCCGCCAGCGCCTGCCAGTTTTCTTCATACTCCTGCTGCCGCTCCTCTTCTAACAGAGATTCCATATATGCGGCAGGATTGTCCGCCGCCATCGCAGGAAGCATGAATAAGTTATTGGCCATGGTGAGCAGCGTCTCTTTATAATGGTTCATCATGGGCTTTATTTCCTGGTCTTCCAGATCCGTGCATAACTGTTCAAATTCGGATTTTGTGACGGGAAAACGATCCCAGCCGGTTGCTTTTAAAAGCTTTCTGTTATAGGCGATCCCGATCCCCTGAATCTGAATGGGGACTGAGTAGACCATTCCCTCCAGACTTCCCATGGTGCGGTACGGCATCGGAAGCTTCTCCAGTGAAGTGAGGTCTTCCAATGGAAGCAAATGGTCTTTCCATTCTTCCATGGAGCCCTCAAAGCCTACGCAGATGATATCCGGAAGCTTCTGTGATGCCAGACTGACCCGCAGCAAATCGGAATACATACTGCGGTCCACCAGATTCCACTCAATGCGTTCAATCTCCGGGTGATCCTTTTGATACAGTTTTTCCAGTTCTTTCCCATAGCCGCCCCATTCAGAAGACGGCATGCTCACTGTCAGAACAATCCCCGGTTCTGCGGGTAAATCCGCCGCATCACGTTCCGCATTTTGGCTTCCGCACCCTGTTAATCCCAGTATAATCCCCGCTGTTATCAAACCAGTTTTAATCCTTCTCTTCATCGTAAAACACTCCCCCTGATGGATTGATATCACAATATTTCTTTTAGTATACCATGACACTTTCAGGGAGGAAACTAAAAATAGCCATCACTCTGTTTTCTGGATTCTCTCTCTCTTTCTTTGTTGTGACTTCATTGTAATAGAATGCGGCTCTTTTTTACACTCACGTTTTTGATATGATAGGAGGACAATTTTGACTTCACCGTTTGGAAGAAAGGAATGCACACCCAAACACTTAATGAGGTCTTTCACGAATTTAGTGTTTATGGTAGAATGGTGTCAGATCACTGTGGGGTTGGGGGAAATAAGTGTATGAACAGTCAGCGTTTTGTCAGCATCCGAATCAAATTATTATCACTGCTCTTTATCTGTATTCTCGTACCGTTTCTGGTATACTGGTTCTTTTCCTACGAGTATATCAAAACGTCTCTGGACGAGGAATTTGTCTCTCAGACGACCGATACGATGCACGCCACCGGAAACAGCATTTCCGACTATGTGAAGCTGGTGGATTATACGGCGCGCGGTCTCTACTTTAACTCCGAGGTCATGGATATTCTGTCGGGAAGGGAACAGTCTGTATCCAGCTACCGCCTGCTTCAGACGGAATCGCGGATCTTTGATTTTCTGCAGACGCTCTATTCCAGTGTGCCGGACGCCTCGCAGATTCAGCTTTCCGCATTTAACTTAAAAAAATCCCTGCTGCTCCAGTCCGATATGCAGCGGTATGAAAAGGACCATATTTACTTAAGCCAGGAGCGGCGTTTCCCCTGCGAACCGTACCACTCCTATGTGACATCGGCTCATATGCAGTCCAACTATAATTTCCAGGAATTGTCCGGAAGAGAATTTTCCCTGGTTTTTTCTCTGCACATGCCCATTTACCAGATTCCTTCCGTCACTGATTCCCTGGGAGAAATAACCATCGACATTCCCGTATCTGTCTTAGATTCCATCTGTTCCCCCCTGTTTAAGGAAAAGGAATACCTCTGTCTGGTAGATGGGAATGGAAGTTACGTCTACAGCAGCAAACCGGAAGAAATAGCCACACAGACCCGCAATCCGGTTATTCAGGACATTCTTTCCGCCTCCCTGGAACCGGGAGATCCCGTGGTCCTCGACGCGGATTCCGAGGATATTGTCATCTGCAGCCGCATCTCGGAGGCTCCGGTGGACTGGTATTTAATCAAAATATCACCGAAAGCCTTTGTATATGAAAAGGCAAGCCGCTTCTTCCACATGATGCTGTACTCCTTTATCCTTGTAACGCTGGCGGAGATTCTTCTGATCGTCATAACCGTCATTCGCTTTACCGCGCCGATCCGCAAGGTTACGGCCTATGCGGAAGCCGTCAGTGCCGGCGATCTGGATGCCAATATGTCTTCCTATATCACCTACACGAAAAATGATGAGATTGGATCGCTGCTCATTACCATCCGAAAGATGATGTACTCCATCAAAAACTTCATCATACACCAGTATCAGCTGGAGCTGGCAAACCGGACAAGTGAATTAAAGGCCCTTCAGGCTCAGATCAACCCTCACTTTATCCACAACACGCTCCAGTGTCTGGCAACCAATGCCTTAGAGGGCGGCAATCTGCCTCTGTACCAGTCCATCACGGCCCTGGGCCAGATGATGCACTACTCCATGGATACCGCTCACAATCTCGTTCCTCTAAACGACGCGCTTCATTACATCGAGCTGTATTTGAAGCTTCAGAAGCTTCGTTTTCCAAATTCACTGGAGACAGAATTTGATATATCCGATGAGGCGGGAACCATGCTGGTCCCGAAGATGACGCTGCAGCCTCTGGTTGAAAATTCCATACGCCATGGGAATCTGCTGAAGCTGGAATGCAGCCGCTTAAGCATCCGTGCGTATGCAGAAGGCAACTATCTTCACCTCTTCGTGATCGATACCGGAACCGGAATTGCGGCAGAAAAGCTGGAAAAACTGACCCGTTCTCTTCATCAGGTAAAGGCAGCGGCGGCTTCCTCTGACGCGGTAACCTTTGTCGACTCCCTAAACCGCTTTTCAAAAGAGCAGCCATACCGCAGTTCTGCTGTTTTAAAGAGCGAACAGCAGCTGGAGGCAGATAAGGAAAACCGGTACGTATCAAACAACATCGGGATGCAGAACGTCTATCAGCGTCTCCTGCTGAATTATAAAAACCAGTGTTCCATGGAGATTCTTTCCGATGGAAAGACTGGCACCACCATACATATCCAGGCGGACTACCGGATGCTGGAATACACAGAAGAAAGGAGCAGGTCATGAAAGTACTGATCGTAGATGATGAAGCCCACGTGATCCGGGCCGTAAAACTTCTTGTTCCGTGGCAGGAGCTTGGGATCACAGAAATCCATGAGGCCCTTACGCCCCAGGAGGCGATCCGTATCATGGAGGCAGAGCAGCCTGAGATCCTGATTACCGATATCGTCATGCAGGATTTATCCGGCATTGATTTGATGAAATATATTACGGGAACCATGCAGCACATCAAGGTCATCGTCATTTCCGGCTATAATAACTTCGACTATGTGAGAAGTTCCCTGCAGCATGGAGGCGTGGATTATCTCTTAAAGCCGCTGGATCAGGACCAGCTGATCGCGGCTGTAAAAAAAGCGGTCCTCGCCTGGAACCAGGAACACAATTTGTATCATACGGCTCTGGTACATAAGGATCAGATCAGTTCCATGACGGCCTTATGCCGGGAAAACCTGGTGTCAAGACTGATTCATGGCGATCATCCGGAGCATGCATACAATAAGCTGACAGAACTGTCTCCCGAGCTGTCCGGCCTCACCGACTGCGGGATTGCCTATTTTAATGCCGAGCCATTCGTCCTTCCCGGGGATGATTCCTGGAAAGAACCGTTTCACCGCTATCGCGATTCCATTTCTGCTTTCTTAACCAGATGGAATGCCGGTTTTCTGCTTCCGGCTGACCGCGTCCATGAGATCACGGCGTTTTTGACTGTATGGGATCCGTCATTAATGGAAAAGCTGAAGGAATTCCTGACAGACAGGCAGAGCACTCTGCCATTTCCTGCATGCATGGGAATTGCTTCCGGCCGTTTTCCTGCTGGAATTATAGAAGTATATCAGGAAGCCAAAACGGCATTCGGCGCCTTTAATATGGCTGTCTTTTCTCCTGTATCTGTCAAAACGGATTCCCTGACGCAGGTCATGCAAATTCGAATGACAGACAGTCAAAAGGAGCTGGATAACCGCATGCTGCTCTCCGCATTTCTAACCGGCAATGAAGAGCTGATCGCTGACAGCCTTGCTCTCTGGATCAAAAACCGCACGGCAAATTATAACCCGTATCTGGCTGTCATATGGAACGCCGTACAGGATGAAAACCAGCTGATTGACTCATGGGCGGATCTGCTGAAACAACGCCATAAAGGCTTTGTTCACGCTTCCGGCTATCAGGTTATGCGCTTCTGCGATACCATGGATAAATCCATGCATTTGTCTTTCCCCCGCTTTTTGAAGCGGATGCAGGCGGATATCTCGTTTCTCTATCAGGAACTTAAGTCTGTACACGCTCCGGAGGCAGACATGATTTACCAGGTTGCCCACTACATTGAACTGAATTATAACCAGCCCTTCAGCCAGGCCGCCTGTGCGCAGATGTTTTTCGTCAACCAGGAATATCTCTGCCGGAAGTTCAAACAGACGTTTCATGTGACCATGATTACTTATTTGAACAATATAAGAATCAGCCATGCAAAGGAAATGCTGAAGGATCCCCTGGTAAAGATACGCCAGATCGCTCATGAAGTGGGATTTGAGGATGAAAAATACTTTTCACGCCAGTTTAAAAAATCCGCGGGTATGACGCCGAATGATTACAGAGCGCTTTATATGGAAAATATTGGGGAGTAAGACAGAGGGAACGGAGGCTGCCAAGAAGTGTGGTTCCTCATAAGGCTGAGAGAGATTTCGGAATTTTCGTTCCGCCAGGGAGCCGGGTCCGGAACGAAAATCTCGAAATCTCGGCTAAAGTAATTGACGAAAGCGGCTTTTCATAATTCTGTAAGTTTACAAGTTTATCCTGCTTCATTGCCGTTTTTACTTGCAAAGTACCCGACAATTGTTTATAGTATTACTATCATAGTTTTGATCGCCGCAGTATTCCGCTGCGCTGCATCTTCTGCTACTTCAAAATACAGAAGAATCCAGGCATTCCGCCAAAGAAATTCCACATTATTAAATCTAATACTGACCAAGGAGAAACGTGCTTATGAAAAAACGCAAACTGGAAGATTTAAACCTGATGGATGATTTCCTGTTTCAGGAAATGGTTTCCAAAGAAGGAATCGGGGAGGAATTCTGCCGGATTCTTCTCAGTACGATTCTGGGACGGCCTATACAGAAAATTAAAGTTATCCCTCAAAAAGTTTTACTCGGAATCGATACCGGCAGCCACGGCATCCGGATGGATGCCTATATTGAGGACAGGTCCGGAGACGATATTGAAGTTGCCGCAGATATCTATGATATTGAGCCTAATAACACGTATGAAAAAGAAACACTGCCTAAGCGAACCCGCTATTATGATGCCCTTATTGACTCGCAGCTTTTGGAGACAGGCGCAGATTACAGCAAATTGAAGAATGTCATGATTATTATGATTCTTCCTTACGATCCGTTTGGCATGGATCGTATGGTATATACGGTGAAAAACCATTGTCTGGAAGAACCGTCTGTTCCTTATGACGATGGTCTGGTAAAGCTGTATTTGTATACAAAAGGCACTGCCGGAAATCCTGGAAAATCTCTGCGCGATATGTTAAAATATATGGAGAAAAGCACGGAAGACAATGTGACTGACGATAACATTGCCAAAATCCACAATCTTGTCAGTAAGGTAAAGCGTGATAAGGAGGTTGGAATTAATTATATGAAATCTTGGGAACGGGAACAATTCATTCGCAGGGAAGGACTTGAAGAAGGACTGGCTGAAGGCTTGACGGAAGGTCAAAATCGGATCAATCAGTTAAATCTTAAGCTGATTGCCGCCTCCCGCACAGAGGATATGATCCGTGCGGCCGGGGACAAAGAATTTCAGCATAAGCTTTTAGAAGAATTCGGAGTCTGAATAAAATTCAGCAAAATCAGCCCACACAGCATTTTCCACCCTGCTGCGTGGGCTGATTTTTCGTTTAATATTCTGTCACCGTTTCATTTTATGAGTTTCTTTTTTCTTTGTATACATCTTTCGGTCTGTAGGCTCCAAAATATCAGATACGGCTGCAAACGGCAGGTTTCCCACCTCCACCACCCCATAACTGACCGATAGCCGGATCGGCACATTCTGCTCTTTGAAAGTCTCTTTCATCTTCTGACAGGCTTCTTCCAGCATGTTCTCCGCCTCTTCTTCCGTCTTATCCGGAATCAAAATCAGAAATTCGTCGCCACCAAGCCGGCATATGTTGTCATCACCGAAAAAATCAGCCATCATCCGTGCCACACCCGTCAGATAGAGGTCGCCTGCCTTATGGCCGTGGGTATAATCAGCAGGTAAACGTCAATGAACATCAGTGAAGTGGCCGCAAACCGCAGCTGCCGTTTATTTCCGATTAGAATCTGAATGGATTTCTGGTCAATCAGCCTGTCAAATATCTCCAGGCATATGATGGAGGCCAGAAGAACCAGCAGGATCAGAATCAGATACAGGTAATTCCCCTGATTATCCTCTGTCACTATATTATATGATGGAAATAAAAAAGTGGGAAGGGCCTGAGTTACCATGATAAACGACAGATGACTAAGCACACCTGGCATATATCATAATAACTCCGGCCCTTCTTCTATTTTACAAATTGAATCTTACCCGCAGTCACGCATGTCCCTGACTTCCGGTCAAACAGCAGAATATCGTTTCCTTCGATATCCACACCGGTCTTCTCACCGATCTGGTAGGTGACGCCTCCAAAGATCACACCCGTCAGCAGGTAATCGCCGACACGGAGTTTCACGGTGGACTCCATACCGGTAGGCATGGCTCCGTAGATCGTAGCATTTAAGCTTCCCTGACCGGCAGGACTCAGCTTAATGCATTCCGGTCTTACGCCGATGACAAAGTCTTCGTCTGTGATCACAGGATCGTCTTCCACCGCGTAATCGCTCTCGTCAACCTTCGCAATATGGTATTTAAAGGTCTCGTCTTTATTTCCTTTTTCCACGGCCTTTTTGTCTTTTAAAATTTCCTGTTTTTTCTTCTCGGCCTCCTCATCAGCCTGGTTCCGTTCCATAAACCAGCGATCCATGGAAAGCGGTTTTTCCGGCAGGAATATGGCTTTTTCACCGTCCAGGACGGTCAGCTCCAGGGAACCATCAGTTCTCTGTCTGCCCTTTGCCTCCATGAAGTTGATAGAAGGATTCCCGACGAAATCTGCCACGAAGAGATTTCGCGGACGGTTGTATACATCTAAGGGGGCCTCGTACTGCTGGAGTACGCCGTTGTTGATGAGACAGATCTTTGTAGCCAGTGTCATGGCCTCCATCTGATCATGGGTGACATAGACGAAGGTACTGCCCGTCTCCACATGCAGACGCTGAAGCTCATAACGCATCTCCAGACGCAGCTTGGCGTCCAGGTTCGACAGCGGTTCATCCATGAAGAGCACCGCGGGTTCGGGAGCCAGGGTCCTGGCAATGGCAACACGCTGCTGCTGTCCGCCTGACAGTTCCGCCGGGTAACGGTTCATGAACGGTCCGATCTTAACGATACGGGAAACACGTCTCACCGCCTGTTCTACCTCTTCTTTATGAAGCTTTCTGTTCTCTGTCAATAGTTTCCCGCCGTTTACTACGGCAAATTCACTGTTTAATTCCTGGCCCTTTCCTCTGTAGGATGCCCGGATCGAATCCAGCTTTGTCTGCAGTTCTGCCGCTTTTGCCTTCGCAGCGCCGTCCGGGTCAGAACTCTCATGAATCTTAAAGTCAAACAGCGTTTTTGCTGTGTAGATCGACAGCGTGTAGGCGTCAATCAGTTTTAAGTAGACCTTATCCATATCCAGTCTGCCCTTTTTGTCCCGGCACTCTTCCACCAGCTCGGCGATCCGTTTCCCGTTCTTCAGGGCCTGTATCAAATCGTTTGCAGTCTTTGCTTCGAAATCAATCTGAGGCATTTCCTCCTTGATGTTGCTCAAACCGAAGGAAATGTTCTGATAAACCGTCATGTTGGGCCACAGCGCGTAGTTCTGGAATAAGAATCCCACTTTACGTTTGTTAGCCGGTACATTGATCCCCGCCTCACTGTCAAATACCACCCGGTCTCCGATGGAAATCCGTCCGCTGGTAGGTGTCTCCAGTCCTGCGATCATACGAAGGGTCGTTGTCTTTCCGCAGCCGGAGGGGCCCAGCAGGGTGATGAAAGAATTATCTTCTATTTCAAGGTTTAAGTTATCTACCGCGTAGAACTTCCCCCATCTCTTTGTCACATTTGTCAATTTAATTTCTGGCATGTTAATTACCTCCGATACCGTCGTCCAGACTTGCTCCGGTCAGTTTATTTACTAATGTGTTAAATATCAGGATCGTTACGATCAGGATTAAGTTAATGGCGCTGGAAAATGCATATAATCCCATTTCATCAAAGTAATCCAGAGTCGTGGAAAGTATGAAGCCCTGCGTACAGAGAAGCAGGAATAAGGATAACTCTCTTAAACACGTCATAAACGGAAGCATATATCCGCTGATGATAGCCGATTTCTGAATCGGTATGATGATTCGGAACATCCTCTTAAACCATGGCAGATCCTGAATAATCGCCGCCTCCTCAATCTCATTGCTGATCTGAAGCATGGAGTTTAGGGCGCTTCTGCTGGCAAATGGTATGTACTTGATGGTTCCTGCGATGATTAACAGCGTATAGGTGTTGAACAGATTGATCTTTTCGTTGGAAAAGAGAATGAAGAACGCGGCGCCAACGGCGATGGAAGGCATTAAGTACGGCAGGAATGCCACGCCATTTACGTAGTTGGCCCATTTGCTTCTCCTGTTCTTGGATACCGCATATCCAATTAAGGTACCGATCGTACCGGCAATCAGCGCACAGCATACGGAGACGAGAAGCGTGCCCCAGAATGCGTGCCAGATCGTGGAGTTATATAAGATTCCCTTCTGCCCGTACATCCCGTTTTCCGTGATATTTTCACTGGTCAGCCACCATTTTGTTGTCAGGTTGCTTAAATTTTTTGTATATAAAAAGCTGTAATCTCCCGGGTTCGGAAGAAAGGTTTCCAGTGCAAAGGAAAGAATTGGGAATATACTTGTGAAGAAGGTGGCTGCAATCATCACAATACCGATGACATACTTTCCCATTTTCCCCAGATTGATCTTGGAGAGCTGGCCCGATTTACCTGTAACTGTGGTATAATTCTTTCTGCTCTTTAAACTCACCTGGTTCATGGTCAGAATTGCCACTCCGAATACCATCATGATAATGGCAAGAATACTGGCCTCACCGGTATACTTGGAGTTCATGGAGATATATTTGGTGGATAGCGTCGTAAAGCCCAGATAATGCGGTACCGGGTAGCTTCCCATGGCGCTTCCGAATACCAGAAGTACGGTGGACAGAATAGCCGGTTTTACCATTGGAAGGGTAATCCGGAACATGGTTTTCCATTTCGGCGTATCGAGAATGGTGGCAGCCTCTTCCAGATTGGCATCCATGTTGCGGAAAATGCCGCCGATGAGGATATAGGCAAATGGGGCGTAGTGAAGCCCCAGGACAACCGCACTGGGAAAGAGTCCCTGACATACCCACTTGGGCGCCAGTATTCCAAACAGGGAGGCCAGCAGTCCATTGGCCGTTCCCACCACCGCATTGCTGTTAAATAAATTCTGCCATACAACCGCCAGAGTCCACTGAGGCATGATATACGGAAAAATAAAGATGGAACTCAAATACTTTTTAAATTTTAAATTGGTCCTCGTGACAAGGAAGGCAAACACACCGCCATACAGGATCGAGATAAGACAGGTCAATACCGCTAAAAGCAGCGTATTCCATAACGGTTTCCACAGATTCGTTCTGGCCAGCCGGCTGGTAAATAAGTCAACGTAGTTGACAATTGTATAGCCCGATGCCTTCCCCGTTAAATGGGCATCGATGGTTCCCGGATGGATCATGAGCGTATCCTTCACAATTGCCACGATTGGTGCAACCGTTGTAAAAGTCAGCACAATGCCGAACAACAGAAGGATGATATTCTGCGGTTTGGAAAAGTATGTCTTGATCTTATTAAGCACGATGACCTTATTGTTTGACTTACGATTAACTGTCTGGTCCATAGCTAACTCCTTATAAAATGGGCTGCCGCATTAAGAACAGCCTTAATGCGGCACACCCGTTATCTTATTGCTGCGAGTAATCGGCTACTGAGCTGAATCGCTGTATTTTGTCAGCAGCTCAATCCAGCTTCCTACGGTAAAGGATACATCTGCGCAGTATTCCGGATCTTCCAGAACCAGCTCGCCGTCGGTGGTCCACCACTCATATCCTCTGTCATTCTTGCTGTCAAATTCGTTTTCGCCCTTGTCGTTGTAACCGCCCTTGCTGTGGCCGTAGATCTTTTCAGTCTCTTCCATAACCTTTGGATTGGAAGAATAACCGCCCATATCTTTGCCCCATGCGGAGAATCCGTCTGCCGTGTTGGTCATATAAGCGATGAATGCACAGGAGGTCCACGGAAGCGGGCTGTTGTTGGTCAGGAATAAGTAATGGCAGTAGCCGTAGCCGCCGATGCCTTTATAGCCATCCTGATAAGCCGCAACCTTGATATTGTTAACAGATACTTCCGATGATTCCTCTACGGAACGGAGCTTTGAATAGACGAGAAGTCCGCACTGGTCAGTTGCCGTCTTGGATACCAGTGTGTTGCAGATCGGACCGTCATCGGTCTGCTCATTGTAGTTCTCTACCCAGAGCTTAATCCATGCGAGAGCGTAGGCACCGTTTTCACCGAGCCCCAAATCAGCGGCATCCGTTGCCATCTCGTCGATGACCGGTTTGAAATAAGCCTGTTTGCTGCTGTCTAATGCATCATACGCGTCTTTTAACCAGCCGGCATACTTATCTTCTGTCAGCATGTACAGGAAGTTCTTGCCTACCACCTCTGAGTCAATATCCATGTATAACGGGTGAACGCCCTCTGCCACGAAATCCCAGCAGTTGTTAAATTCAGCAGTTCCCGTGGAGTTGTACATAAATACTTTGTTCAGTGTCTGTAACGGGAGAAATCCTGTGTACGCATCTGCGGTGGTTCCGTTGGCCTCCGCCCATTCCTTCGGAATAAAGGTCTTTAAAATTCCGGTCTGAACCATCTTGGACTCAATCTGATTGCCATCCTGGATCAGTGTCATGGCAAATGTTCCGGTGGATTTTAAGGAGTCTGCCGATAACTGTTCAAAGATCTTATTGTTCTTTGGCTGCTGCCATTCATATTCCATCGTATAGGACGGATCGACCGACTGTAAGTATTCGATGAACAACGGAAGGGCCGTCTTTCCACGGCTGGAGTTTCCGACTCCGTAGAACGTTTTTCCGTTGGACTCTTCAATCGCCTTCTTTGCCAGTTCTTCCATACTCATGGACTCGGCTTCTTTGATGATCTTCTCTACATCTGAAAGGTTCCCATCATCCGCTTTCGGTTCCTCTGCCTTTGCTTCGGTCTCAGGAGCCTTCGTCTCCTCCCCTTTCGCAGCCTCTGTCTGGGCTGCCGGTGCTGCGGTCGTTGGATCCGCTGCCTTGGAACCGCAGCCGGCCAGTGTTGCCGCCAACATGGTACTGATTAGAACTGCTGATAAAATTTGTTTTTTCACTTTTTACTCCTCCTTCTTCTTTTCCTGCCTTTTCGATGCTGCAGCATCATCTGATGTACTCATTATATCTGGTCTCTTCGTCATTTTGAACTGGACTATCCTGTTATTCCTTTGTCTATTCTGACATTTTGCATTATTTTTCCGTTTATACGCATTTATTTTTATCTATATTGTACGCGTTTGCTCTGAAATAATCAGAAATCCCAGTGCGGATTGGTGATTTTTTCGGTTCCTGACACTGCGGTCACTGTATTTTTTCATATACCATCTGTTTCAATGATTACCTGCTTATGATATACTTGATACAATGAAGAAACCAGAAAAGGAGGCAACATAGCCATGAAGCACTATATCATCGTAAAATTTTCTGAAACTGTCCAGGAGAAAGCCGCCCTGTATCCTGAAATAGAAACTCTCTTTAAAAAGGCAGAAAAAATAGAAGGTATCCACCGGGTATCCTTCTATCCTTCCGTGATTGATCTGCCAAACAGATACGATTTTATGATTTTGTTGGAAATGGAACACGGTGCGCTTCCTGTTTTCGACGCCTCTGATATTCACCGCGACTGGAAATCAAAGTACGGCAGCCTGCTTTCCGCGAAGACGATCTTTGACTGTGACTGAACCACAGAAAGACGGGGAATCCTCTGCACGCTGAATCAGCGTCAGAGCGTCCGCAGTCTTCCGGCCGTGTGGTCCTAAGAATTTGCAGCCTGGTATTCGGAGGGCGTAACTCCCGCTATTTTCTTAAATGTGCTGGAAAAATAGGTGATGTCGCGGTATCCGACCATCTCTCCCACCTCGTATACCTTATAACGGCAGTTGGTTAAAAGCTTCATCGCTTCCCTGATTCTGCAGCGGGTTATATAGGCCATGACGGTGTAATCCGTCTCCTTCTTAAACAGATGACTTAAGTGTCCCTCGCTGATTCCCAGAGACTCGGCGATGGTGCCCACACTTAAGTCACTGTCATTATAGTGTTCCGTTATGTACGCGATGGCCTCTTTAATATATCGGCTCTTATCGCCCGTCCTGGCTCCGGGCGAAAGAATCTTTGACTCTTCCCGGCGTTCTTTTTCTTCCCGCTCTCTTACCAGCTTATCCCGTACCCGGCTGACCGCGTCTTCCAGTTCCCCATCCTCAAACGGTTTCAGTAAATAATCGAAAGCCAGGAGCTTTAACGCATTTCTGGCATATTCAAATTCGCTGTAGGCGGTCAGAAAGATGACGGAGACATCGTTTCCCTCTTCCCGAAGAATTTTCAGCATCTCGATTCCATCCATCTTCGGCATCCGGATATCGGAAATGATCAGATCCGGATTGTATTTACGGCACGCCTCCAGCCCTTCCAGACCATTCGCCGCCTCACCGGCCACCATACAGTCTAAGGACGCCCAGTCTGTCTCCATAACAATCCCTTTTCTCACAAATACCTCATCGTCGATTACCAATACCTTAAGCATCACATAACTCCTCTCCCTGTCTGACCGGAATCATAATGGTCACCTTCGTGCCTCCTCCTTCCGGCCTGCAGACTGACAGTCCGTATTCTGCGCCGTAGTGCAGCCGGATGATCGTGTCTACATTATAAAAGCCGATGTGTCCAAGACGGAGCAGCGCTTCCTCTCCGCCTTCTTCCGGGACGCCTGCTCCTGCCCCCCGGTTATTTAAATGGTTCAGCACCTCGTCGCTGATTCCGCAGCCGTCATCCATCACCTCTATAAAGAGCCGTCCTTCCTTCGAACACGCCCTGACGAGAATATGGCCTTCCTCACAGTCTTTCAGGCCGTGTATCATGGCATTTTCCACGATGGGCTGAACGACCAGCTTCGGAACCACGCAGCCCGCAAGTTCCTCCGGAAGCTCGTAATCAAAGCAGAACTTTCCCTGAAAACGGATCTTCTGTATCTCTGCATAGCAGTCCACGAGCTCCAGTTCCTCCTTCAGAGTGATAAACTGGGCGTTGGAGATACTGGTCCGCAGGATTTTCGCCAGCTTTGCCGCAAGCGTAGCGATCTCCGGGATGTGGTTCGCCTTGGCAACCCATTTCATCGTATCCAGTGTATTGTACAGGAAATGAGGGTTTAACTGAGCCTGCATCATTGCGATCTGCACCTCATTCAGCTTCTTCTGCTGGCTGACCTGCATTTCCATATACGTCTTCAGCTCCGATGCCATGGTATTGAAGCTTTCGGAAAGCTGGCCAAACTCATCATTTCTCGTGGAATGGACTCTTGCTTCGAGATTACCGCTCTGCACCTCATGCATCGCCTCATTCAGACTCTGAATCGGCCGGGACAGATGGTTGCTCATCTTGGCCGCAACCGCTGCACAAAGCATCAGGCTGGCGGCCGTCATAACAATTAATACGCTGTACATGGATTTCGTCGTATCAGCTGTAAATACCTTTGGCCGGAGAAAAACGCTGTAAAGTCCCGTCCTGCCAATTTCCGATATATAAACGCTGTTGTTGTGAAAGGGTTCATCGACCGCTTCGCCCGCCATCAGGCGGCGCCTCAGGACCGTCCCAATCTCCTCGCGGACTGCGGTTCCGGTACTGTAGACAGGTTCCCAGAAATTATTTAAGATACAGATTCCATCCTGGCTGCCGTAAGTACCGCCCAGAATCTTTTCAAAATTGGAACCGTTGATACTTACCAGAACGTAGCCCACACTGCTGTCTTCTGAATCCAGGACAGGGCGGGCGGCCCGCAGCAGAATATTGGAAGATCCGGAATACTCCTTCTCACGACGTACCGTCATCTCATCCGGATGGGCCTCTGCCACCTTTAGGATTCCCCAGTAAACCGGGAGCTGAGTGTGAAACATGCCTGCACCGGTGGAATAGAGACAGATCCCCTCCTCCGAGTAGAGGTCAAACTGAGCCATCTCCCGCAGGCTGGCAGTCTCCTCGTACAGTTTCGCATAGACTGCGCTTCTTCCGCGGTTTCCCGATTCTCTGATGGAAGCGGCGATCTCAGGCTCTTTACTCAGATGCAGCGTCACGTCATCGATGGTTTGAAACAGGGTGGTCAGCTTCTCCTCCATGACGGCCGCCTGTTCCAGATCCTTTTTCTGATAGTCGCGCTCCAGTTTCACTTTGAACATCTGAATCAGAAAGATACAGCTGAGTATCAGAGGAAGCAGCGCGACGGCCACAAAGCTTACGAGAAGTTCCCGTTTAAACGATTTTCTGATAAAGTTCCACATTGCTTTTCCTCTCTACCGGATCAGTTCCGACCACAGTTCCAGGATCTCGTCCTGATGCGCACTGGCCCATTTGAGATCGAAATCCATGATCTTCATGTCTTCGCCCGCTGTTTTCATCTGCAGGTCCTTCCTCACCGTCCGGCGGCAGAACTGGTCCATAATCAGATTCTGAACATCATCGCTGACTGTAAAATCAATAAACAGCTTTGCATTGTCCTCGTGGGGAGCCCCCTTAACCAGAGCACAGCCGTCCGGCACGGTACTGGTGCCTTCCTCCGGATAAATCATGGAGATATCCGCCCCTTTGGCAATCCGCTTCTTCGCTGTCTCCTCCAGAGTAATTCCGACAAGACGAATTCCTGTGCTGACCTCATCCACGACTTCTCCGGAACCGGCTGATACATTTCCATCCAGAGCGTATACAAAATCCTCCATCAGCTCCCGCTCATCCATACCAAGCACTAAAATCATGGTGGCCAGAGCCGTATAGCTGGTACCCGATTTTCCAGGCGCTGCAAATGCGATCTTCCCCCGCCACTCGTCATCCAGAAAGTCTTTCCAGCTGTGGGGAGCCGTCTCTCCGCTTACCAGCTTATTGTTATAAATAAACACGATGGGCAGCTCTGTGAACGCGGTCCATCTGTCATCCGGAGACAAATACCGGTCGTCCAGTTTATCAATCATTTTACACCGGTATGGTTCAAAATACTCCCGGTATGCATCATAGCTTTCGACCCCGCCGCCAAACATGATGTCGCACGTCTGCTGCCCGGCCTCCCCCGCAATGGCCTCCAGAAGTTCTGTAGAACCGCCATCCCTCACCTTGACCCAGATGCCGGTGCGCTCTTCAAATTCCCTGATAATCGGGCCGTACACCTCTTCTTTATGGGAAGTGTATACAATCAGCTTTTTGTCCTCGCTGACTCCGTAAATCTCCGCCTGCTGACCGGCAGCGGTTCCGGCTCCGCCTTTTCCTGTTTTGCTGCAGCCGTATAAAACGGCGGATAACAGGAACAACAGGGCCATACCCTTCATGGCCCTGGCAGCCTGTTTCCGCCAAATTCGTTTTTCTGATCTGATTGCGTTGTCCATACATACCTCCCCCTTGGAGAATCACTTTTTCCATTATACCATCTCAGGGAAAGAATTCCAATATGGACGCACACTCTTATTTTCTGTGAGTCTGGATGCTGTTACTGCACCCAGGCCTGAGAGAAAAAGGCGCGGCCCGCTTCTCTGCTGCAGACGACGGAAAGCAGTTCTTCCCCCAGAACCTCGTACGTATAATCATTGTTTCCGCCATTTACCGTAAGGCGAATCGTGTTCCCTTCCCGCTCCGCACAGGCGGTCATCACGGTTTTTCCGGTCAGATCCGTCACAGCAGTCTCAGCCTTCATCCCAGTCTCCGGCAGATACAGCAGGAATCTGACGCCTTCCACATAGTTGTAATCCGGTTTTTCACGATTGCTTCCGACTGCTATCACACTGCCCGGCCGGACCATGAGAGGCAGGGAGAAATAGTCATGAGTCTCCTTCTGCCATCTTCCGCCAGTCACGGTTTTACCGGTCAGTAAGTTTACCCAGATTCCTTCCGGCAGGTAATACTCCACCTCGCCGGATTCCTTAAAGATCGGTGCAGTAAGCAGGGAATCGCCCAGCATATACTGTTTATCCAGCGTCTCGCAGGCCCGGTCGCCCGGAAATTCCACAAACATCGGACGCATCATCGGAATCCCCTCCTCGTGAGCCGTAACCGCCTGCAGATAGAGATACGGCATCAACGCGCATTTCAGTTTTACAAACTTCCGCAGCACGCGGCACGCCTCCTCATCAAAGAGCCACGGAACACGGTAGGAGGATGACCCGTGGAGGCGGCTGTGGGAGCTCAGAAGGCCAAACTGGCACCACCTTTTATAAATATCGGCCGAAGCCGTATTCTCAAAACCGCTGATATCGTGACTCCAGAATCCAAAGCCTGCGCATGCCAGGGAAAGGCCGCTGCGGATAGTCTCCGCCATGGAAGAATACGTGGCGGAGCAGTCACCGCCCCAGTGTACAGGAAACTGCTGGCCTCCCACAGTTGCAGAACGCGCAAAAACCACGGCATCTCCGGTTCCCCGCTCTCTCTCCAAAAGTTCAAACACGGTCTGATTGTAAAGATGCGTATAATAATTATGCATCTTCACCGGATCAGAGCCGTCGTAATAAGCAATATCCTTTACCGGAATCCGCTCTCCGAAGTCCGTTTTAAAGCAGTCTGCCCCCATATCCAGAAGCACTTTCAGCTTCGCCTGGTACCAGGCCGCAGCGCCCGGATTGGTGAAATCCACCAGCCCCATGCCAGCCTGCCACATATCCGTCTGCCACACGTCTCCATTCTCTTTTTTTATCAGATATCCCAGTCTCCTCCCCTCTTCAAACAGGGGCGATTTCTGTGCGATATAGGGATTGATCCACACACAGATTTTTAAGCCTCTGTCATGGCAGCGTTTCAGCATTCCTTCCGGATCCGGAAATGTCTTCGGATCCCAGGTGAAATTGCACCACTCAAACGCCTCCATCCAGTAACAGTCAAAATGAAAGACGTGCAGGGGAATATCACGGTCCGCCATACCGTTTATAAACCCGGAGGTGGTCTTCTCATCGTAACTGGTCGTAAAGGAGGTCGTGAGCCACAATCCGAAGGACCAGGCCGGAGGAAGGGCCGGTCTGCCGGTCAGTTCCGTATATTTGGAAATGGTTCCTTTCGGACTGGATCCGTTAATCACACAGTAGTCAAGGCGTTCCCCTTCCACTGAGAACTGTACGCGTTCCACCTTCTCGCTGGCAATCTCATAGGCGGCATCCCCTTCGTTTTCCAGAAGGACGCCATATCCTTTGTTGGTAATGTAAAACGGAATATTTTTATACGTAATCTCGCTGGCAGTTCCGCCATCCTCATTCCACATCTCCACACTCTGTCCGTTTTTTACGAATGGAGTGTAGCGTTCTCCCAGACCGTAAATATATTCATCCACGTCGATGGCAAGCTGTTCTGCCATGTAACATTTTCCGGTCTCCCGATTTGTCATATATGCCATATTCCGAAACCTGGTATTCGTCAGTTCCCTGTCTCCGTCCAGAAAACGGATTCCCCAGGAATTCGGCCTTTTATCAATCACCGCAGTGGTACGGCCGCTGCGGTAGCGAATCTCTTCGTCGGTTTCCTCAATCACGGTGTGAGGCGGTGTACCGTAAATCCGGGCAAAGGGACCGCGGATGACCGTACCGTCAAAATGGCTGACAGACACCCGGATGACATCCTCCATCGGGCTGGTCAGCCGAATTGTCAGCATCCCTACATTCAGACAGTCGCCGCGGTCTGATATATGTTTCCCCGGCGCATATACGGTAAGTTCATTTCCGTTCTGTCTGCTGTCTGCGTACTCCACTGCGTAAAGCGGCGTAATCTCTTTTTTTATACACCAGTACCCTTCTGTAAATTTCATTGCGTACCCTCTCAAAACGGCGTGCCGTTTTCCCTTTCATTTTCTATTATTATAAGTAATTATAAGCAGTGAATATAAATACAGGAAGGTTGAAAATTTACCCACCCTTTTCGGGAAAAATATGCATATTTTTTGCCAATTATTGAAAAAAATACTTTCAAACTTGGCCGCCTTATACTAGAATAGACTAGATCGAATCATTATTCTATAGATGAGTCTACATTTTACAAGGAGGACATTATAATGTCACAGAGAACGGATATTCACAAAGTACTAATTATCGGTTCCGGCCCGATCATCATCGGTCAGGCATGCGAGTTCGACTACTCCGGTACTCAGGCCTGCAAGGCGCTTCGGAAACTGGGATACGAAATTGTACTGGTCAATTCCAACCCCGCTACGATCATGACAGACCCGGAGACGGCGGATGTAACGTATATCGAGCCGCTCAACGTGGAACGTTTAGAGCAGATTATCGCAAAGGAGCGGCCCGATGCTCTGCTTCCCAACCTCGGCGGCCAGTCTGGCTTAAATTTGTGCTCCGAGCTTAATAAAGCAGGAATTCTGGAAAAATACAACGTGAAGGTGATCGGTGTACAGGTGGATGCCATCGAACGCGGCGAGGACCGTGTCGAATTCAAGAAGGCCATGAATGAACTCGGCATCGAGATGGCCCGCAGTGAGGTCGCTTACAGCGTGGACGAGGCATTAAAAATCGCAGATCAGCTGGGGTATCCTGTCGTACTGCGTCCGGCCTATACCATGGGCGGTGCAGGAGGCGGTCTCGTATACAACAGAGACGAGCTTAAGACCGTCTGTGCCAGAGGCTTACAGGCCAGCCTGGTAGGCCAGGTTCTGGTAGAAGAATCCATTCTCGGCTGGGAAGAGCTGGAGCTGGAGATCGTGCGCGACAGCGAAGGCCGTATGATCACCGTCTGCTTTATTGAAAATATAGATCCGTTAGGCGTTCATACGGGAGACTCCTTCTGTTCGGCCCCCATGCTGACCATATCTCCGGAGTGTCAGAAGCGCCTGCAGGAACAGGCTTACAAAATTGTAGAATCCGTTCAGGTGATCGGCGGCACCAACGTGCAGTTCGCTCATGATCCCGTTTCGGACCGCATTATCGTCATTGAGATCAATCCGCGGACCTCCCGTTCCTCGGCGCTGGCTTCCAAGGCTACCGGCTTCCCTATCGCACTGGTGTCCGCCATGCTGGCTACCGGCCTGACATTAAAGGATATCCCCTGTGGAAAATACGGCACCCTGGACAAATACGTTCCGGATGGCGATTATGTGGTAATCAAATTTGCACGCTGGGCGTTTGAAAAATTCAAAGGCGTGGAGGACAAGCTGGGAACCCAGATGCGTGCCGTAGGCGAAGTCATGAGTGTGGGCAAAACCTATAAGGAAGCGTTCCAGAAAGCAATCCGCAGTCTGGAGACGGGACGCTATGGACTGGGGCATGCAAAGGATTTCGACACGCGCACAAAAGAACAGCTGCTCCATATGCTGGTTACCCCTTCCAGTGAGCGCCATTTCATTATGTATGAAGCGTTAAGAAAAGGCGCCTCTGTGGAAGAGATTCATGAGATAACCAAAGTGAAGAACTGGTTTATCGAGCAGATGAAGGAACTGGTTGAGGAAGAGGAAGCACTTCTGTCCTGCAGAGGCGGACTTCCTTCCGATGAGATGCTTACCGCCGCAAAAAAAGACGGTTTCTCCGATAAATACTTAAGCCAGCTTCTCCAGATTCCGGAAGAAACCATTCGGAATCACCGCATTGCCATCGGTGTGGAAGAAGCATGGGAAGGGATTCATGTGAGCGGGACTGAAGACAGCGCTTACTACTACTCTACCTATAATGCGCCGGACCGGAACCCGGTCAGCACAGAGAAGCCGAAGATCATGATTCTGGGCGGCGGTCCCAACCGGATCGGCCAGGGTATTGAGTTCGATTACTGCTGTGTTCACGCCTCTCTTGCCCTTAAAAAGCTGGGCTTTGAGACCATCATTGTCAACTGTAATCCTGAGACCGTATCGACCGACTACGATACCTCTGACAAACTGTATTTCGAACCGCTGACTCTGGAAGACGTGCTGAGCATCTATAAGAAAGAACAGCCTGCAGGTGTGATCGCCCAGTTCGGCGGCCAGACACCGTTAAATCTTGCAGCGGATTTGGAAAAGAACGGTGTGAAGATTTTAGGAACACCGCCATCCGTCATCGATCTCGCCGAGGACCGTGATTTGTTCCGGGCCATGATGGAGAAGCTGGAGATTCCGATGCCGGAATCCGGGATGGCAGTTAACGTGGAAGAGGCGCTGGCAATCGCGGCAAAGATTGGTTATCCGGTGATGGTTCGTCCTTCCTACGTGCTGGGTGGCCGGGGAATGGAGGTCGTGTATGATGATGAAAGCATGATCGGCTATATGAAAGCCGCCGTGGGAGTCACTCCTGACAGGCCGATTCTGATCGACCGTTTCTTAAATCACGCCATGGAATGTGAGGCGGATGCGATCAGCGACGGAACTCACGCATTTGTGCCGGCAGTCATGGAGCATATAGAGCTGGCCGGCGTTCACTCCGGGGACTCCGCCTGCATCATTCCGTCCGTGCAGATCTCTCCGGAAAACGTGGAGACAATCAAGGAATATACCCGTAAAATTGCGGAAGAAATGCACGTGGTCGGCCTGATGAACATGCAGTATGCCATTGAAAATGACAGAGTATACGTATTGGAGGCCAATCCGCGTGCCTCCCGTACCGTGCCGCTGGTATCCAAGGTCTGCAACATTCGCATGGTGCCTCTGGCTACCGATATCATTACGGCCGAACTGACCGGACGTCCGTCACCTGTACCGTCCTTAAAGGAACAGATCATTCCGAACTACGGTGTGAAGGAGGCGGTATTCCCGTTCAATATGTTCCAGGAAGTAGACCCGATCTTAGGGCCGGAGATGCGTTCTACCGGCGAAGTGCTTGGACTCTCCCACTCCTACGGCGAAGCGTTCTATAAGGCGCAGGAGGCGACACAGAACAAGCTTCCGCTGGAGGGTACGGTTTTAATTTCCGTCAACCGCAAGGACAAAGCCGAAGTTGTGGAGGTGGCCAGAAGCTTCCACGAGGACGGATTTAAGATCGTGGCCACCGGAAATACCTATGAACTGATTCACGATGCCGGAATTCCTGCAACTCGCGTCAATAAGCTTTATGAGGGACGTCCCAACATTTTGGACATGATTACCAACGGACAGATCCAGTTAATTGTCAACTCTCCGGTCGGAAAAGACAGCATCCATGATGACAGCTATTTAAGAAAAGCCGCCATCAAGGGGAAGATTCCTTACATGACCACAATCGCCGCTGCAAAGGCAACAGCCAGCGGTATCCGGTATGTAAAGGAACACGGCAGAGGAGAGGTTCATTCGCTTCAGTCTCTGCACAGCGAAATCAGGGATAAAGAATAACCTTACTTTTCTAATGTAAGAATCCAAAAGCACCGATAACGGTTGAAATCAATCGTTGTCGGTGCTTTTATGCTTCGGAAGAATTGTTTCATCGGAAATCTGCGTGCCTCGTTTTTCCGGTTTCACCATGTCTTCCACCATGGAGATCAGCGGAAACACATCGTTGTAATGCTTCTGTATAAACATTCCGTTTCGTTCCTGGAACAACCGTTTGGCCAGCTTGTCAACGACCGGTATCACGATTCGTTCATGCTGGCACAGCATGGGGGCCACGTGGTCTATACTGCCTGTCACCTGATAATTCAGGCAGCCGCAGTGACAGTTGCAGCGGCCCATGACGGCACAGCCCTTACACTCCTCTTTTTCCAGTTCATTGCGTTCAAACAGCTCCGTACGCTTTTTCTCATCGATTCCGCCCACGACATCCCCGATCGAGAACTCTCTGTGCTCCACAAACTGGGTACAGGGATAGAGGAGGCCGTCAGGGGAGACGGATATCTGTTTTCTTCCCAGCTCACACCGTTCGTGGCAGTACTGTTTTCCCTGTATATGGCTGGCTATCTTCACCTCAAAGGGGCTGAAATAAAATTTCTCCTCCCGCTTCGTCAGTTCATAGTAAAAATCAGCCAGCTCACGGTACTGGCGTCTTAATTCGCGAACCGATTCCTTCGTCCAATTCCCCGCGTAATTCAGGCTGCAGATGAAGTAATGAAATCCCTTCTGCCACAGCTCCTTCACCCCCTGCGCATACTCTGCCGCTGTTTCCGGCGAGACGGTCATCATCACCGGCGCATAGGGGCGTGAGGCCAGGAGCATGTCCGTCACGGCTTCCAGGCGGTCATACGTGCCCGCTCCGCCGTGATCCCGCCTGAAGAAATCGTGAGCCGTTCTCGTTCCGTCGTGGGACAGAGCGATAAATATATTCTCTTTTCGGGAAAACTCCAGAAAATCCCGGTCCAGCAGCGTTCCATTGGTCGTCATCTTAAAATGAAACCGGACAGGCCTTTCCCGTTCCATGGCCCTGCAGTATGCCACCGTATCGCGAATCGTATCGCGGCACAAAAGAGGTTCCCCTCCAAAGAATATAATACCGCAGGAAGGCTCTCCGGAAGCGGCTGCCAGGCGGACTGCGTGTTCCGCGGTGGAACGGTTCATATACTCCGGTTTCTGACATACGTAGCAGTAACTGCACTGCAAATTACAGTCATTGGTCAGGTGCAGGGTCATATGCATCAGATTACCCCCTGTCCCTTCAGCCAGTCTATGAAATCCCTTACCTGCGCCTTTAAATTCTCTTCGGCAGCTGCCCGTGCCATATCATCCTGCTCTTCTGACATGGCCGCCCAGTAGTTTCCCTCTCTGCTTTCGTACTTCTTCTGGATTTTATCGTACTCTTCGATCAAATCGCCGTAGTCATAAGGATCATAGAATATTCCTACGACCACTTCCGGAGAGGCCTTTTCCAGGCTTTTTTGCAGCCTCACCGCAGTATCCTGGATCGCATAGTCCTCTACGGTTGCATATACGCCCTCTTCCGTCTCCTTCCAGTTCCCGACATCTGACTTGGACACAAACTCTATGGCGATCCTTTTATCCGGATCCCAGCCATCTGTCTGGAGACTGCCTTTCACCGTTTTTTCTTTCGTTTTTTCTGGTTCGGGATAGATATGCGTAACGGGAAGCTTTACATTTTTCAACTCCGGCGCGGCCTCCTGTGTCAGTATGAGGCCGCCGTAGCTTTCCGCCTCCGCCCGTATGATCTCAAATGCCTCCTCTTCAGACAGAAAGTATGGCGAAACGACCGAAACACAGCCGTAGGCCCCGCTTCCACCGCCGTGAATAAAGACCGGAGCGACCCGGTCCGATGCTCCCCGGGCGCCTTCCGTGCTTGCACCGCAGGCGCTTAAGGATACAGTCAGACCTAATGCCGTCATAACGTATGCGTTCTTTTCCCATCTGGACGGTATTCGTCTCAGCAGCTGCGGATCCGCCAGTATCTCCTCTTTTACCGGGTATCCGGGATTTTTATATCTGGTTACCGTTTTTACCTTCATCGCTCATCCTCCTCTGCGGGAATTCGCTGTGTGCTTCTGCATCCGGTTACTGTTTTCTATTAGAAAAGTATACCAAATTGTCCGGACGAAAGCAACATTTGCCCGATGAAGGAATTCAGTACGGTACCTCCGACACAGGAAAAAGCAAGGCTTCTTAAGTCTTCCCAAAAAGCCTCGCTTTTTCCTGTGTCTTCAATAATAGAAATCTGCTTTGACGATCCCCGGAAGGAACCATCTCTTCTTTGTATGTCAGTTTAGCGTAGCCTGAATCAGTTTCTCATGGCTGTGAGGCTCCGCCAGTTCCAGAACGCGGTTTAAGTCAAGGCCCATGGCCTCCGTGATCCGGATCCCATACTCTTCATCGGCCCAGTAGCAGTGAACGGCATGGCGGTATTTAATATTCTCTGTGACAGATGCAATATTTCTTGCGGTATTGCCAATCAGCAGCTCCCGCTTGTCCTCTGGCAGGATTCGCCACAGGTCACCGCCTGCCCGGAAGCAGTCGTCTGTGGGATCGTCCTGTGGATCGTAGGCATACATCGATCCGGATAAATCAAGCGGCGGTTCCATAACCTCAGGCTGAGCCGCCCAGTCTCCCATACTGTTGGGCGAATACGCGGGAGCGCCTCCATAATTGCCGTCCGTCCGCATGAGGCCGTCTCTGTGGTAATCATGGACTTCGACCTTAGGCCGGTTGACCGGAATTTGATTGTAGTTGATACCCAGGCGGTATCTCTGTGCGTCGCCGTATACAAACAGGCGGCCCTGCAGGAACTTATCCGGTGAAAAACCGATTCCGGGTACCACATGGGCTGGTGTAAAGGCAGACTGCTCCACTTCTGCAAAATAATTTTCCGGATTGCGGTTTAACTCCAGCACTCCCACCTTATGAAGCGGAAATTCCCTGTGGCGCCAGATCTTTGTAATATCGAAAGGATTCTCATAATGATTCCTTGCCTGCTCTTCTGTCATGATCTGAACATACATGGTCCAGCGGGGATATTCACCTTTCACGATCGACTCATACAGATCACGGCCATGGCTTTCCCTGTCTTTTGCAATCAGCGCTTCTGCCTCTTCATCCGTCAGGTTTTTAATTCCCTGCTGAGTTATAAAATGGAATTTACACCAGAAACGCTGATTATCTTTGTTGTAAAAGCTGAAGGTGTGTTCTCCGTAAAGGTTCATATGGCGGAAAGAGGCGGGAATTCCGCGGTCCGACATCACGATGGTCGTCTGATGGAACGTTTCCGGCAGCAACGTCCAGAAATCCCAGTTGTTCTGTGCAGAGCGCAGACCAGTCTGGGGATCGCGTTTTACCGCACGGTTTAAATCCGGGAAATTATGCACGTCACGCAGAAAGAAGGTTGGGGTATTATTCCCGACCAGATCCCAGTTTCCTTCTTCTGTATAGAACTTAATTGCTGCTCCGCGGATATCGCGCTCCGCATCAGCTGCTCCCCGCTCCCCTGCCACAGTTGAAAAGCGTACAAAAACATCTGTTTTTGTGCCCTTCTGCAGCACCTTTGCCTTCGTAAAAGCGGAGATATCTTCGGTACACTCAAACGTTCCGTAAGCCCCCCAGCCCTTGGCATGCATGCGTCTTTCCGGAATGACTTCTCTGTCAAAATGTGCTAATTTCTCCAGGAGCCAGACATCCTGCATCATGACCGGGCCTCTCGGACCCGCAGTCAGCGAATGTTCATTCTCAGCGACCGGTGCACCCACTTCATTTGTCAGTTTTTTCGCTTTTGTATCCATAAGTACCTCCTTCTTATCTGTAATTTCATTATATTCCTGCATCTGCACAAAGTCAAAATATTTTTGTGCATATCGCACTTTATCATTGCGATTAATCGTTATATTTTTGTCGTTATATACAAAATTATCAATGATTATGCTTTTGGGATCAGCACCTTTGCCACGCCATGTTTCCAATACTCCGGAGAAGCACCCGTGGTTCCAAATGTATGCCACAAAAAAACAATCGTTCGTGTTTGCTATACAAATACATTATTTGTAAAAATGTCCGCCTAATACGGAATATTTTTCTTGCTATTTGTTATTTCGCCCATTATAATGTAGGTAAAAGATACCCGAAAACAGCATGTTTCATAATCAAGTATTGTAAAGGGGGTTTATATCATGCAGGAACAAACCATGTGGGCACTGACCAAAAAGAAACCGGAGAAAGGCCTCTGGATGGAACGCGTGCCGGTACCTGTTGTCGGACCGAATGATGTAAAAATCAAGATTCATAAGACAGCGATCTGCGGTACGGATGTACACATCTATGAGTGGAATGACTGGGCGCAGCACACCATTCCGATTGGTCTTACTGCCGGCCACGAATACGTGGGCGAGATCGTCGAAACAGGCGCAGGTGTAACCGGACATCAGGTGGGGGATCTGGTATCCGGAGAAGGCCACATCACCTGTGGCAAATGCCGGAACTGTCTGGAAGGCCACAAAGAAAACTGCCGGGATGCAAAGGGCGTCGGTGTAAACCGGAACGGGGCGTTTGCGGAATATCTGGTGATTCCGTCCTCCAATGTGTGGCCATGTAATCCCAATATACCAGAAGAGCTCTACTCCATCTTCGATCCGTTCGGCAACGCTGCCCATACGGCGCTCTCCTACGATCTTCTGGGTGAAGACGTTCTGATCGCGGGGGCGGGACCCATCGGTATTATGGCTGCAGCGATTGCAAAGTTCTGCGGAGCTCGCCATGTGGTCGTCACGGATTTAAACGATTATCGTCTGGAGCTTGCTAAAAAGCTGGGTGCTACGAGAACCGTCAACCTGAGGAAAGAGACTCTCACCAATGTGATGAAAGCGATCGGGATGACAGAGGGATTTGACGTGGGCATGGAGATGTCAGGAAGTCCCGCAGGTCTTTCCGATATGATCCACAATATGAAGCACGGCGGCAAGATCGCGCTGTTGGGATTACAGGGACGGGAAACCACGGTTGATTTAGAGACGGTTATTTTCAATGGTCTGAATCTTCGCGGTATTTACGGCAGAAAAGTCTGGGATACCTGGTATAAGATGACCACCATGGTTCAGGCCGGCCTGGATATTTCACCTATCATCACGCACCGGTTTGATATCCGTGATTACGAAAAGGGATTTGAAGCTATGATATCCGGCCAGTCGGGCAAAGTTATTCTGGACTGGTCCCACATCAATGATAAATAAAAAAGGAGATTTAAAAATGGAACGCAAAAATGATATTTTAAGCATTTATGCAAAAGAAGTAGAGGATATCAAAGAAGCCGGCTTATTTAAGGGGGAAGCGCCGATTGCTTCCGCTCAGGGAGCCCGCGTGAAGCTGGAGGATGGCCGGGAAGTCATCAATATGTGCGCCAATAACTATCTCGGTCTTGGCGACAGCCAGAGGCTGATCGATGCTGCAAAGAGAACTTATGATAACAGGGGATACGGCATGGCTTCCGTCCGTTTCATCTGTGGAACCCAGGACATTCATAAAGAACTGGAAGCAAAGATATCCAACTTTCTCGGAACGGATGACACCATCCTTTACTCCTCCTGCTTCGATGCCAACGGCGGCCTGTTCGAGACGATTCTCTCAGAGAATGACGCAGTGATCAGCGACGAGTTAAACCACGCCTCCATCATTGATGGAGTTCGTCTCTGCAAAGCCAAACGATATCGTTATAAGAATAACGACATGACTGATCTGGAAAGCAAACTGAAAGAGGCAGATGCTGCCGGAGCAAGAATCAAACTGATCGCCACCGACGGAGTGTTCTCCATGGATGGGATCATCTGCAACTTAAAGGGCGTCTGTGATCTGGCAGACCAGTATCATGCGCTGGTCATGGTGGATGACAGCCATGCAGTGGGCTTTATCGGAAAGCACGGCCGCGGAACGGCGGAATACAACGGCGTGGAAGGCCGCGTGGATATCATCACCGGTACGCTTGGCAAGGCTCTTGGCGGAGCGTCGGGCGGATACACCTCCGGACGCAGAGAAATCATTGATCTCCTGCGCCAGAGAAGCCGTCCATACCTGTTCTCCAATACCCTGGCTCCTGCGATCGTCGGCGCCAGCCTGGAGCTGTTTGATATGCTGGAGGAGAGTACAAAGCTGCGCGATCATCTGGAGGAAACCACCGCATATTACAGAAAACAGCTGACCGACAATGGATTTGATATCATTCCGGGAACCCATCCCTGCGTACCTGTCATGCTGTACGATGAAAAACTGGCCGGAGAATTTGCAAAAAGAATGATGGCAAAGGGTGTCTATGTCGTTGCCTTCTCCTTCCCCGTTGTGCCAAAGGGAAAGGCAAGAATCCGCACTCAGGTATGTGCCAGCCATACAAAAGAAGACATTGACTTTATTATAAAATGTTTCAGGGAGGTTCGGGAAGAAATGGGCCTCAATGAAGGCTGATGATCCGTTTACAGCCGTAAGAATAAAGGGAGAGACAGGAAGTGATTCGAAGAAATCACTTCCTGTTCCTTCTCTCAAAGAATAAATACATCACCCTCGATCTCGATCACATCGTCAAGAGGAATTCTGGTTTCATCCATCAGAACGATCATGCCTTCATATTCATCTATTTTCCTGATCATTCCATTGATGGAAGTATAGTAACCGCCATCTTTTTTATCATCGGGAACAAAACGGGTAATCGTTACGGCGGGGTGTTCCCTTAATTTTCCAATCAGCACGTTTATTTTCTCATTTAAAATTTCTTTTCTGTTTTCGTCCAGCTCCATCTTCTGATCCGTAAGCCGCGCCGCTTCGTGAATGGCTGCGTCGTGACCAGTCAGGGCGGCAAACGGTGAAAACTGGGCCGCACGGTCAGCAACATCCATGGGAGGATGCACTGCGGATACGCGATGGGGTAAATGAATAATATCGTCATAACGGTGGGGGTCGTTCATTTGATTCTGCATCGATATGATACCTCCTGTGAAATTATGCCTTATGCCCGCCAATCTGGTGGTTGCGTTCCACGGTCATTGCACCCTCTTCCAGATTCATTCCTTTTAAAAGAGCATTTTTTCCGAATTTCTTTTTTATATCCAGTACTGCTTTCTGCAGATGCTTCTCCCGTTCCAGCGCCTGTTCTTCCTGTTCTCTCTGCTTCTGCAGAAGTGTATAATCCGTAAACAGATCCATCTGCTCAAAGCATTCCTGTTGTGCAGCGCTTCTTTCCTCCACCACATGGTTCGCTGTAATATATATCCTGCGGACCAGCAGATTCTTATCGATGATCCTGTCAAAAAGCGTCATCACGGCAGCCATGATCAATTTTGTGGAAGATGTCCGCCGTTCAAGGTTTATCGTTCCGTGAGCATGCTTTGGAACACTGCGTCCATAATGGTCTGTAGTGACAGGCCCCTTGTATTTTTTACTGATTTCCGGTTTTTTCAGGTTTTCTATGTCATAGCCTACAGTCAGCACCAGCTGATCCGTCACAAGTCCCTTATCCACCAGATCCAGTACCAGCTGATCCGTCATCTCCCGGACAATCAGCCTCGCTTTCCCGCTCTCATAAGGACACTGCAGTACCTGACCGGAGCCTGTGCTGTTTGTCTCCGGCTTATATGCCTTTACGTCCGCCATGGTACACGGTTCCCAGCCCCAGGCATGATCCATGAGCAGTTCCGCGTTGATGCCAAACAGCTTATAGAGCAGCTCCTCATTATGGTAATCCGATGGCTTTCCCAGGGAACATCTGGCAATATCGCCCATGGTGTATAAGCCGTTTTCTTCCAGCTTTCTGGCGTAGCCGCGTCCTACCCGCCAAAAATCGGTAAGAGGCCTGTGAGTCCACAGAATACGGCGGTAGGTACTCTCGTCCAGCTGTGCGATTCTCACACCATTCTCATCCGGTACGATATGCTTGGCTACGATATCCATGGCAACCTTACTTAAATATAAATTCGTGCCAATCCCCGCCGTGGCTGTGATCCCGGTCTCCTGCAGTACGTCCATGATGATCTTTCTTACCAGTTCCGGGGCAGAAAGCCTGTAGGTCTGAAGGTAGTCGGTCACATCCATAAAAACCTCATCAATGGAATACACATGGATATCTTCCGGAGCAATATAACGCAAATAGATATGATAAATCCTCGTACTGTATTCCATATACAATGCCATGCGGGGCGGAGCTGTCAGATAGCCGGCGGAAAGAGCCGGATTCGATCTCAGTTCCCGGTCATCCGCTGAAGAGCCGGAAAAGCGGCAGCCCGGTGCCTTTTGCTTTCGTTCTGTATTTACTTCCTTTACCTTCTGAATTACCTCAAACAATCTGGCCCGTCCGGGAATGCCGTAGGATTTGAGTGTCGGGGAAACCGCAAGACAGATTGTCTTATTCGTCCGGCTCGCATCTGCCACAACAAGATTTGTATAAAGCGGGTCCAGGCCCCGTTCTACACATTCCACGGAAGCATAGAATGACTTTAAATCGATAGCCGCATAAATTCGATTCTGCGATTTCATTGACAGCCGCCTCCAATGCAAACATATGTTCTATATATTAATAGAATACCATAGTTTGAAAAGAAAATCCAGTGTAAACAGGATGGAATGTAAAGGAAAATGATTACAGGCATAATGATATTGTTTTGCGGGATCGAATATACACTTTCCATAAGCTTACTTCGCTCCCTCCCCTGTTATGACCTCCATAACCGTCTTCGCTAGAATCTTTATGTCTCCGCCCAGCGACCAGTTCTGTATGTATCTGACATCCAGCTCCACCACCTTTTCAAAATCCAGAATCCTGCTTCTCCCCATCACCTGCCACAGTCCTGTGATTCCGGGTCTCATATTCAGCCGCTTTTTATGGTGGAGACTGTACCGTTCATACTCGTCTTCGGTTGGCGGCCGCGTTCCAACCAGCGACATATCCCCCTTCAGAACGTTAAAAAACTGCGGGAATTCGTCCAGGCTGGTTTTCCTGATAAAATGGCCGATTCCTTTAATAATCCTGGGGTCCTTTTCCAGTTTGAACATCAGCCCGCCCGCAATCTGGTTCTTTTCCATCAGCTCCTTTTTCCTCATCTCCGCATCCGGATACATGGAACGGAACTTATACATCTGAAATCGTCTACCGTTTTTTCCGACTCTCACCTGACGGAAGAAGACCGGCCCCGGCGAACAGATGCAGATGGCCGGACCAATCACGGCCAGAAGCAGCAACGTGATCAGACACCCCGCCAGTCCCCCTACAAGATCAATCATACGTTTAAGCAAAAGCTGTCTGTCTGAAATCGGACTGATGGTGGAGGTCATAACGCGAAAGCCAAACACATTCCCCATTCTGCGGTGGGGAAGCGTCTCGTAAGGCTGTTCCAGATAGAGATGCACCGTTTTTCCCATATCCAGAAGTTTTTCCGACAGTTCCAGCACGTAATCCGGTTCCTCTGCAACATTGATCAGGACCTCGTCTATGACGTGGCGGTCGATATAGTCCAGCAGTCCCTTCCGGCCAGCGCACACCTCCACGGTTCCGATCCGTTCACCCGTCATTTCCCGGTCAATCACGGCCAGACTCAAAAACCTGTAATCCCTGATTGCAGTCTCCGTAACAGCCTGCGTCATCCGTTCAGCCGCCTCTTTCGCAGCCACCACCATAATCTGACGAGTATTCTTTAAACAACTGTAACGGCGTTTTAAGTATTCCTTCAGCAGAACCCGGCCGGTATAGACGAAAAATACTGTAAATATGATTGTCAGGCAAAATATAAGCCGGGAATAGAACATACTTTTTTGAAGATACAGCAGTAATAAGAAAGCTGCGTTGACGATAAATTCCTGGCGGAACACAGCACTCATCTCTTTTATATATCCCCGCCGGATCGCTCCCTCATACACATCCAACAAAAAAGCCGTCAGCATCTGCAGAATCAGCAGCTGAAGCCCGGTTGAAACATAAGATCTTGCCGGCGCCGCTTCATGCCACAGGTAAAAAAACAGGCATGACAGCACATATGCCGCGGAAGCTCCCACCAAATCCACGATAAAAAAATCCAGGTGCCTGATCCAGCCCTTCTGCATAGTTCTCCCCCTTTTCCCGCTCAATCCGGGTACTTATCTAAAACTGAAAGTAAATAAACGCCGTATTTCCCGCATAACAGAACATCATGACAAGCAGTATCACGAGAGCCACTGCAAACTGTCCACTCATGCGATTCAACCTGACAAGCGGATAAAATCCCTCTCTCCTGTTTTTTAAAACAGCCGCCAAATGGCACGCCAAGACCAGAATGGTATAAATGACCGAATAAACATAGATATAAGCTACTCCCTCAGCGCCGGAAAACAGGCGTGTTAAAATCAGCCACGCTTTTCCACTGCTCTCCGCCCGAAAAAAAATGAACGTAAGGCATACAAACACGTAAGTCCCAGCGGTCGAAAGAAAGGAGACGATCCGTTTTGCAGCTTTCGTCTTACAGGCGATACCATACGTTTTCCGCCACTGAACCGACGCCTTGTGAATCACCAGCGCGGCTCCCTGGAGCATTCCCCATATGACAAAATGCCATCCGGCGCCATGCCAGAGCCCGCCCAGCGTCATGGTTGCCATCAGATTAAAATAGGATCGGAAACGCCCCTTTCGGTTTCCGCCCAGAGGGATATAGAGGTAATCCCGCAGCCACTCCGACAGACTGATATGCCAGCGCCTCCAGAATTCCGTCATATTTCCAGCAGCATATGGAATATTGAAATTGCGGCAGAGATCATATCCGAAGACCTTAGCCACTCCTGCCGCCATATCGGAATATCCCGAAAAATCACAGTAAATCTGTATCGTGTAGGCAACCGCCGCCAATGCTATCGAAAACGAGCTGAATGCTTCCGGTGCACGGTAAACCGCATCCACACAGACTGAAAGACGATTTGCAATCACTGTTTTTTTTACGAGTCCGAACAGAAAAATCTGAGCGCCGGTCAGCAGAGCCTCCCTGCTCATCTTTCTCTCCTCATCCAGCTGCGGAAGAAAGCTTCCCGACCGCACAATAGGTCCGGCTACCAGCTGAGGAAAAAATGAGATGTACAGAGATACTTTTACAAAGCTTTTTCTCGCCCTCACCTCCCCTCTGTATACGTCAATCAGATAACTGAGCGCCTGAAACGTATAAAAGGAGATGCCGACCGGGAGTATCACCGTGACTGCGTTTTTCCCAACGCCAAAAAGCCGGTCTGCCGTATCAATAAAAAAGTTAAAATACTTAAAGAAGCCGAGGATAATCAGGAAGCAGGCCACACCGGCCACCGCATACGCCTTCGCCTTCTTCCGGTCCTCTGCCTCCTCAATCCTGAGTGCCAGCAGATAGCTGACAAACGTCTGGAACAGCAGAAGAAACAGAAACCGCACATCCCAGTATGCATAAAACACATAGCTGGCCGCCAGAAGAATACAGTGTCGGGCATTCTCCTTTTTGACTGCCCGGCAAAGCAGATAGGTCACAAGGAATAAAATCACAAACGCCGCAGAAATAAAGGTCATGACTCTCCTCCTCCCTTCAATGCGTCATACAGAGCCTCTGCCAGTACCCGGTGGCCGAATCGGTTTAAATGCCCCTTTCCCGGCTCCGTGTTAAAAAAACCGTAAGGTACCTCCCACCGGTCCTGATAGCCGTTTAAAAACCGGTCTCCCACATCGATCCATTCCACCTGGTATCTTTCGCATACCCGGCAAAATACCTTCCAGGTCTCCAGATCCCGGTATATCTCCATGGTTCCGTCCTGCCCAAGCTCCACCTCCGGATGGTACAGAAAGATAATCCGGCCGCTGTACCTGCTGCGCATATTCTTCACGATCCGATCCAGCACAACCTCATAACTCTCATCCCCGGCATCGTCATATTGGCTCCCACCGTTCTCTCCGCCGCCTCTTCCCTGTCCTTCGGCGCTGTCCGCCTCCGCTTCGTTCTGATTTTTATTCAGCCAGTCCAGCCCAAAGGCATTGTCAAATGAAACGCGGGATCCTGCAAATTGTTTTCCCGTCAAAAGGCTGATTAGAGGGAATGCCGTCTTACCCGCTGTACGGACCTTCTCTCTCGTTCCAGCCGTCCGGGTAATTTGAGGCCCCAGCATCGTCTCATCGAAGGGACGCTCAGCCAGTCCCTTCTGCAAATGGTCCATCGGAAATTTCGTGTCCGTAATCTCCAGCACCACTGCGGAGGAGTTGGGAAATTCACTGACAGCCGCTGCAAAGCCGGAGGCCAGCTCCGGGAAATAGTGTCCATGCTGAGCCATGTTATAAATATGCAGCCGATCACTGTCTCCATAGAGCATCCCTTCCAGAAGCGTCGTATATTTATCCCTCATAGACACATTTTCCCCTACTGTATGAGAAGATCCGAGCACCAGAACGTAGTCTGAGTCTGCCAGAGGCTTCTTGGGATTCACATATCCGTTTTCATCTACGGTATGGCTCCCGGCCCCTTCCAACGCCTGAACAATACGGCCGCCAGGCTGCCAGACAGCCGAGGTTGCATCGCTGCTTCTCTCATACCAGCCCGGCATACTATAATAAAAAAAGCACAGTCCATTGACAGTCAAAAATGCCAGAAGGACGGCGCATACGGCTCTGGCCGCCGTTTTCAAGCGATCACTCAATCTCCATCCGCTCCTTTCGCTTTATTTTTCCGCTGCCCGTTTTTTCAAAGGGCGTATCCCGGAAATGAATTCTGCGGATCTGACGGTAAGTGGGCTCCTGACGGTTTAATCGTTCAACCCATGCCTTCACTTCTCTGCGCGCCTCCTCCCCGCAGTCACCCAGATAGACGATGGCTGTAATCTGTCCGTCGGACCCGCTTACAATTACCTCTTTGACATATGGACAGAAAAAAAGTTTCTGCTCCAGTTCTTCCGGACTCACATTTTCTCCGTTCGCCAGGATAATCGTATTCTTCTTCCGTCCCGTCAAATATAGAAAGCCCTCCTCATCAAGCCGCCCCAGGTCTCCGGTATAAAACCAGCCGTCCCGGATGGCGAGCTCCGTAGCCGCTCTATTTTTATAATATCCCAGCATGACGGATGGGCCTTTCACCAGAATCTCCCCCTCCTCCAGACGGAATTTATTCCTGGACAAAATCCGGCCCACACTGCCTTTCCGATGGGGATGCCAGCTGTTTATATACCCCGACGTCTCCGTCAAGCCGTATGCATTCAAAATCTGGATTCCCAGGGGAGAAAAGATTTCCTCATACTCATTCATCAAAGGTGCTCCCAGGCTGACGACAGATTTCAGGCAAGCGGCGGCCGTTTCCCTCAATCGGCGATCCTTCTTGATTTTCGAGGCCAGCAGATCCAGCTGGATTGGCACGACGCTCATGATGGAGGGTGTAAATCTGAAAATATCCCGAATCAAATACTTGATACTGGAGTTTATGAATATTGTAACGCCAAATGCCAGATACATCAGCGAAATCTGAATTCCCGCGATATGGTGCATCGGCAGCGACAGCAAAAAACGTCCTCCGCGGATTTCATCTGACGGTTCCAGCAGTACCGTCATGATATTTCTCTGACTGAGCATAACACCCTTACTCACACCGCTGGTTCCTGAAGAGTACAGGATAAATGCGGCAGAGTCCGGATCACCGGAAAAATCCGCCGCCCGCTCCTTCCCCTCACCATCTCGGGCCATTCGGCTCTCTCTGACCATATCTTCAAGGCTCAAAAGCCTGGAATCTGTTTCTCCCAGATATTCCATCAGCTCCCGGTCAGCCAGCACCAGCATCGCATCAGCGCTCCCTGCCATGGCCATGAGCTCCTCCCCCGGCAAATCCCGGTTTAAGGAAACTACCGTTTTCCCCGACAGGATAATGCCGTAGAACGCTACAAACCACTCGTAGCAGTTGGCTGCCGCCAGTCCGATATTCCCGGTATTCTCCCCCGGCATACTCCCGCTTCCGCAGATTACTTTCAGCCTGGAAGCAAATCGGCAGACGTCTGAAACCCAGTCCCCAAACGTAACGGTCCGCTCCTCTCCATTCTCCCAAAAGCAAAATGCCGGAATTTCCTTTCTCGCAGTCTGCCAGTCGTCAAGAAGCCCCGCAAATCCTTTATCCATCTCCATATCTGTCACTTTTTTCTCCTCCAATTCCTTAAAGTCCTGTACCATGCCTCCGCCGCTGAAACTATCACGGTTGCCGTAAACGTGTACAAAAATGTTTTTACCGGATTGACGTTGCCTCCTGTAATCATAATTGTAAAAATTCCATAGAAAAACAGATGAATGAAATAAATCATCCGGCTCATCTCCTTTATGAACGGGAATATCGGACTGTCCGCCGAACGTATTTCCAGAATCCACAAAAATATGCAGAAGATACAGCCTGCCAGCAACAGATTAGCCGTAAGATACAGGTCATAGAATAAATATGCCGCGATTCCAAGTCCCGCCGCCCCGGACGCCAGAACGCTCTTCCGTCTCTCCCTCATGTGCTTCGCAGCGTACAGTCCCAGACTTACAAAGAAAAACCCGGAAAACAATGCGTTGTAGGTACTTCCAAACACGGTAAAGTATCCCTCCACAAGTCTCTCTCCCGGATAGCCATGGAAACCGGAAAGCACATCCAGAACACGGCCCACCACAAAAAATACAGCAGCCAGACCCGTCATCCCGCGTTCCCGAAGTCCGGCTCGCGCCAGAAAAAAGACAAACAGTTCAGATACCATCAGCGCCATCAGATACCATAAATGCCAGGAAAGGTAATTTCTGCCCAGAACAACGATTCCCCAGATAATATCCACAGCAGCTTTCAGCGGCGTTCTGTGATAGACTGCCGCCTCCCCATAGATAGAAAACGGCAGATAGAAAAGGCTCCATAAGAGATATTGACGCAGCTGGAGGCACAGCGCCCTGATGAGCCGCCCTTTATCCTCTGTGCGAAGCGGAAATTCCATATCCCGGAATATGAAAAACCCGGAAACCAGAAAAAAATAAGAAACCGCGGTTCCTGTAAAAAGGCTCAGAATCCGTGGAAGCGCAATCCCCTGCATCCCGTCCCAGGGCCTGCAGTGATAGGTGAGCACAAGCAGCGCCATCACAAGACGGCCCGCATCAATTGAATTCACACGTTGTTTCCCCATCTCGCTCATCTGGTCCTCCTTTTTTTCAAAACACCAGTTAACCGTTCTGTCAGCATCCCCCACTCTTCGCTGTGCCCGAAAACGAGAGACACCGCACCTGCGTAAACTGCCGTGCTCAGCAGTCCCTTACCGATAAAGAACAGAAAATTCCGGTCTGGGATCCGTGTAAGAAACAGCCAGAGAATCACCCCACATGAAACAGTCACTGCACTGTATTTTAAATATTCCACAAAATATCGTCCCAGTTTTTTCTTCCACTCTTCCTGGATGCCATACTTAAAAAACACCAGTGGTTCCACCCAAAAATTTGTGAGCATCGTACTGATGATCGTACCGGCCAGAACGCCCGCCACGGAAAAGCGTTTTACCAGCGCAATAGATACCACCAGATTCAACACCGCTTCCACCACCGGCTTATATCGGTCGCGTCGGTACAGCCCCATGCCATCGCGGAATTTTAATGTAATCTGCCTCATACCGTGAAGATAAAAGTCAGCCACAATCAAAAATACCACCGGCGTCCCCATAGTATATTCCCAGCCAAAAAAGAGACCGATAAAGGGATTGAACAGCAGAAACAGACAGACCGCCAGGTAACCGTACACCATGGAGAGCAGAAAGTTCAGTTCCCTGTGTACGCGACTAATTTTTTCATGATCCGAAGTAGCGGCCAAATTCCCGATTCCGGCCGCAACAGCGCCGTACAGATACGACATCAGCAGCTTCATACTGTTTAAGATCATCTTATAGTTGGAATAGAGTCCTACTGACGCAAGACCTACGAACGCAGAAATAATTAAATTATCCGTGTTCGATACCACCACAGCGCCGAATTTATGCATGGCCATGGCTGAGATGTCTTTTAAAATTCGCTTTTTCTCTCCTTCTTCTGGCAGTCCAAGCCCCTTGCGCCTGATATATGGATATAAGTATCCCGCCGCCCGGGCCAGGATGAGATTGGACACAAACTGAGCCCCTATCTGAAGCGCCAAATATAAATAGAAATTCCCTGTCAACAGAATCACTCCGATCTGCAGCAGAATCTGCAGTGAACGCACCCCCTGCGTAACCGATGTGATCAGAAACGTCTTCTGATGAGCGGTAATTACCGACTGCCTGTAGGAGAGAAAATAGGAGCTGACCGTATCGAAGAGATACATCAGGTAAATAAGCGGCATACATGGAATCCCTGTTCCGTCCTTCACCAGATAAGAGAGGAACGGAAGAAGCGCCAGCCCGGCCGCGAATACGAAGGCCCCAACCAGGCGGTACAACAGCCGGTATAGATTCAACAGCCTGCATATTTCATCCTGATTCTCCTCCGCTGCCGGTCGGTAAAGACCATAGATCATTGCCGTTCCAATCCCCAGCTCTGCCATGGATAAAACCGTCAGAATATTGGTGAACAGTCCATTGACTCCGAGATACTGAATGGCAAAACAGCGAATAAATATCTTCCGGCTGATAAACAGAAGAATTACATTGACAAACTGCCCGGCAACGGAAACTGCCATATTATAAATCGAATATTTTGTTCTCATACGCTCCGCCCGATTTTTACTGAAATGATTTTCTATTTTCCCCGTTGTGCAAGCAGCTTCTCAATCTCATCCGCCATCTCCTGTACAGTCGCAATCTTACCCAAAAGGCGTTCCGGTATCCGAATCTCGAAGGCGGCCTCCAAATCAGCCAGCATGGCAAAAATCTCCACAGATGCCATCTCCAGATCATCCATAAAGGAATCCCCGGCCATCACTTCCTCCATATCAGATGCCTCTTTCGTAATTGCAGTTACCTTCTCCAGAATTTGATCTTTATTCATGACACATGTCCTCCTGAACTTTTATTTTTTTGTTTCCACTGTATTCTTTGTTGTCGCCTCCATCTCCTTTTCCAGCAGGGCCTCCGCGATATAATCTCCCAGCAGGGCCTGTCCCCTCTCATTAGGATGTACGCCATCCAGCGTAAAAGAGTCGCCTGGAAGGATTCCGCATTCTGCGGTATCTATGAGATATGAGCCGGTTTTCTCTGCGGTCTCCCGTATCACACAGTTGAGCGCCTCTGTCTGTACCGGATCCATGACCGTAAAACCATAGTAGGTACAAATGCAGAGCTCTGCCCGGGGATATTTCCTGCGAATCCGATCGACTGCTTCCTCATAATGCTTCCCGATCTCCGGAAGTTCCACGGCCTGGTCATAGTCATTGGCTCCCAAAAGAATCACGATTACATCCGGTTCGCCGTTGATTCCAGTTAACGCTTCACAGCGGCTGCTGTCTGCGTATAAGGGGCTTCCGTCCACCAGTTCATCCGGCACCGTGAAGCCGGAACCTCCGCAGGCATTGACCCGGCTGATGGTCATGCCCGTCCTGGCAGCAGTCCGCATCCACCACATGGACTGCACGTCAAAATGAGATTTGTTATAATAAGCCCGGTACTCCTCCGGAATATAATTTTCATACGCGCTGATACTGTCTCCGAGAACAGAGAGACGTTTCCCCTTGTATGGTGTTTCAGCTGCCTCCGGGAGTCCGTAGGCTGAAAGTGCCAGCGTCTCCTCTTCCCCGGTCTTCCAAGCCAGTGAGATCACCGCCGCCTCCTCCATAACCGGGATCCGATGCGTTCCGCCGCCAAACCATTGCTTCCAGATTACTTTTCCCTTTCCATCCAGCATAAAAACCGGACGTTCTACCGGCTCTGCAAAATGAAAAGAAATCTCTTTCGGAAATCCGGTCTGATCCCCCGGTACGATCAGACAGACTCCCATCGTTTCGTCCTCCACCAGCTGGTATCCGCCGTCTTTTATATCATAATACTTTCCGGACACATACTGAACCAGCAGCTCTTCCGGTCTGTCTGCCCGTTTCTCCCAGGGTCTGCCAAGCAGAGCCGCCAATGCAGCAATGAAAACCAGAAGCATCAGCAGAATTCCTGCAATCCCTTTCATAATCCGTTCCATCGACGCTCCCTCTCTCTATCGCAACTTTAACGCTTCTTCCCTGCGGCCTTCTCTTCTTCTCACAGCAGCAGCCTTTTTAACAATCCCATACAGGAAAAGGATCACCACCAGACGGGTACAGAGCAGAAGAAACCATGTTTTCCAGTAGGACTCCGTAATCAGAAACGGCTTGTCCCTCCAGAAAAATACCATATGTTCATACGTGTGCAGGCAGAGAATCCACAGAGAATTCTTACCAAAGAACAGTACCGGCCTCCAAAAGCACCATTCCGGATTATAGAAATACAGATAGATCCGCAGCGCCAGAAAGGAACCGCAGAGCATTCCCACATAATCAAGGAACAGTAATTTCCATACATTTGATCCCAAATTGGCATCTCCGTATACTGCACAGAAGGAAAAGACGGCCGCGCACACTACGTAATTCCAAAAAGGAAGCTTCCGGAACAGCAGATTTTCCTTTTTTATGCGATAACCAAAATAGAGAAACCCCACCGCCGTCAGCGACTGCAGAATACAGTATGGAAGAATCTGTGATACACGGCTGAACAGAACTCCGGCGGCGGCACAGCCGCACACAGATGCAAGCTGCGCTCTTCGGCTCTTAAGCTTCATAATCATCGTCAGGAGAATCCAGCTAAAAAACAGAGCTACCAGAAACCAGACCGACTGAATGGAGCGGATCTCAAACCGGCCCAGATGCGTATAGGCGACCATACCAGTCAAAAAGCCTGACGTATACTTGCTGAGACCCTGCCAGAAATATCGTCCTGCGGACATATTGAGCGCGCAGCCGGTGAGGGCCGAGGCCGCGGCCACGGCCGCATATGGCTTCAAAAGCATTTCAGCCTGCTTCTTTCCTGCCTTTTTGACACTTACCGGTTTGAAATTATAGCCGCTCATTACAAACAGAACCGCCATTGATATCCCTGTCAGATTTTCTGCAAGACTGAACGGCCTCGGGACGGTCAGTCCGGGATTCATGACCCATACATCTGTATGACAGTGAATCGCAATTACAAACAGAATGATGAGCCCCTTCAGGCAATCAAACATGCCCAGTGTATTTTTCTTTATCCAGTTCAACGAATCCCTCCCGCCCTCACTATAGATTCCACCGCTTCATAATTTCTCCGGCAGTTGTTCTGATCCCTCACCGGAAAAAATTCTCCAGCCCTCAAAAGATAGCGCTGCTCCGGAATACACCCGCGTGCCATCAGACGTTCCAGCTCCTCGAAAAGCGCGCCGCGCTCTGCCGACACAGGACCAAACCCATCCCGCTCATAGCTAAAGTACCCCTCCCGATAATGCTCCCCACGGAAACGTTCCCTGTCAAACTGATAATAGATAACCGGTTTGCGCATATATGCAAAATCAAAGAATACAGAAGAAAAATCCGTAATCAGGATATCCGTCCGGATCAACAGCTCCTGAATCAGGCTGCCATTCACAGCAGCTGTCTCGATTTCGCCGGAGGACGGGCGAAACAAACCGAGAAATTTCTGAACCTCATGATGGGGGCAGAAAATCAGGCGGAAGCCGTATTTGGAAAGCAGAGCAGAAAGCCTGATGTCCTCTAAAAGTCCATTGATTTCTTTAAAATACCGGCTCTCCAGAAATTCTTTTTCCGATATATCCTTCAGATATGACCTCCAGGTCGGCATGAAGAGTATGAAGCGGCTGCCGCTGTTTTTTTCCACTGGCAGCGCGTCATAACGGCACAGCCCCAGATACTGAATCACGCCTGCCGGATGGCCAAAAGCCCGGATCAGATAATCCGCCTCCTTTTTTGCTCCGCTGACAAAGAGATCAAGCCGCACATGATTTCCGTAGAGATATGGGAGATCGTCCTTGATAATTCCATGCTGAAGGAAAACCTTCTTTCCCGGCACGAGATGCAATCGGTCCAGTTCTGTAAAAAAATACATATCTGGGGTAAATCCCATAATGTGGGTACTGATTTTAACTTCCGCAAGCAGAATGGCCAGGTAATGTTCAAAGCTTCCAAAGTCGATCAGCTTCCCCAATGGTTCCACTGTCCCCCGATCGGGCGACGACGGGGAAATAACAAACGCGGCATTGATATCCTTGTGATTTTCGCAGAGATACTTAAAAAAATGATAACCGTTATCTCCCGCATCCACCCCGCGCTCGGAAATCAGCCACAGATTGCGGAAGGCCGGCCGTTTCCTTACAAATACTGATACAGCGGCAGCAGTCAGATAAATCAGCAAATATCCTGCGTACCTCAGCTTATCTGTCAAATGAATCCATTTAGTTCCCATACGCTCCTCCCTTTACCAGTTGCATAAGAACATCGGCATACCGCTCTGCGGCTTTTTCGGCCGAGAACTCCATAGCCCTGCTTTTAAGCAGCGCCTTGTCCGGCCGCTTTCTCAGACTTTCCAGGATTCCCTCTGCCAGAGCCGTCTCATCCTGTGGCCTGACGAGGCGGCCATAGACCCCATCCGCCAGAATCTCCCGTGGACCGGATGGGCAGTCGACGCTCACAATCCTTGCGCCGCACGCCAGCGCTTCAATGAGTACTGACGGCAGCCCTTCATAGATCGAAGTAAGAACCACGGCGTCCGCCATCTTAAAAAAAACGTAGGGATTCTCTACATAGCCTGTAAAATCCACCTTCCGGCGGATTCCCATAAAACAGGCCAGCTCCTCCAGCTCCGTTTGCAGCTCCCCCTCTCCTAAGAGGATCAAACGGTAATCTCCCCTCTCATTTAACTGTTTAAGGGTCTGGAACATCAGCCGATGGTTCTTGACCGGACTCAGACGTCCCGCCAGTACCAGAGTTACGAAGCCTCGGTCCTTCGAAAGCCACGGATGGGATGCTGTTTCTTCCTGAAGCCGAAATATTTCCTGGTTCACCACCGGATTATAGATGGTGACCACCTGCTCTTTACGAGCTCTGCATACCTCTATATAATCCCGGCGTACTGCCTCCGATACTGCAATCACCCTGTCATACTTACGGTTCAGTACCGGAAACAGAAGTTCCCTCATTCTCTGAAAACTGTGTACCTCCATGGAAAGAGTGCTGTGTACCACGGACACCAGTGGAATTCTCTTCCTCCTGGTAACTGCTGCCAGAGCCGCCACCTGGCTCATCTCCGCGGTCACCGCCAGAAGCACATCGTAACCGCCTGGCATCATCGCCCTGCGAAGAAGGACTATATTCCTTATATTTTTGATAAGCTTCCTCTTTTCAGGCAATGCGAAATCAGTTACCATTACCCCCTCAGGGACCTGATTTTTCAGCGGTCCGCAGTCATGACGGATCAGAATAGTCACCGAGTGACCTGCTTCTTTCAATGCCCTTGCCAGAAAGAGCGTCATCTTCTCCGCTCCCCCATCATCAAACCGGTGAAAAAAAACAGCGATATTAAGTTTTTTCATTTCCACCAATTTTCGTCTCCTTCGCAAACTGTTCATATCCGAAGGCCATAATCATCACAGACATGGACAGCGTCGTATAATAGTGGTAATAAGCGTTTTCGGTCATAAAGGTAACAAAAACCGTAAGAATAAAGCAAAAAGAGAGGATACCGTGACGACAGCCCAGATCACTCCATTCTTTATGAAAGAAATACTTCACTCTCACATTCAGGAAGAGCCACAGCCAAATACAGAAGCCAAATGCCCCCAATTCGATATACTGTCTCAGAAAATCATTATGAATATCTCCGAAAATATAGCCGTTGACGTTGACGATCAGCTCCCCACTGGCCATCATCCCGGATACAAAGCCGGCCCCATGCCCCAGAAAGCCAGGGCTCATCTCATAATAAGGCCGAAAATAGTCGAGTACATCGATTCGGGAATTTGTGTTAATTCCCATCGCCTCCAGCCAGTGAAAGAGGCCGCGGCTGCAGGCAGCCACATAACAGACGGCTGCTCCAATTCCAATCCAGCAGACCGCGGCAGAAATCCTCCTGCCGAAACGTCCCGGCATACGATTTAAAATGATACCGGCGGCGCATGCCACCACCACCGCCAGAAGCACGCTCCGTTTCAGCCCCAGAAGAAAGCATGCGGTGCTCAGTACCGCCAGCCCCACATATTTTTCCGATTCCCGACGGTTTAAAAAGAAATAAACCAGAAAAAGCCCCAGTGCATACGAGTATCCCAGTACCTCAAAGCTTTTCATAATCGGACCGGTATCGCCGGTCATCGTCACAATCAATCTAATATATTCCCTAAAGAAAGCATTGGCTCCATTCAGGCGAATCACCTTCAGAATATAGACCGCATTGGCAGCCAGAAGCGCTGACAGTTGCAGAAATACGCCCTTTTTTCCAAACAGATACAGAGCGGAACCGGCCGCCAGTACAGCAATTATCTCATAGATCACAAAGAAAAATCCTCGGCTCATCACTTTTACGGGCGCATACCCCAACACCCAGACCACCATCGAATAGAGCAGAGTCCACAGGTAAGGCAGGCATAAAATTCCGGCATAGCGAAGCGTCATCACCATACGTTTCATATTCGGCGATATCAAAAACATAAGCAGCGCCAAACCGACGATCGCCATGCCGAACAGGTAACGGAACATAAAGCCAACCCCGCCCAGTGTAATATCCTGGGAGACGTAGTAAAACATCGGTATGGCAAGCAGAAGATATATTGCTTTTAAAATCCACTCTTTTCTTTTCTCCATCACTTTCCGCCCCTTATGACACCTCCGTGTGATCTTCCGCCTCTTCAGAACCAGCTTCTGCTTCCTCTCTGGCGGCGGCAGCCTGCTTAACTGCGTCTTCTTCCTCCCATGTCCTGGCATCGCCTTCCCGCTGCTCATTTTTAGAGAGATTTTTCGCACGTGCCAGCGCCTGGAGCAGAAGCGTTTTCATATCGTACACCTGCTCCTTTGCAGCTTCGGCAATTCCATCCCGGAATTCTATTGTACAGTCAGCCGCTTCGTTGTAGGAGGCCGTTTCGTCCCTAAGCCGCCGCATCATCCCTCTTGTCTGAGTTTCCGTGGTATCTTTTAAGAACACCACAAACTGTCCCAGGCCGTTCATGGCAATAAATCTTTCGTCTCCCTCCTGCTCAAAGCCCGCCTTCACCAGTTCCAGGAATTTGCGGATCATCTGATCACAAGCCTCCATTCCGTACTGCCTGTTCTTATCCTTCACATGATCCAGAATCAGATAGAGACAGGTAACATTCTCCTTCAGAGACACCCCTCCCTGTCTCGCCATATAACGGTCGCAGGCCAGTTTATTCGGAATCTGAAACTTGTGATCCGTGTAGGCGTGGTAATCAAAAATATCGCCAAGCCTACCGATGATTATTGCCGCCATGGAGAGAAGAACAGCAAATACCGCCACCGCAATACAGGAATAAAGTGCCAGGCGGATACCCTCCGTTACAACAATATTGCTGACCAGTCCCACATTGGCCGCGCCGGAATATTCATTATACTCCCGGTTTGTATCGTCAAGAATCTGATACAATTGATTGAGACGTCCAACCAACGATTTCACCATTGCATCAGCCTGTATGGCTGCCTCGGCTGGAGGAATTCCAGACTCCAGGCTATGCACTCCCATAACTTCCGCATCCGGAATACCTGTCTCTGGGGTATCTGTCGACGGAATGTCCGCTCTGAGGCCATTGCCTTCTGGACTATCCGCATTTGCCACTTCTTCGGGAACCGTCTGCTTGCCATTGGCCCCCTCCGGTACATCAGTCCCGGCTGACTTCACATCTATTTGCAGCCCCGACTCAATACGCCCTTCATAGAGGTCTATCACATACTGACAGTACTCATTATCAATGATCCCATACTCCATACTCGTCCGGTTTGAAACATAGGTTTTCAAAAGATCGTCATATTCTACCGTCACATCCGGTTTTAACCAGGTATCCTCACTGTCCCTATAATAGCCGTCATGAACATTATCCAGGATATAATCGGAGCTGATCTCCGTATTTCCCGATTCTCTCATCAGTTTGACATAAGAGGCTATAATATCATCTATGGATTTGATCTGGGCTTTTGCCGCGCTGTTGGCGATCTCCTGGCTGTCTATACGGCTCTGGTACTTTGCAGTCAATACCTCCTTATTCTTTGTCACCTTGTGGTTAAGAATATAGGCAAACAGATTCGGAAGTTCAATCTCGGAAATCTCCTGAAATTCCCGGTACAGATCATTGAAGGAATAGCCGGTAGCCGAAGATCGGAAGCCGCTGTTTCCCTGCACTCTCCCAGTCAGCCCGGTCAGCACTTTAGACACGGAATCATCCATCAGTTCAGCCATCTCAAGATAATCGTAATTCCCCTCATCTAAACCGGATATATTGTTCGCCACTGTGGTTCCATTGATGTGGTTTTCCGCATAGGAAGATAAATACACGTCAATCATATTGTCCAGGACCTGACGTGCAAATGCCCCCGGGTGGATCGAATCCCTGTATTTTGCCGTGAAGGAAACGAGGTACTTGCCGGATTTTTTCTCCAGTTCCTCTCCAAGGCTGTTTTTTGCCTCCTGCATGGCTCTCTCTTCCGCTGTCATTAAGTGTTCCACCTTAACCCGGGAGCGGAGCTCATCCAGATTATAGCTGTCATACTCCATCCCCATCCGTTCGAACACCTGCTGCATGACCTGAACGGAATAGATCTCCGAAGTATCAATCTCCGTTCCGTCCGGCGCTTTTCCCAGCCCGGCGTTTTCATTCATATACTCGATAATTGCCGATACGGTATACGTCTGCTGCCGCATGGATACCAGATAGAATAAAATACCCGACAGAAGGGATAGAAGGATGATGAGCAGGCGGTATTTTTTTATATACGTAAATGGCTCAAATCGTTTCATTTTTCCGTCTCCTTCCTTCCGTAGGGACAGCCGACGCCAGCAACAGTACGGCCGCCGCAAACGCTGCGGTCAGAAGGGCTGCCCGCTTTAAGCTGTATCGGTCTTTCCATGCTCTGCTTTCCGGTGTAATCACGAGATAACCCTTCGACTTTTCCACCTCATACTCCTCCACCAGAGTCTTTGCACTCACAGCCAGATCCGCCAGTTCATTCTTCAGTATCGTAATCATCCCATCTACCGACCTGGTTTCCTGTTCACCTGCCTGCGAATACAGGAGCTTTGAAATGGACAGATTGTTTGTCTCGATCTCAGCCTGCAGACGCGTCGCATTTTTGACATAGAAGTCGGCCTCATCGGCAAAATTGTCTACCCCTATTTTGGTCCTGCCCATATAGAATTCTCCCTTTTCATCCCGCGTCGGTATCAGCACGACGGTCGCCATGTCACGGTCATACCGCTCGATTGCCTCCAGTCTTACCGCATGGGCAGCCAGATTTTTCATATATGTGGTATTTTTCATCCTGTTTAAATAATTCAGCTTGGAAATATAGCTCTCTTTTTCCTCCGACACACCAGTGCTAAGCACATATGCCTTCAGCCGTTCCAGCTCCACATTCTTATAGTCTTCCGCTTTCCCGGCGATCGAGCTAAAGTTTTCTCCGTTTTCGCCGGACCGGAAGGAGGGCGCCTCCATGCTCAGGGTATTCATATATTCCTGGATATTGGCCGCCTGAGTTCCCAGAATCTGAATCTTATCAAGATAATCGGCCTCATCCACTGCCTGGAAATCCGGTTCGAGCACATCGGTCCTGCGCCTGAAGCTGTCCAGAAATCTTTCGTAATAGGCGTTGGCTGCAATGGTTACAGCCTCATAAGGATCAAGTCCTGCCGTCTGCTTTGTCATCCTGTAATTCAGCAGATACTCGGTAGAAACGTAATACCGCTCCGGTGTGAGTGTCTCTCCGGCCTCCACCGGCGAAACCGAAAATGATTCCCTCAGTTCTCCCGGCGTAATACCGGAATACCCGCTTTCGGCTAAAACTGATTCCATAATCCCGTCGTCAATCATATCAAAGGTGTTAAACCGGGTCTTATTAGGATTTAATCCCCTGGAAGCCTGCGGATAATTGAGGCCAATCAGTACCCTGGCCTCTGTCTGGTCCTGTATCAGCTTCATTCCAAGGAATGTCAGCAGATACAGCACAATACAGACAATTGCCAGAGGCAGTCTGGCGCTCATTGCTTTGAGATGCCTTCGCAGCCGCGTTTTTATCCCTGCGCTCCCCGTCTCCGTGTTGGCGGAAAACAGAAATGCGACTCCCGTCAGTCCCACCACCAGTATCATGAGCACCAGCGCGTACTTCAGTATCATTACTATTACCATGTAAAAACCTCGCTTCCTAATCTTTCTGTACTACATCCACAATCACCAGCTCAGGCCTGTTCCATATCCGCGGCACGATCGTATGGTCTCCCAGTCCGCGGCTCACAATCAGAGTCCCCCTGCCCAGCTTATAAAGTCCCCCGCTGTACTTTGGAAACAGCCCTTCATCCTTGTGGTAAATTCCTCCAATCCCCGGAATTCTGATCTGTCCCCCATGGTAATGACCGGCAAACGCCAGATCAAAGTCCGCATCCCAGAGACACCGGCTGAATACAGACGGATAATGGGAGAGCGCAATTTTAAACGCATTACTCTTTTCAAAATCCGCCTTCTCCTGTTCAGTCTCTTCCGAATACTCTTTTTCCGGCATCGAAAAGGCTCCCAGAGCGATCATGTTTTCTCCGATTTTCACATCCGTTTCTCCCTGATACAGGACAGAGATCCCATCCTGTATCAGATAGGCGTCCAGTGGTATCTGATACCCACTTTTTAAGTACATAAGATTTGCCTCGTGATTCCCAAGAATATAATAGACCGGCGCTATTTTTTTCAGTTCCGCGCAGAGCGCTGTCACCACCCCGATATCCGGATCATCATCGTTAACCATGTCGCCCAGCATCAGAATGAGATCCGGTTGTTCCTGCTGCGTCCTCCTGACTAATTCCTGGTTGTGTATTCCATACTGGTGATTATGGAGATCGCTGAATACTGCAATCCGGATGGTTCCCGTTATCTTTTCCGAAGATATGGTATAATGAGTCGTTTCCAGCTTCCGCCCCGACAGAATAAAGTATCCCAGCCCGCAAACCAATAAAAAAAATACGAGAAATGCTGTTCTGCGGGCTGCCGGACTGTGTTTTTTCCTTCCCTTAATACTTTGCTTTGCCATGTGCATACTCTTCCTCATAGATTTTCTTTAACTGTAATACGCAGGCTTCCATGGAAAACTGCTCCTGAATCAGACGGCGGCCGGCCTGGCTGAACGCTTCCCGCAGCTCCCTTTTTTGAATCAGCTCCAAAAGTCGTTCCTTTAACTGGGCCACATCGCCCGGACGGATTAAAAATCCGGTTTCCCCCTCCCGGATCACCTCCGGTATGGAAGCAATCGCTGTACTGATCCCAGGTATCCCTCTTGCCATCGTCTCCAGAATGCTCATGGGAAGTGCCTCAAAATAAGAGGGAAGCACATGGATCATCGTCTGCTTTAAGCATTCCTCCTTCTCTTTTCCGGTCAGCCAGCCGACGTGTTTTACCCGGTGCTCCAGCTTATATTCCCTGACGACTTCCTTTACGTGGTCCACATCCCCGTCGCCGCAGAGCCAGAGCGTAACCTCCTTGGGAAGCTGCGGCTCCAGCTCCGCGACCGCTCTCAGCAAATCGTATACGCCTTTGCGTTTTCCCAGACGGCCCAGGAGCAGAATTCCGGCAGCCTCCGGATTATACTCATTTATGAGCGGAACCGAGACGGCATTGTGAAGCACCTCGACCCTTGCAGCAGGCGCTTTTTTCAGCATACGTTCACGCAGATAATCAGACAGAACCAGATTTAGATCAGCCTGTTCCAAAATCTTTGTGATATATCGTTTCTTCCTTCTGCTCAGCTTCTCATAGAAATCTTCAAACTCAGCTCCGTGATGATGCAGGATTACAGGAATAGAGAACCAACCGCACAGCCTGGTAAGAAGCGCTTTCCGGTAAAAGCTCCCGCGCTCGGACACGTGCAAATGAGCTGCCGCCACTCCTCCCCCTGCTATCAGATGCAGAATTTTGACGCAGGCAACGGCAAAATACAGGATTTTTTTAAGACTTCCACCTTCCGTGTGCGTCGGTATGTAATGAAGTTTCACCCTCCCCCATTCCTGAAAATCAAGATAATTTTGAACAACTGTGACCATACCGCCTTTTACAGTATTCAAATCAGAACAGCACATCAAAACATGGATATCTTCTTCCATTCCCCTCCATCTCCCATCTTCCCTATGGCAAATCCCTGCCCAACAGCAGCTCTATCAGACTTCGTTTCCGTTCATTTCCCGTTCCATACGAGGAAAGCTTCGGCTTTCCCACGTAATTCCGTTTTCTTTCCAGAGCCGACGGCCTGTATTTCCACGCCAGATAGAATATCTTCATGTCATCGATGAAATACCGTTTAAAGAGACGTTTCGGTTCCATCATAAACCGGTAAAACCATTCCAGTCCCCGCCTGCTCATCCACTGGGGGCACCGTCTCACATTGCCTGCAATAAAATCCACCGTGGCTCCCGCACAAATAGATATACCGGCCTGATATATAGCCTGGTTTTGGTGAATATACATCTCCTGTTTCGGGCAGCCCAGACATACAATCAACAAATCCGGCTTTGCTTCGCTGACCCGAATGTTGATGGAAGCCACCTCGTTCTCATCGCGCTCAAATCCCAGCGGAGGAGAGTATGTACCAACAATGCGAATTTCCTCCAGATCACGCTCCAGATTCTTTCGGGCCTGTTCGGCAACCCCAGGTGCACCTCCCAGTATATAAATACTTCTTTTATCTTTTGCCGCAGCTTCTAAGAGGATCGGAACCAGATCAGAACCGGAGATTTTCCCACGTATCGGCTTTTTATGCCATCTCGATATCCATATCAAAGGCATCCCGTCCACAAACACGTAGTCCGCCTGATCGATCGCCTCCTTCAGTGCTCTGTTTTTTTCCATTTTGATTACTACATCTGCATTGATAAAAGCGACTTTTGACCGTTTTCCCGAATTGGCATCTTCCCTGATTCGGGAGGCTGCTTCTTCCATCGTCATATTGTTGATATATGAATTTAAAAACCGTTCTCTCTTTTCCAACCTGTTCTCCTTTCCGACTCTTGTTCTACTGATCTACTAATATTTCCATTGCTTCAGAAAGCGTCAGCTCCACATACTCTCCCCAATGAACACCGGAGCGGCTGACGGTTACCGACTGCCAGATCTCCTTTTCCTTCAGAATCCCGAATCGGGCCGTCATTATTTTCTTCCTCATATCAATCACCGCAACACTTCCATTTTCCAGCTTAATCTTCAGTTTATAATTTTCCTGTGGCAAAGCCTCTACAATCCTGCTGTTCACTTCATATCACCTCCGTTATCCCTCTGACTGCCCGTATCGTTTTAAATTATATTCATTCTACTGGTTTCCTCCGTCCATAAAAAGGTAGGGGGTGGGTGTGTCTTTCTGTCAATAAAAAGACACACCCACCCCCTATCGGGACACCACCGCCTGTATGCTAAACAGACTCTCTGTTTTCAAACCACTGCTTCTGTTCTATTAACTCCTCCCTGTTATGAATCTCCAGCTTTCGAAATATCGTCACCATCGCTCTCTTTACCGTGCTTTGCGCCAGACAGAGTTCTGCCGCGATTTCGCTGTTGGTCCTCCCTCCCGAGGCCAGCTGCGCCATCTGCTGCTCCCGCATGGTCAAAAGCTCGCTCCTTTTCTGTCTGCCGGCTCCGGCCAGACGTTCCCGTCCCTCTTCCAACCGTTTTGCGAGCCGCCTAATAGACCTTACCGCCGGTCTGTAACATTCCATCATTACAGCCACTTCCATCAAAGGGGCCAGTTCCCGGCAGTTTTCGGCGAAAGGCAGAATCATTCCGTCTGTCAGAGCCATGTCCAGCCCATATTTAAGAGTTCCGAGCGCCTGGCTCTCCCAGCCCATTGCGTACTGAGCAGCAGCCAGATAAATTTCTGCATAAATGACAAACAGCATATGCCTGGTATAAAGTTCCTGACTTAAAAGTACCTCAAATACACCTATGATTTTCTCGTAGCTGCCCTCCAAAAGCAGCGACTTGCCATAAATAATATGATAGGATGGATAAGCGAACAGCGTGAGGTTGTGGCTCATCCCATTTCCCGAACGAATCCAGGAGGAAATCTGTTTTCCCCTTCCCATATATCCGTGGTAGTAGCTTCGGTGCAGCTCCATCATCTGTCGCATAGAAACTCCCTGGTTCCGGCTGTTCTGCGCCATCTGATCCATCTCTTCAAGTCTGCCGTTTACGTCTGCCTTATCACCTGCAAGAAGCGCCAGACGAAGCTGTAAAAATTTTACATAAAAAAGATTTGATGTTTCTCCGCTTCCGGCAATCAGCACCTCTGCCGCATATGCCTTAATTCTGGCCTGTGCTTCCTTTCCCTGAAAATAAAATTTTTCTGCCTCCATAAGCTCTATAATCCCCGCATCCCTGCGCCCTGCAATGCTTCCATACACTTCCAGAAGCTCTTCCATCTGCACAATTTCTTCCTCCAGACGGCCGCTGTCTCTGTGAAACAGCAGCAGCAGCGATGGCGCGCCCACCGTCCACACGGAATCCTGTTCAGCCAGAATTTTCATCATACCCTGCGCCGTCTGTGCCGCTTCCAGAAACTTTTGTTTCATCAGCGAAATCTGATTAAATTCACGGAATGCCTGAATAAAATCTATCATCCCGTTTAAGAACTTCCATTGTGGGTCCTCTGTCGAAAGAGCTTCCGCCGCCTTACAGATTGTCCCAAGGCAACGCTCAAAGGCCTCCCGATCATCAACCAAAAATGCGTGAATCGCCATAAACAGCATGGCCGACGTATGCTCTGTTTTTATTTGTTCCGGACAACGATCCATGATGCCGGAGAAAAACTGCCACTCCTGCGCCGAGATACACCTTCCCTGATCCGCCTCAATCGCCTTCATCACACCGTCAAACTGATCGGCCGCCTCATAATACCGGATTGCCTGAAAATACTCTTTTTCCTGTAAAAACCAGTCTCCGCAGCGCTCGTAGCATGCATATCGCGCCTCCTCTTTCAGCCGGGCCACGACCCGTTCCAAAAACTGCTGAAAAATGCTGTGTATATAAAATCGGCGCGTGATATCATTGTAAGTAACAAACGTGTTTTTAAAACGGAGCTCCGTGATCAAATCATGGGTATTATCTCCAGCCCACACAAAGTCAGCCTGCTCAAAGGTAAATGAATGGAAAGGGCTGACTGCGTACAGAAATTCTTTCAATTCATCCGAAAACCAGGAAAACATCTCTCGATCGATCAATTCGTATATATTGATTGGAAAGGCAATCAACCCCTCCACGGAGTAGCGCAGCAGGTACAGATAAAGCGCGCTGATCCACCCCTCCGTCTTACTGAACAGAAATTCCGCCTCTCCTTCCTCCAGGCTTACGCCACAGGACCCATAGTAGGCGATAATATCATGCTTTCTCAGTATAAATCTATCCCGGCCTATCACAGTCAGCAGTCCCTTTAAACCAAGAATCTCTGCATTACCGCAATAGGTATCCCGTGTGAGCAGAACAATGTGCAAATTCTCTATCCTGCGTTTTGCTATCTGTTCAATCAGTCGGCTTGACTGCATATTGTTAATATACTGATAATCGTCCAAAACAATTACCATGGGGATCGGAAAGCATAGTTCCTGAATGATAGCGGCAAACTGGCTGACCGAGTAATCGTCATCGAGGGAACCTATCAGCCGCAGACGGGCGACCGTTTCTCGCAGTTCCGGTAAGTATTCTTCAATCAGTGTAAAACAAATTTCCCTGTAACTGCTTTTTCCATCACTTGTAAACGGAACCCAGAGCACAGTGGCATTCTGACCGCGCAGAAACTCTCTGACGGCCACCGTCTTTCCGTATCCCATAGGGGCCTCCACAATGGTAAGAGGAAACTTAATGATTGCATTTAAGCTTTCCGTAAGTGGCTCCGTAAAATAAAGCTTATTTGTATTATATGAAACTTTATTCATATTTTCCCTCCCTGTTCTTTTCAGCCGGACCGTCAGCAGATTACATGAACAAAATTGTTCATATACCATAAAACGACAAAATGCGAACACATTTGCCATGTGTCCGCATTTCACTTTTTAATTGTCCCAAACTATCTGCTAATCCATATTTTTTTCAGTTGTTCTACACATAATTATGAACAAATTTGTTCATCTTTCCATAAATGACAAATGCGAATGGCTCTGTCAGCGCCATTCGCATAATTCTATTTTATTATATTCTATCTGGTAGTAATTGTCAATAAATCTCATCTTTGTTTCTCCGTCTCTTTTCCTGTCCGTTTTTTTCTCCCACTGCCTCAGCCACGGCTTTCTGCAATTCCTCCATCTGGTAGGGCTTTGTCAGGAATGCACAGCTCCCGGCCTCCGCGCCCTTCTGCACGGTCTGCGCATCAGAATGTGCGGTCAGGAACACCACCGGGATATTGGACGCAGCGCGCAGCTCACGGCAGAAGTCCAGTCCGTTTCCGTCCGGCAGGTCGATGTCCAGGACAATGGCATCCGGTGCCGTCTGATCTAAGACCGCCCTGGCTTCCCCCAGTGTCCCCGCACAAAAAAGGGAGTACCCCTCGGGGCGCAGGACACGCTCGTTTAGGCGCAGCAGCTCCGGACTGTCATCCACCAAAAGGACTGTTTTTCCCGTGTACCGTGCGGCAGCCTCTGGCTTTTGCAGGGGTACATGCCGCTCCCTGAGCCTCGCCAGTTCCCGCTGACTGACCAGGGAACAGACGAAATACGCCAGCACATCGAACACTACCGAGATATGTTCCATTTTCTCCGGCGGGGGATTGTCCGCGCCTAAAAAACCGTACATCTTCCCCTGGGACAGCAGGGGGCTTAAAATGATGGAGTGGATTTTCTGGGGCTGCAAAAATTCATAAATCAGCGGATCCCTTTGCCGCAGTGTTTCCACTTTCGGTTCGATGATGTTTTCGCCTGCCGTCAGCTGCCCATACCAGGGAAGCAGGTCCTTTTTTGCGACATATGGCAGTTCTTCAATACCGGACGAGATGCCGGGAGTACACCATTCATAAGTATTGCGGATATGCTGCCGGTCCATTTCCTCAAATACATATACCCGGTCGCATTCCAGCCGTTCCCCTAAAAAACGCAGAAGGCGGCGAAGCCCTTCCTCCGCGTCCGGGGCCGCTCTGATTTTCTTTAAGCATTCCCCAACAAACTGCTCGTTGCGCGCGGCACTTTCCTGATAATGCAGATGTGGGGGACAGCCGGCGCTGCCTGCATGGAGTTCCATCTGTGGCTCCTCCTATCTTTGTGCAGAAGTTTTATGGAAAGTTTTTTCACACGGTTCATTCACCAGTCGGTTGATCAGCAGCAGCAGATCCAAATCACTTTGAAATGGAATTGTCTGCCCGTTCATTCTCACAGTTCCCTGCCACGTATGATTATTGTATTCCTCTATGCTCACCTCAAACGTTACTGGTTGATTCTTTTTCATATGCCCCTTCCTCCTTTGTTATAGAATAGCAAAAAAAAACGGTAAAAACGCGAAACTGACTAAATTGTCAGGTTCATGTTTTTACCATTCATATCGCTGCCATTATTTTACCGGGCTGTCCTCTACAATCTCCAATAGATAACCCTCATTCCGAAAATTCATCAGGGAAACCTTCCCATTAGAAACCGCCAGTTTATTTTTAAGCCTCGACATACATTTCCAAAGGGCGCTGGAATTTCCGGACATGGGCTGTTTCCATATCTCCTCATAGATTTTCGCAGCCGGGAGGGTACTGCCCTCATGTCTCAGCAAGTACAAAAGGACGCTGAACTCCCGTGCGGTGAGCAGCATATCCTGTCCGTTTAAAAACGCTCTGAGGGCCACGGTATCCAGTACCAGGGGGGCACGCTTCAATATCTTTGTCTGCTCCATCTCCCGCCGGGTTATCTCTACAAAACGGAGCTGGGCCTTGACACGGGCCACAAATTCGTCTACGTCGTAAGGTTTAGTGATGTAATCATTGCCGCCGGCCACCAGCCCCTCGATGATTTCACTCTTTTCGTCCAGCGCAGTCAGGAACAGCACTGGCGCGGAAGTGGTGGGACGGATTTTTTCGCAGAAGGAAAGACCGCTGCCGTCAGGCAGCATGATGTCCAGTACCAGCACATCAGGCGTATGTGTCTGAAGCAGCTCCCTGGCTTCAGAAAGTGTGCCGGCACATAAAACCTGAAACCCTTCTCGTTCCAGAATCCGGCGGTTGATCCGCTGGATATTTTTATCATCCTCTACCAGGAGGATTATTCCCGTCCTGTTCATGCTATGCCTCCTTCACCGGCAATGTAAACCAGATCTCAGTTCCTTTGCCTTCCTCACTCTTAACGCCGATCTTACCGCCGTGTTCCTCAATGATTGCCTTGCAGATGGTAAGCCCCAGCCCGGAGCCTCCTGAATCTCCCCGCTGGAACCGTTCAAATACATGTGGCAGCAGCTCCGGGCTGATACCGTCCCCATTATCGGTGACACTCACCAGCACCCGGTTTTCCAGGGCTTTTGCCCGGACCAGGACTGAGCCGTTCCTGGTGTGACGGTTCGCGTTACTGAGCAGATTAATCAGCACCTGCACAAGCTGGTCGGCACTGCCTTCTACGAAAGGCAGGCCCGGCTCCGTATCTGCTGTCAGAGTATTCCCCTGACGTGCAAACATGGACTGATAGATACGCACCGTCTCCTCCACCAGGGAATCCAGGGCCAAGAGCCGACTCCCGGAATCTGTCCCCTGCATACGGCCAAGCCCCACAAGGCTCGTCACCATCTGAGCCAGCCGTCTGGCCTCGGTGGAGATGGCAGTTAAATCCGTCACTGTTTCCTCATCTATCGCACCCGACCTGATACTCTGGGCAGCAAACTGGGCATTGACCGAGATGACCGTCAGAGGGGTTTTCATCTCATGGGACATATCAGTGTAGAACTGGTTCTTCATGCGGTTCATCTCCGCCAGCATTTCCTTTTCAGCCGCCATGTGCGCCTCACTCTCCCTGGCCCGTTTTACCTCCCGCATCGTAGCAAGGAAAAGGGCAGTCATAGAATACAGGACGAACACCGCCATTGCCATTTCAGAAATAGCGAAGCGAAGGGCCGGCAGCAGATAAATGTCCCGGTGGTACAGCATATCCCACAGCGCCGCGAACAACAGGAAACCAAAGCCCAAAAGCACGGCAAGCTGCCCGGTCTCTGGCCGCTGCCAGCGAAGGAGAAGCCGGGCAAAGAAGAACAGTCCGATCACTCCCAATATCACGACGCGCCATACCATTGTGTGGGATATCAGCAGGGTGGAACCGAATAGATCCACGGCAGCAAATCCCCCGCACAAAAAACTGGCAGCAGGAGGAAACCATTTGGGCAGTACGCCGGGAAAAAGAAGGTATAAAAGCCACACCAGCAGGATCCCGCTGATCGGCATTGTTAAGTACTCCAGATGGAACATCACCGTCCACGGCAGCCCCGGAACCATCACCTCCAGCATGCGCTGGCCGGTGACTCCAGTACGGATAAACCAGGTCAGACAGAATAAGGCAAACAACAGATTCGGCCTGTATCCCCGCATCAGCAGATAGAGGATCAGATGGACTACAAACAGCACCAGATAGCCGCCCATGAGCACCGCTTCCGGCCAGAGATCCCGGAAAACGTATTGATTCATCTGTTCTGGAGGGCCTATAAAAAAAGAGCCATAGGTGCCTCCGTCCTTGTGAGTGAAGTTAGCCGCCTGCTGGACAATGACCAGCTCGCCATTTGCGTCAGGAGACACCGGAAGCAGATAGAATTTTACTCCGGGCGTGGTAGTCTCCCGGCTGTTCCCCGGAATTCCTGCTTCAAAAATCAATTCACCGTTCACATACATGCGGCTGGCAAAGTCCACGCTGTAGCCACAGATAAGGTAACTGCCCTGAGGGACTGTCAGATGCATTCGGCTGGTGGCATACTGGGTTTCACTTCCCGGCTGACCCACATGAATGTCCGGACGCTCTGAAAACTCTTGCGGAGTCAGAAGGGCATCTGCTACATACTCCACAGCACCGGTAAGCCTCACAGCCTTCTGCCTGATACCGGTCTCAGATAAATCCCAAAATCCATTTGCCGAGGTTTCGATTATCATTTCATCGGTACGGGGCTTGGCTCCCCACACTGCCAGCAGCAGGATTACAATCAGCGGTAAAACAGCGGCAAGTATCCATCTTTCTTTTTTCTCTGACATTTCACCGCCCCCTGCTATCGTTTGGAATTGATTATACCAGAAAATCACAGGGATATAAACTAATTTCGGCCTGTGATCCCTGGAAATTCCAGTTTTCCCTCGTTTATGGCATAGATATGGGTGCAAAGCGTTTCCAGATCGTCGTAATTGTGGGAGGTCATTAAAATGGTCCGTCCCTCTGCCTGGAGGATTCGGATGATCTCTTTTGTGTCATTATAGGTCTTATAATCGAGGGCGTTAAACGGCTCATCCAAAATCAGGATATCCTGATCTTCCATTATGGCCTGTGCGATGCCCAGCTTTTGTTTCATGCCCATGGAGTAATGTTCTACCTTTGTTTTATCCTCCGGGTCGAGCCCTGTCTTTTGCATGGCAGAACGAATTTCTTTTTCACCTGCCACGCCGCGGATCCCCGCCAGATACCGCAAATTCTGCAATCCGGTATTGAGACCGATGAAACCGGGGGAGTTTATCAGCACTCCCACGTTTTCCGGAAAATCGCGGCCCTTTCCCAGAGCCTGCCCTCTCACATAAACCTGTCCGCTGTCCGGGGTCAGAAAGCCGCAGATAATATTGAACAGGACCGACTTTCCGCTCCCATTGGCTCCAACGATGCCAACAGTGCTCCCTTTTTCGACATCCAGGGAGACATCAGACAAAACTCGCCGTCCGGAAAAACTTTTGCTCACTTGATCTAAAGAAATAATAGGTTTCATATGTTACCTCCTTCATGATTAAACAGCCGCCTGATGCCCCGGATGGAAAGCCAGAGGATCAGGGGCAGGGAAAGGGCCGCCAGTAATACAGCCGCGGCTGCGGCCGGGATGGTTCCTCCTGTCTGCGGAAGCTTCAGCCGTGCCAGACTGGAAATCCCTGCCGGGAGCCACGAAATGGGCAGCAGACAAAGGAAATGCAGCAGCAGAACGGCCGTAAATCCTGCCGTCACCTGCCCCGTCACACAGAGGACGGACAGGATTATTAGGAATTGAAATGCAATATCCAAAAGTTTCAGCCCTACTACGGCTGCAGTCAGGCCCATATCCGGAGAAAATCCCTGCAGAAGCGGAGGGATAACAGCCGCAAGAGCCAGCAGGCAGCCATACAGAAAAATCCAGAGAAACCCGGTAGAAAGAAGCGCCTCCAGAAGTTCACTTCTCCGCCGCAGGCGGACTGTCAAAAAAACAGAACGTTCCCCCACGGCCTGACTGCCGAATACCCCCAGGGG
>OBUV01000057.1_pt1 | contig 66474 bp, 60 predicted proteins | sample 1475971 | NCBI WGS metagenome assembly OBUV01 (sample SAMEA2579962, study PRJEB22360) | human gut metagenome | biome: human gut; feature: human-associated habitat; material: faeces | place: Denmark | collected 2008/2010
ACGCAAAGTCCAGCCAGACGGCAGCGAAGACCAGCGAAACGAATGCCAAAGCCAGCGAAACTGCGGCGAAAAACAGTCAGGATGCAGCAGCCCAAAGCGAGAGTGCCGCAGCTGGTTCTGCAACAGCGGCAGCTAATAGCCAAAAAGCTGCAAAAACCAGTGAAACTAACGCAAAGACGAGTGAAACAAAAGCAGCAGCCAGCGAGACAGAAGCAACGTCAGCCGCAACAAGAGCAGAGAATGCAGCCCGGATTGCAGAAGATGCCGCTGATCCTGCTTCTGTCCCTCCGCTTCCTGATATCTGGCTACCCTTGAATGATTCTCTGGAAGCGATAACAGGGTATGCGCCGGGCTATAAAACAATAACCATCGGCAGTGATGAAATAACAATGCCTGTTAATGGCATATGCCAATTTAGCCGGGCTTCATCAGCAACGTATATTGATAAGTCCGGGCATATTACCGTAGCAGGTAATAACGTTCCTCGTTTTGAAAAATATGGTTTGCTGATAGAGAATCAGCGAACAAACATGTTCGTAAATAGTTTTAATCCTGATGCCTGGAATAAAAGCGGTGGTATATCTGTAACATCATCAACAGATGAATTTGAGTTTAAATATGGACGTTTCACAGTAGGAAGCGATATAGCAGGAACGACAACAGGGAGAAATATATGCACAGTTGCTGGTAATAAAGGCATAGATGTGACTGGCGATGATCAGTACAGTAAAGGTCCGTATGTTACCGCGTCGTTCAGGGTAAGAAGTGATCTCAATGTTCGCGCACGTATCCGTTTTGAACGGTATAACTCGGAAGGATACACTTTCCTTTGTGACGCCTATTTGTCATTACAGACTCATGAACTACAAATTACGGGTGGTAATGCCCAGCTATTAACAGCAAACTTTGAAATCGACCCTGGTAGTGGATGGATATATTTTCAGGCAACACTGAAATGTCTGCCAGAATGGGGAATGGTTGGTACGCAGTTGCAAATTGCAGCCGACAGAGCTGTGGGGTCTTTTGCAACAGGTGACTGGATAGAAGTAACCACCCCGCAATTCGAGTATGGTGCTTGTGCAACTTCCTTTATCATAACGACAACAGAGCCAGCGACTCGTGCATCAGATTTATGTAAATTTCCGCTGATGAAAAATATGTATACCATGCCTTTTACGTTCATGGTGGAAGTCCATAAAAACTGGTTTATTTCTCATAATGCTGCACCGCGTGTCATTGATTCAGAAAATCACCAGTCCGGAGGCCCATTTATTATGGGGTTTGGTTCTTCTGGAACTATCAGTCAGGATGGTTATTCGTATTGCGATATAGGCGGGGCTAACCGGCGTGTATATGAGTCATGCGGAGTAAGAGATCTCGTTATGGGATTCAGGGTTAAGGCTGACGGCATGACATGCTCATTTGCAAATAAGAATATAAGCACTGAAACCAAAACAGTATGGAAATATATTCGTGAAGCAGCCGTGATTCGTATCGGGGGGCAAACGACGACAGGATTACGACACCTTAATGGTCATATAAAAAACCTCCGTTTCTGGAACAGAGCATTGTCAGATACGCAGCTTAAGGAATACGTATAATGCGGGATATAACATTACGATTCGATAACAGAGAACAGTTTAACGCAATTGTATATGACAGTGGCCTGTTCAGTCTTGAAGAAGAAAATGGGGTTCTTGTTGATGTTATTGGCTGCATTATTGATTACGAGGAACCAGAAAACGAAAGATGTACAGGCATTGATCGCGGTGGTTTTTTCGTAAACATGAGGATTGTTGATGGCAGTAAAAACATATCTTCTTTAATGCCTTTCATTACGACAGATCAGCATGTAAGGACATGGGCTTAATGGAGTAAGACAATGGTTACAAAAACAGTAATTCCGGGAGACATCACCACGCTAAAGGGAGATATTTCCTCAATTAACGGAAAAGTATCAACGCTTCAGACTGAGATGACCAGTGCAAAGCAGGATATCAGCTCCAGATACACAAAAACTGAAGTTGATAATAAGCTGAAAAACAAAGTGGAAGTGAACGATCTGGAAAGTGGTCGTTATGGCGGAGATTTTTATCCACTGACAGGTCGTGAAGCGTTTTATTTATGGAATTTGGCCACGACTACAGCGGCGGCAAACCTTTATCTTAATCCTGACCCTGCAATTTCGTCTGTACTGCGGTCAACATCGTCTATCCGCTATAAGCATTCAGTAGAGACGATAGATTCAGAGCACGCCGCTCTCATTTTCAGGATGCGCCCTGTATGGTACAGGTCGCAATGCGAAAATGACAGGCGTGACTGGGGATTCTACGGATTGATTGCCGAGGAAGTAGGAGAAATTGCCCCTCAGTTTGTTCACTGGCGACCAGCTAACGAAGATGATGCACCGGAAACCATTTCCAGCAATGGCCTTGTTGCCGAAGGTGTAATGTACGAACGTCTGGTTGTTCCACTGATTCACCATATCCAGAAGCTGACTGAAAGAGTTGATGAACTTGAGTCAGAATTAAAGTTGTTATCCGTTTCCCGAAGCGATATCGGATAAAGGAGGCGTAATGGATATAACACCTTTCCTTCATGCACTTTGTGCTGTGGCTGCGCAGGTACTGGTTGGTCTTTTTACCGGGAACTGGGCTTACGGAGCGATAGCCGGTTGTACGTTCTTCATTGCGCGTGAACACACCCAGGCAGAATATCGCTGGATTGAAATGTTCGGGCATGGCAAGCGGATTAACATGCCGTGGTGGGGCGGTTTTGATCCGCGCGTGTGGGATGTGGCAAGCCTGATGGATTTTGCTGTGCCGGTGGTGGCGTGTCTGCTGGTCTGGCTGTTGGTTAATCGCTAAAGTCATCATATCAGGGGAACACAGCAGGGGCTGGTTTTACATAAAAAAGCCCACCAGTGAGGTGGGCAACAGGAATGATTAATTATCTCAAAGAGAAACATCATGTTTCTCTTTGCAACTTCTAACATGAAAATGTGGAGAAATAATGGAGTTTATATTAACTGGTGATTATGCAACCAACTTCTTATGCAAAACAATATAGTTATTTATACCTGACTGGTCTTATGCATACACCTAAACAGGTGTATTACGTAATGAAACAGACTGGCGAATATGTTTGAGCAAACTCCACTGAACCGCAGACGTTATGGTCATGTTGCATAGTGTTTTGGAATATAAAGAATTATATATGAGTTCGCTGTTTGTAACCTGAAAAACAATAACGAATGTTATAATAAACTTGTTTGTTGTGCTGCTTTCACATTTTCTCATTAATCTTACCAGTAATATTTTTGTTGCTTTGTTGTTTCTGTTTTTTTATAAAAAAGAGGTGGTGCAGAGGAGGAAATATAGTGGATAAAAAACTAATTGCATTTTTGTGCACACTTATAATTACTGGTTGCTCGGATGGGATCGGTGATTCACCTTCGCCACCGGGAAAGAATGTAGAATTAGTCGGAATTCCAGGGCAAGGTGTCGCTGTTGCTTCAAATGGCACATCTCCAACATTTGGGAGCAACAGTACTGGCTTTCCTGATGTTTCAATAATGAGCACAGGGGGAGCGATGCTTACTGTTTGGGCCAGACCTGTCCGTAACTGGCTTTGGGGATATACTCCGTTTGATTCAGTAAGTTTTGGAGAGAATCGGAACTGGAAGGTTGTGGATGGTAAAGATGCCGGTACAGTGAAATTTGTTAATGTTGCCCAGGGGACTTGCATGGAGGCCTTTAAAAACGGGGTGATACATAATACCTGTGATGATAATTCGTTATCTCAGGAGTTTCAGTTACTGCCTTCTACTAATGGTAATGTGCTTATAAGAAGTAGTGCCTTGCAGACGTGTATAAGAGCAGACTATTTAAGCAGAACTATACTGTCACCGTTTGCTTTTACAATCACCCTTGAAAAGTGTCCTGGTGCAAAAGAAGAAACGCAAGAAATGCTATGGGCAATAAGTCCACCTGTCAGAGCGGCAAAACCAAATCTGATTAAACCAGAATTAAGACCATTCAGACCATTGCCAATTCCACCTCATGACAAACCTGATGGAATGGAGGGAGTATGAAAAAATTATTATTCCTGTTAATGATTTTGCCGGGTATTTCTTTTGCAGATTTAAGCGACTTTAAAGTTGCAACCTGGAATTTGCAGGGCTCAAATGCACCGACAGAAAATAAATGGAACACACATGTTCGACAACTTGTCACGGGAAGTGGTGCTGTTGATATCCTGATGGTTCAGGAGGCTGGTTCAATACCATCTTCAGCTACACTAACGGAACGTGAATTTCGTACACCAGGTATCCCAATGAATGAGTATATCTGGAATACTGGAACGAATAGCCGTCCACAGCAGCTTTTTATTTATTTTTCGCGAACTGATGCTCTTTCTAATAGAGTAAATTTAGCGATAGTATCTAACAGAAGAGCTGATGAGGTGATTGTATTATCACCTCCAACAGTGGCATCGCGTCCGATCATTGGAATAAGAATAGGTAATGATGTTTTCTTCTCAACTCATGCATTGGCAAACCGAGGTATAGATTCTGGAGCAATTGTTAACAGTGTTTTTGAGTTTTTCAACAGACAAACAGATCCTATAAGACAGGCCGCTAACTGGATGATTGCAGGAGATTTCAACCGTTCACCTGCTATGTTATTTTCAACACTTGAGCCGGGAATCCGTAATCACGTGAATATTATTGCACCACCAGATCCAACGCAGGCCAGTGGTGGAGTGCTTGATTATGCTGTAGTTGGAAACTCAGTGAGTTTTGTGCTTCCCCTGTTGAGGGCTTCGCTGTTATTTGGGTTGTTAAGAGGGCAAATTGCCTCTGATCACTTTCCGGTTGGCTTCATTCCCGGAAGAGGAGCTAGAAGATGAGAATAATTATTACGATTTTGGTTTTATTATTGACCGGGTGTTCTTCTGATGTGGTAAATCAACGAGGGCTTCTCACTCAGTTTGCTGGCAACAATGCTCCTGGAGATCCTGAACCCAGACCTGTGTTGGTTAGTATTAGAAACGTTCTTACTGGTGGGATACTCAGAAACCCTGTAGGTCGTGACTTCAATGTAAATAATTGGGTTATATCAGAAGTAAAGACTAATGATTTGGATTTGATATCGGCACCGGGGGGGCATGTTCAGATAAAAAACCCTGATGGTAATGAATGCCTTGCAATTCTAAATGGGCAATTAGCGGTGGCTAAACAGTGCACTGAAAGCAATCGCAATGCATTATTTACATTTATAACCAGTGAAACTGGAGCTGTGCAAATCAAGTCGATTGGAAATGGTCAATGTTTGGGGAATGGAGAAAGTGTTACAGATTTCAAGTTAACAAAATGTGTTAATGATCTGAGCCGTCCTTTTGATACGGTGTCGCCGGGATTACTCTGGATGCTGAATCCACCATTATCTCCGGCAATAATGTCTCCATTGACGATCTAATCCGGAATTATCAATAAAACCGCAGCACGTCGTAAGCAAGAGCGTGCTGTGGTTGGATGCTATTTTTTATTATTGTATATCTACTTCAGCATTTCCTGGACAGGATATATTTTCTGTTTTCTGTGGAGTGAGCAGGTGATGTACAACTGCTTTATCCACACATAAATTGACTCCGGTAAGAGCTAATGTATGCCCATCACCATTTATTGTCAGCAACGGGCTGGAAAATTTCTCTGCCATCTTGCGAGCATTAATCCAGGGCGTTGTTGGGTCGTATTTGTGTGCAACAAACAGTAAACCCGAGGGCAGAACTGTATTTTTCAGGCGAGTTTTGTTCAGGTCGCTATGTATTGGCCACAATTCACAAAAATCAGGTGAATCAGAACGTCCATTGTCAAAGTTAATAGCTGGGAAGGCATTCGCAAGAGCGTCTTTTCGGGATATTCTCTCTTCTGGTGTTAATTTCTCATCTCCCTGATCAACACAAAGGATTACCCCCAAAGCATCGCTTGACTCTTCTGAGGCTATTGGAGCATTGAGCGCAGTTTCAATTTCATTACTGACAATCCCCTGTGAGAACTGGCGTATGGCAGTTGCAAGGGTTGGCCATGATGAACGCCATAATAGAAGGTCTGTTGTTAATGATATGAGTTCATCCGAAGATATATTTTCTCCCTTGCTGTCGATTAAAGGTCTGTGATGCAATTTTAATAACAGGTCGTGGAACTGAGTTATTGCCTTATCTCTGTCTGAAGAAAGCGGGCAACTTTTTGTACGCGCACACCAGGATGCAAAGCGATCAAACGTTTCCTGATAACTTTGTGCCTGCTTGAGTTGCCATGTGAAGTTGTCCTCCAGGTCATCAATATCGACGACTCCATCCAGAACGATAGATCTGACGTTGTAAGGAAAACGTTCTGCATATAAGGCTGCAATTTGTGTTCCATACGAATACGCCACGGCTGTCAGTTGTTTATCACCCAAGGCTTGCCTAATACGATCAATATCATATACAGCCTCGTTAGAGCCTATATGGCGAATGACTTCGGCTCCGGTATTATGGATACATGCATTAATTTTATTTAATACTCGTTGCTTTTCGGTTATGTTTTCCTGAATCCCTGTATCTGATTGCTGGCAGTTTATTGTCGGAGTGGACTGACCGACGCCTCGAGGATCAAATCCAATAATATCCCATGACTCACGAAGATTTGTGACTGGCCAGTCAAAGTTAATATAAGGATTTATGCCTGGTAACCCGGGCCCACCACTTATTATCAGGATACTTCCTTTATGCTTGCTTTTTGCCGGCAATTTTGTCAACGCTAGTTTGACTTGTGATTTTTTTTCATAAGAAGCATCTCCGCCTGTGTCTGTATATTTTAATGGAACAGACAAATAACCACATAGTAAGTCAGGAGACGGTTTTTCCTCACCAAACCAGTGGTTGAATTGACTGGTCATACAGGATTGCCACTCGATCTGCTGGGCAGATACGGTTACGGGTAGAAGTAAGGTTAAAACAATCTTGAAATGAGCAATTATCTTTCGCATTGTGCCTCTGAATATCAGTATAAAGATAAAATTTGAATATATTGACCCCTGTGTTGCGGTAGGGGGCTAGACGTTACGGATATTGGTCAAATGAGTACAAAATTAGAGAATGTTGTTTACTCTGAATAGCAGATAAACTCCCCGGGGCTATGCATTACCACCAGGGAGATTTTAGTTAACGGTCTTAAAAGGTGTACTTAAGACCAGCAGTAGTGATGAAATTATAGTTTTCTATGCCTGCACCATTTTTGCTGTATTCAGAAGTATTATCATTATGGTCATAAAGTGAAGTATCACCTTTCTTATTCGTAACCCGATTCCATGCACCTTCAACATAAACTTTTGCGTTAGGCGTTACGTAATAACCTGCATTGACTGCAACAGAATAGTAATTTTGGTCTTTGACTTTACTGCGATAAGTGATTCTTTTTCCTGGGTCATAGTGTTCATCGTTATCAGATGCTTCCACCCAGCCGCTGTATTTAAATGTGCCACCTAGCTCAAAATCTTCATAACGATAACTTCCAGTCAAGCCAATGTAGGGCATTTTAAAACGTTGTTTGTAGCCGATTGCTCTTTCTCCATTCGGGAAGGAGCCGATATCATCTCTGAATCCCTCCTCAGAACTGTAGATATAGGAACCACCTCTGGCTGTAAAGCTATAACGGCTTTCCTGATATCCGGCCATAAGCCCCAGGCGATAATCTGGTTCATTTAAGAGCCAGCCTTTGATATTCAGATCAAATTCGTTGGCAAAATTAAGGCGGGTATCGGGATGTCTGCTTTCATCTGTCCAGATGCCAGGCTTGTCTGGGTCCTGCCAGTCACGGTCAATCATATTACCCCCTTTCTGACCGAGAGTAGTCCAGCCAGCAGCCCCGACCGATACCTGGGGCATCAAATCCCAATTAATTGCACCTTTAATAATTGCAGCGTTATTGAATTTCCAGTCGAGTTGACTGACTTTTTGGCCTCCTTCTTCGGCTAGATAAACACGCTCTTTTGTTTTTCCGCTCAGAGTTCCAAGACTAATGTCCGCATTTATGTTGTCAGGAGTAAACGATAAAGTCTCGGTAGAAGCAAAAGAGCTGATCGCAATAGGGGTTGTCAGGACTATTCCCAGAAGTTTCGCCCGCATAAAAGGTCTCCATTCAATCGTTTTAATGATTGAGTATGTATTTTTTATATCTAACTTGATGAGTCAATTGTATATTGTTTAACTGTTTATGGTTTGTTTAGGTTTGAATTATTATTTTGTTGCATTAATGCCCTGTGGTTAAATTACCTGATAAGGTTTTGTTTTGCGGTTTAAAGCTTTGGGGTTTTTCTTCTCACTGGTATTTTTATCTATACATTGTTATTCATTTAGACGCATATTAACAAAAATATCATTGTTGTAGGTATTGCTACAGTACTCTTGTTCAGTTTTTTCTGGTTGTGGCCGCTCATGCATCGGTGAAAAGGGGGCGGTGAGTCTGGCGGGGGCGTATCGCCAGACTCACAGATATGGGCTTCGACCCAGCAAAAATAGATGGAAAAAAGCAAAACAGGCACCACACGTCATGCATAGATTCAGATTGCTTATAATTCACCAATACAGATAAAAATCGTAAAGAGACCCGCGATACGTCACATGCAAGGACGTTCCACAACAGGCTGGATAACTTTCGATAGCGTGAGTATTGAATGATTTCCAGCCAAAACAGATTCTCTTGGAAAGAACTCATGGGCGCAATTTGCAGGCTACAGATTGAGAAATTCTCGCATTTTTCGGTGGCAAAAATGGGGCAAAACACTGCAAAAGGGGCAAAAATGGGGCAAAAAAAGAGTGGGTTATCGTGGCTTATTGTAGTTGTCGATAATGTTTAACATATTGAAAAATAAATAAAATACTTATGGGTTAGATAGTTGTGATTTTTGCCCTTACTTGTTCAGGTTGTATTGTTCTTTCTTACTAATTTCTTGATTTTGCAACATTTAATAGTAGCTCAATTCATTATATGGCATCAGAAGAGTATGCATCATGCCGGGATATCCGACAGCAGAAGTCTGATATAAAAACAGTGGCGTGTATGGTACGGATTAGAGGGGAAAATGTCAGCACATTTGCGAAATGAATCAAAAAGCCCGCAGCGACGTGCGGGCGTTAGTTATTAGCGCACGACCAGCACTGAACACTCTGCATGACGTACTACGGCAGCGGCGTTAGAGCCGAGCAGGTAGGTGGTAATATCCGGTCGATGGGAGGCAATGATGATCATATGAGCAGGGATCTTTTTCGCCATTTCCAGAATGCGGTCTTTTGGCGAACCTTCTTCAACATGGATATGCACTCTGTCAGTCGGCAGTTTGAATTTTTTAATGACTTCTTCCAGTTGCGATTTGGCTTCCGCTTTCAGGTCATCCATTGCCGGTAACTCTGCGGAATACGCTAAACCCAGAGAGGCATAGTAGGGCAGCGAAGGTATTACCGTCAGGAAATGAACCTCTGCATCATCAATTTTTGCCTCGGCTTCAACGTGACTAATCACGCGTTGAGTTAATTCTGAGTCGGAAATATCGATAGGGACAAGAATCGTTCTGTTCATAAAACCTCCTGTTTTAGTATCCGCATAAAGTGTAACGCCAGATGACACTTTTTGTGTAATGACGGAGTTCACATTTTTAATTTAGATTAAGCAGGATTCAATAAGTAGAAAAAGCCCGCCAGAGAGGCGGGCAGGCAGGATTAGAACTGATAAACCAGACCTAAAGCGACAATATCATCGGTAGAGATACCGTTGGCAGCGTAGAAGCTGTCATCTTCATCCAACAGGTTAATTTTATAGTCAACATAGGTTGACATATTTTTGTTGAAATAATATGTCGCGCCAACATCTGCGTATTTGACCAGATCTTTATCGTCAACACCGGCTGGATTATCAACACCACCAGCAGCGTTCAGGTCACGCCCTTTAGACATCAGGAAAGACACTGCCGGACGCAGGCCAAAGTCAAACTGATATTGGGCGGTGACTTCAAAGTTCTGGGTCTTGTTCGCAACGGCGTAATCACTGTTGCCAAATGGCGTCATATTACGTGTTTCGGAATACATGGTTGCCAGGTAGATGTTGTTAGCATCATATTTTAACCCGGCAGTCCACGCATCGGCTTTATCGCCACCCGCCACAGTATGATTAACCTGATCATTGGTGCGGTCTGAGGAGGTGTATGCTGCACCCGCACTAAAGCCCATACCTAAATCGTAGGTTGTGGAAAGACCCCAGCCGTCGCCATTTTCATGACGAACATCACGTCCGTTATTAGTACCTTCCTGACCATTGCTCGCGCCTTCGTTGTTACCCTGATATTGCAAAGCGAAGTTCAGTCCATTAACCAGACCGAAGAAATCAGAATTACGATAAGTTGCTACGCCATTAGCACGACCGGTCATAAAGTTGTCCGCATTCGTGTAGGAGTCACCGCCAAATTCTGGCAGCATATCGGTCCAGCCTTCTATATCGTACATTACGCCGTAATTACGTCCGTAATCGAAAGAACCGTAATCAGCAAATTTCAACCCGGCGAATGCCAGACGAGTCCAGGATTGATTTTTTGATGATTCAGTATTGTTTGCCTGAATATTGTATTCCCACTGACCATAACCAGTGAGTTGATCGTTAATTTGTGTTTCGCCTTTAAAACCAAGACGTGCATAGCTCTGATCGCCATCTTTCGCTGAACTATCAGAAAAATAATGTAGACCATCAACTTTGCCATAAAGATCCAATTTATTGCCGTCTTTATTATAAATTTCTGCCGCATGAGCAGCTCCTGCGGAGAGCAGGGCAGGAATTAAGAGTGCCAGTACTTTGCTTTTCATTGAAAAAATCCTTTAGTTATTTTATTTGCCTTTCTTTCCCTGTTCGGGAAGTGAAAACATCCTAAAGGAAAAGTTCCATTAGCCGATAAGTATCATTTGTTACGTCTTAAGTAAAACCTTAATCAAATAATTCTTGAGAAATGACAATAAGTTTGATGAATGTTTTAGTGGTGATATATATAAAATAAAAATTATACATTTAAAAAGTGATGCGTTATTCTGCGCGGGTTATATGCCTTTATTGTCACAGATATTATTTTCTGTTGGGGCATTGCTACGATTACTTATTTCCCAACAAATAAAAAGACAAGCCCGAACTTTCATTCGGGCTTTTTTTTGTTCAGGATAATCCTTACCCTGTTACTCTACTCGGTGCCACTTTTATCCGTTTTCCCCGCCATTTGCGCGAGGAAATCATAGCGTTTTTGCAGATCGGCTGCGGCATCTTTCCATAACTGTTCCGCCACTTCTGGCTGTTGCGAATTCAGACGGCGGAAACGTTGTTCATGGAGCAATGTTTCTTCCAGAGCCTCTGATGGTGGACGTGAATCCAGCGCCAGTGGCAGTTTGCCTTCATCGGCACGACGTGGATCAAAGCGATACAGCGGCCAGAAGCCGGTTGCGGTGAGTTGGCGCATCTGGTCGTGACTCAATGCCAGGTCATAACCGTGCTCTTCACATGGACTGTAAGCAATGATCAGTGACGGCCCTGGATACGCTTCCGCTTCCTGAATCGCTTTCACTGTCTGGTTCAGTTGCGCACCAAGAGAAATCTGCGCCACATAAACATGACCGTACATCATCATACTGACGCCGAGGTCTTTACGCGCTTTGCGTTTGCCGTGTTCACCAAACTTCGTTACTGCACCAAGAGGGGTTGCTTTCGACGCCTGACCGCCGGTATTGGAATAGCATTGCGTATCCAGTACCAGAATGTTGACGTTTTCCGTCAGACTTAATACATGATCCAAACCACCGAAGCCGATATCGTAAGCCCAGCCGTCGCCACCAATCAGCCATATTGATTTTTCCACCAGCGCATCAGCGTCGCGCAGCAGTTCATGAGCTTCAGCGATATCCTTTAGTTGCTGGCGCAACGCGGCAACCTGTTCGCGACGAACCTCTGGCGTGGCATCTGATTTCAACGCTGCCAGTAACTCCGCCGGGATTTTATCGGCAAACTGATCCAGCAGACGCAAAACACGGACACGATGCTGATCGACCGTCAGGCGGAAGCCCAGGCCAAATTCGGCATTATCTTCAAACAGTGAGTTCGCCCAGGCCGGACCACGACCGTTTGCATCAGTGGTATACGGTGTGGATGGCAGGTTACCGCCATAAATCGACGAACATCCGGTGGCGTTAGCGATCAACATTCGATCGCCATAGAGCTGAGTAAGCAATTTGATATACGGCGTCTCGCCACAACCGGAACAAGCACCAGAATATTCAAACAGCGGTGTGATCAATTGCGATGTACGAATATCAATACGTTCCAGTTTACTGCGGTCGATTTCTGGTAAGTTGAGGAAGAAGTCATAATTGATTTTCTCTTCTTCCACATGCTCCAGACGCGACATCATATTGATGGCTTTGATATCAGGATCCTGACGGTCTTTCGCCGGGCAAACTTCAACGCACAGATTACAGCCGGTGCAATCTTCCGGTGCGACCTGCAACACATATTTCTGCCCGCGCATATCGCGCGATTTCACATCCAGCGAATGCAGGCTGGCAGGGGCGTTTTCCATTGCTTCCGGCGGAACCACTTTTGCGCGAATAGCGGAGTGTGGGCAGGCGGCGACACAGTGGTTACATTGGGTACAGAGTTCCTCTTTCCAGATGGGGATCTCTTCGGCAATATTGCGTTTTTCCCAACGCGTTGTGCCCATTGGCCATGTGCCGTCTGGTGGTAGCGCCGAAACGGGGAGGGCATCGCCAAGTCCGGCGAGCATTGCAGCGGTGACGGTTTTAACGAAATCAGGCGCTGCATCGGAAACCACCGGTGGCCGATTCGCACTGTGCGGATTTACCGGTTGCAACGGGACTTCTTCCACGGATTCACGCGCCAGCGCCAGTGCCTGCCAGTTGCGTTCCACCAGATCCTGACCTTTGCTGCTGTAGCTTTTGGCAATTGCGCCCTGCAATTCAGCCAGGGCACTGTCGCCAGGCAGAATTTGCGTCAGGTGGAAAAAGGCCATCTGCATTACGGTGTTAATGCGCGCTGCCAGTCCACATTCACGGGCAATTTTCGCTGCATTAATCACATAAAAGCGAGCTTTCTTCTGATTCAACACCGCCTGAACTTCTTGCGGCAGCCGCGACCAGACTTCTTCTGCACTGTACGGAGTATTAAGCAGGAAAATACCGCCAGGTTTCAGGCGTTCTGCCATCTGATATTTGTCGATAAACTGCAACTGGTGGCAGCCAACAAAGTCAGCTTGTGAAATCAGATACGCGGATCGAATTGGATGCTCGCTCACACGCAGGTGAGAAACTGTCAGACCACCGGCCTTTTTGGAATCGTATACAAAATACCCCTGTGCATACCACGGGGTGGAATTACCGATAATCTTGATATTGTTTTTGGTCGCGGAAACGCTGCCGTCACTGCCCAGACCGTAAAACAGGGCTTCCAGCTTCGCGGAGTTTGGCAGGGGATTTTCTGGCAATGGCAGTGACAGATTGGTCACATCATCATAAATACCCACGGTAAATCGTGGTTTTGGTTTGGCTGTGTTAAGTTCGGCAAATACTGCCAGCACACAGTCCGGGCCAAACTCTTTGGAAGACAGACCATAGCGCCCACCAATGACGCGAGGCAATGCCTCACGCTCGCCATTATTAAAGGCTTCTGCCAGCGCGTTCATCACATCCAAATAGAGTGGTTCTGCCTGGGCACCCGGCTCTTTGGTGCGATCCAACACCGCTACGCTGCGTACGGACTCCGGTAGTGCTTGTAGTAAGTGTTTGGCGGAAAACGGACGATATAGTCGAACTTTCAGCACCCCAACTTTTTCGCCACGGGTCAGCAATTCGTCTACCACTTCTTCACAAGTGCCAATAGCAGAACCCATCAGGATTATCACCCGTTCTGCCTGTGGATGACCGTAATACTCAAAAGGCTGATACTGACGACCCGTAGCGGCGGCGAAATCATTCATTGCCTGTTCAACATGGTCGTAAACTGCGTTGTACCATGGGTTAGTTGCTTCACGAGACTGGAAGTAAGTGTCAGGATTGGCGGATGTACCGCGGATCACCGGATGTTCCGGATTCAGCGCACGGGCGCGATGAGCATCAATTTCTGCCTGCGGTATCAGTTCAAGAATAGTGTCGTCGGCCAGTGGAACGATTTTGTTGATCTCGTGGGAAGTACGGAAACCATCAAAGAAATGAATAAATGGCACACGGCTTTTTAGTGTCGCGATTTGCGAAATGAGGGCGAAATCTTGCGCTTCCTGAACGTTTGCCGCACACAACATGGCGCAACCGGTCTGGCGCACCGCCATCACATCTGAATGATCGCCAAAAATAGAGAGCGCATGAGTAGCGACGGTTCGCGCCGCCACATGCAGTACAAACGGTGTCAGTTCGCCCGCCAGTTTGTACAATGTCGGAATCATCAGCAACAAACCCTGCGATGATGTAAACGATGTAGAGAGTGCGCCCGTTTGCAAAGCGCCATGCACAGTCGCGATAGCGCCAGCTTCGGACTGCATTTCAACTACGCGAGGTGTATCTCCCCACACGTTTTTCAAGCCGTTTCCGGCCCAGGCATCAGCCTGTTCTGCCATCGTGGAACTCGGGGTAATAGGGTAGATGGCGATAACTTCACTGGTGCGAAATGCCACCGAAGCTACCGCGCCATTACCGTCAATTGTGATCATACGACACCCTTACATTGCGCAAATGAGGGGCACACGAAAAAGCTGCGCGCCCAGTAGTTATCTCTCAATTTTAGCAAATGGCTTTCTGTTGCATTTTCGCTTTTGTGTCCCCCATATCCGCATAATGAATGTTTCGATCAAGCACCGGGCAAAAAATAGCGATAAAAAAGTAACAATGCGTTGCAACACACATAGTAGTTCTCGACGTAACCGCCTGGGCTGCCTATTATTTAGGGCGGTGTCGTTTGGCTTAAAGATTAGAGGAAGTAAAGATGCGAGCAGCGTTGTGGGTAGGGTGTGCCGCTTTATTGTTGTCTGCGTGTAGTAGTGAACCTGTTCAGCAGGCAACCGCGGCGCATGTGGCGCCTGGTTTAAAAGCGTCCATGTCCAGTAGCGGTGAAGCAAATTGCGCAATGATTGGTGGTTCGCTATCCGTTGCCCGTCAACTTGACGGAACGGCTATTGGGATGTGTGCATTACCTAACGGCAAACGCTGCAGCGAACAGTCGCTTGCCGCCGGAAGCTGTGGCAGCTACTAATTGACCAAATCTGCCAGTTTATAAGTTAATGTCTGTTTCGCGGTTGCCAGCGTCAACTGGTTGGCGGTCAGATCTACCTGCGCACCTTCTTTCAGCATTTCGCTGATGGTGTGATCGAGTTCGTTAAGCTGTGGGTTGGCACACATCATGCGGGTCATTGCCAGTCCTTTAACTTTCAGTTCTCCGCCCGAAAGTTTACCCTCTCCGCTAAAGCGGTTACACATGTTGCCGGAAATCATCATCTTTTCCCCAAAGCTGATTTCTGGCGGGTTTTTATCGCTGGCAACAGGTTGACCGTTAACACTTTCCAGTACAAACCGGTGATGCTGTAACTGTTCTGGCGTTACAGCAATTTTGTCATTACTTACACATCCCGCCATCAGCAGGCTTAGTGCGACTAGCGCGGCAACTTTCTTCATTTTAGTTCTCAACTTAAGGTATAAATCAGGTGCTGATTGCCGGATGCAACGCTGGGGCGTCTTATCCGTTCAACAGAACTTATTGTAAGAATAGCGGATGAAAGATCTTTGGGGATTATCTGAATAAGCTCCCCTGATTTGCAGGGGAGCTGCATGTTTAAACCAGTTCGTTCGGGCAGGATTCGCCTTTTTCCAGATTGCTCAAGTTTTGCAGCGTAGTCTGGGAAATACTGGTCAGAGCTTCTGCCGTCAGGAAAGCCTGGTGCCCGGTAAACAGTACGTTATGGCAGGCAGACAGACGACGGAACACGTCATCCTGAATCACATCGTTGGATTTATCTTCAAAGAACAGATCGCGTTCGTTCTCATACACGTCCATCCCCAGCGAGCCAATTTTCTGGTTTTTCAGCGCTTCAATTGCCGCCTGGGAATCAATCAATGCGCCACGACTGGTGTTGACGATCATTACGCCGTTTTTCATCTGATCAAACGCCGCCTCATTCAGCAGGTGGTAGTTCTCCGGCGTCAGCGGGCAGTGCAGGGAGATAACGTCTGATTCAGAGAACAGGGTCGGCAGATCGACATATTCCACGCCGAGCTCCAGCGCCGCCGCACTTGGGTATGGATCGAACGCCAGCAGACGCATACCGAAACCTTTCAGAATACGCAGCATCGCTACGCCGATTTTACCGGTGCCGATAACACCTGCCGTTTTGCCATACATGGTAAAGCCAGTCAGGCCTTCCAGAGAGAAGTTGGCGTCACGGGTACGCTGATACGCGCGGTGAATACGGCGGTTCAACGTCATCATCATACCGATAGCGTGTTCAGCGACGGCTTCCGGATCGTAGGCTGGAACACGGACTACTTTCAGCCCCAGCTCTTTTGCCGCGTCGAGGTCAACGTTGTTGAAACCGGCACAGCGCAGGGCGATATATTTAACGCCGTGCTTTTTCAGTTCTTCCAGCACCGGGCGGCTGCCGTCATCATTTACGAAAATACATACCGCTTCGCAGCCATTGGCGGTTTTGGCGGTTTTTTCTGTCAGCAGAAAGTCAAAAAATTCCAGCTCAAAGCCAAAGGACTCGTTCACCTGTTGCAGGTACTTCTTGTCGTACTGTTTTGTGCTATATACGGCGAGTTTCATAAGACTTTCTCCAGTGATGTTGAATCACGTTTAAGCTACTAAAAATATTTTACAAAAATTAAAATATAATTGAAAGCTGTGGTGATATTGAAAAATCCATCAACAACTATGCTTAGTGTAGGCGCAACCTTCAACTGAACGGTTAAACATGCCACAATACCGGTATTGAATGCTTAATTTTTCGCTAAATCAGGATATTAACTACCCATGTTGGGTAAATATAAAGCCGTTCTCGCGCTGTTATTACTGATTATTCTTGTGCCGTTAACGCTGCTGATGACGCTCGGGCTGTGGGTTCCTACGCTGGCGGGTATCTGGCTGCCGCTCGGTACACGCATTGCATTAGATGAAAGCCCGCGCATCACGCGTAAAGGTTTAATTATTCCCGATCTCCGTTATCTGGTGGCGGATTGCCAGTTGGCGCATATCACCAATGCCAGCCTTTCACATCCCAGCCGCTGGTTATTGAACGTTGGCACAGTGGAGCTTGACTCTGCTTGCCTGGCAAAATTGCCACAGGAAGAGCCCTCTCCGGCAGCGCCGAAAACTCTTGCGCAGTGGCAATCCATGCTGCCTAACACCTGGATCAATATTGATAAACTGATCCTTTCGCCCTGGCAGGAATGGCAGGGAAAACTCGCTCTCTCGTTGACCTCTGATATCCAGCAACTGCGTTATCAGGGCGAAAAAGTTAAATTTCAAGGCCAGCTTAAAGGGCAACAACTTACAGTCAGCGAACTGGATGTCGCCGCGTTTGAAAATCAGCCGCCGGTAAAACTGGTAGGGGAATTTACCATGCCGCTGGTGCCGGATGGGCTTCCTGTCAGTGGCCATGCTACCGCGACCTTGAACTTGCCACAGGAACCGTCACTGGTGGATGCTGAACTGGAGTGGCTGGAAAATAGCGGGCAATTGCTTGTGATGACACGGGATAACGGCGATCCATTGCTCGATTTGCCGTGGCAAATTACCCGTCAGCAATTGACGGTCAGCGATGGTCGCTGGAGCTGGCCGTATGAAGGTTTTCCCCTGAGTGGGCGATTGGGTGTTAAAGTCGAGAACTGGCAGGCCGGGCTTGAGAACGCGTTGGTCAGTGGACGCCTGAGTGTGCTGACTCAGGGGCAAGCAGGGAAAGGCAATGCGGTGCTTAATTTTGGCCCAGGAAAATTGAGCATGGATAACAGTCAGATGCCACTGCAACTGACCGGTGAAGCAAAACAGGCTGATCTCATTCTGTATGCCCGCTTACCGGCACAGCTAAGCGGAAGTCTGACTGACCCAACGCTGGCCTTTGAACCAGGCGCGTTATTACGTTCAAAGGGAAGAATCATCGATTCACTGGACATCGATGAAATTCGCTGGCCTTTAGCGGGGGTAAAAGTCACTCAACGTGGTGTTGACGGTCGCTTGCAGGCCATTTTGCAGGCCCATGAAAATGAACTGGGCGACTTTGTGCTGCATATGGATGGTCAGGCGAATGATTTTCTCCCGGATGCAGGGCGTTGGCAGTGGCGTTACTGGGGCAAAGGCAGCTTTACCCCGATGAATGCCACCTGGGATGTCGCAGGAAAAGGTGAGTGGCATAACAGCACGATTACGCTTACCGACCTCTCGACCGGGTTCGATCAGTTGCAATATGGCACGATGACAGTAGAAACGCCGCGCTTAATTCTTGATAAACCCGTTATCTGGGTGCGCGACGCCCAGAATCCGTCTTTTAGTGGTGCGCTTTCGCTGGATGCAGGACAAACGCTTTTCACAGGCGGTAGTGTGTTACCGCCATCAACCTTAAAATTTAGTGTCGATGGACGCGATCCGACGTATTTCCTCTTCAAAGGGGATTTACATGCTGGTGAGATTGGCCCGGTACGGGTGAATGGCCGCTGGGACGGTATTCGCCTGCGCGGCAATGCCTGGTGGCCTAAACAATCGCTGACCGTATTCCAGCCGCTGATCCCGCCAGACTGGAAGATGAATCTACGCGATGGTGAACTGTATGCCCAGGTGGCGTTTTCTGCCGCGCCTGAGCAGGGCTTCCGTGCAGGGGGGCATGGCGTGTTGAAAGGTGGCAGCGCGTGGATGCCAGATAACCAGGTCAACGGTGTCGACTTTGTACTACCGTTCCGTTTTGCCGACGGTGCGTGGCACCTGGGAACGCGGCGACCTGTGTCATTACGTATTGCTGAAGTGGTTAACCTGGTGACGGCAAAAAATATTACTGCCGATCTTCAGGGGCGTTATCCGTGGACCGAAGACGAACCCTTGCTACTGACTGATGTGAGTGTTGATGTTTTAGGTGGTAACGTGCTGATGAAACAATTACGTATGCCGCAGCACGATCCGGCGCTGTTACGGCTGAATAATCTCTCTTCCAGTGAACTGGTTAGCGCCATCAATCCAAAGCAATTCGCTATGTCAGGGGCATTCAGTGGGGCATTGCCGCTATGGCTTAATAATGAAAAATGGATTGTGAAAGATGGCTGGCTGGCAAACGCAGGCCCCATGACCTTGCGCCTGGATAAAGACACGGCGGATGCAGTAGCAAAAGACAATATGACCGCAGGGACTGCAATCAACTGGTTGCGCTATATGGAAATTAGCCGTTCATCGACAAAAATTAATCTGGATAATCTCGGTGTGTTAACCATGCAGGCAACGATCAGCGGTAATAGCCGGGTTGATGGTAAAACGGGCACGGTGAATCTTAATTACAGCCACGAAGAGAATATTTTTACGTTATGGCGCAGCTTACGCTTTGGCGATAATCTCCAGGCGTGGCTGGAACAGAATGCCCGACTCCCGAAAACGGGTTGCCCATCAGGAAATGAGTGTGAGGAAAAATAATGAAAATAATGATAACCGCGTTCGCGTCCTCTTTTATGTTGCTTGGTTGCACGCCGCGCATTGAAGTGGCTGCGCCGAAAGAGCCAATCACCATTAATATGAACGTTAAAATTGAGCATGAGATCATCATAAAAGCAGATAAGGACGTTGAAGACTTGCTCAAAACCCGTAGCGATCTTTTTTGAGGTAATGATGAAAAGAACATTACTGATAATGGTGTGGACTGTTTGCCTGATGAGCAGCAGTGCGATGGCGTTAACCCTGAATGAAGCCAGAAGTCAGGGGCGGGTAGGCGAAACATTTAATGGTTATCTGATGGCACTGAAAACGGATGACGAAACGCAGGCATTGGTAAACGATATTAATAAAGCTCGTGCGCTGAGTTATCAGCAACTGGCCAGACAAAATAATGTCTCAACTGAGGAGATTGCAAAACTGGCAGGGCAGAAACTGGTCGCTCGCGCTAAACCGGGAGAATATGTGCAGGGGATTAATGGGAAATGGCTGCAAAAATAAAAAACGTAAAGCAGCGGTAATTAATTTCGTATTCAGAAAGATCAGTTACCGTTCAAAACGGTACAAATTATACCTACAGACCTCCGCCAGACTGATTGCGGCGCTGTTTTTGCTTGTTGGCGCTCGTTTTTACGCATCCGCATTCAATAGTCATTTATTCACTTTCCGTTCATTTCTATACTGATTTTTCTTAATCCGCTTTATTACAGGGCAGGGTGTTATGAGCAGCAACATATTTACTCTTGGTACAAAATCCGTTAACCGTCTCGGTTACGGCGCGATGCAACTGGCAGGACCTGGTGTATTCGGCCCACCGAAAGATCGCCATGTCGCGATTACCGTGCTGCGTGAGGCACTGGCATTGGGCGTCAATCACATTGATACCAGCGACTTTTATGGTCCACACGTTACCAATCAGATTATCCGCGAAGCGTTACATCCTTATTCCGATGACCTGACTATCGTCACCAAAATTGGCGCTCGCCGCGGTGAGGACGCCTCCTGGTTGCCGGCATTCTCTCCAGCAGAACTGAAAAAAGCGGTGCACGATAACCTGCGAAATCTGGGGGTGGACGTGCTGGATGTGGTGAACCTGCGGGTGATGCCTGACGATGGACATGGCCCGGCGGAAGGGTCGATTGAAGCCAGCCTGATCGTGCTGGCTGAGATGCAACAACAAGGGCTGGTAAAACATATTGGCCTGAGCAACGTAACACCAACGCAGGTTGCAGAGGCGCGCAAGATTACAGAAATTGTTTGCGTGCAAAACGAATACAACATTGCCCATCGTGCGGATGACGAATTAATTGATTCTTTGGCCCGCGATGGCATTGCATATGTGCCGTTCTTCCCGCTCGGGGGCTTTACGCCACTGCAATCCTCCACGCTCTCTGATGTCGCAGCAAGTCTTAATGCGACACCGATGCAGGTGGCGCTGGCGTGGCTGTTGCAACGTTCACCGAATATTTTGCTGATCCCGGGAACGTCTTCCGTTGCGCATTTACGGGAGAATATGGCAGTAGGGGAATTAGCGCTACCTGATGATGTGTTGGCAACGCTGGACAGTATTGCGAAAAAGGCGAGTTAAGTAAAAAAGCCTCCCGCACTCGCGGTAGGCTTCTTAAAACTTATGCTGCAACAATTGCGTCAATTGCCGCTTTAGCGTCTGCCTGCGCTTTTGCTGCCATTTCCGGCCCGTAAGCGATACCTTCAGCAAAGACAAAGTTCACGTCAGTAATGCCGATAAAGCCAAGGAACGTAGAAAGATACGGGGTCACCAGGTCTGTAGGCCCATCCTTATGGATACCGCCACGGCTGGTAATAACAATGGCTTTTTTACCGGTTACCAGACCTTCAGGACCGTTCTCGGTGTAGCGGAAAGTAACGCCTGCACGCGCAACCAGATCAAAATAGTTTTTCAACTGAGTAGAGATGTTGAAGTTGTACATCGGTGCTGCAATCACGATAACGTCATGCGCTTTCAACTCGGCAATCAGTTCATCAGACAGTGCCAGGGCTTCCTGCTGGCGCGGAGTCAGCGGCGCGTCACTCGGACGCAGAGCGCCAACCAGTTCGCCATCCAGCACCGGAACCGGATTTGCAGCCAGGTCGCGGACGGTGATTTCATCAGCAGTGTGCTTTTCACGCCATTGTTCAACAAAATAATCAGACAACTGACCAGACTGAGAGTACCCTGCCAGGATGCTGGATTTAAGAACTAATACCTTGCTCATGGTGTTTCCTTATAGATGTTTGAATGGGCGATGCCCTGTTGCTTGTTGACACTTTATTCACAATCCTGCCACAGAGATAGCGCAATATATCGAAGTCTATGTTCGAATTTATTGAACAACACATAAAAAGCCGCGATGTGGTACTCTATATCTATCATTTAAAAGAAAATTAATCAGGCACAACGCTGCCCTTTAACGTTATGACAGAACAACAAAAATTGACCTTTAACGCCTTACAGCAGCGGTTGGATTCGTTAATGCTGCGTGACAGACTGCGTTTTTCCCGCCGTCTGCATGGGGTGAAGAAGGTTAAAAATCCTGATGCACAACAGGCCATTTTCCAGGAGATGGCAAAAGAAATTGACCAGGCGGCAGGGAAAGTCCTGCTACGTGAAGCGGCGCGTCCGGAGATTACTTATCCGGACAATTTGCCGGTTAGCCAGAAAAAACAGGACATTCTCGAAGCGATCCGTGACCACCAGGTGGTGATTGTCGCCGGAGAAACAGGTTCCGGTAAAACGACGCAGTTGCCGAAAATCTGTATGGAACTGGGGCGCGGGATTAAAGGGCTGATTGGCCATACCCAGCCTCGTCGACTGGCAGCCCGTACCGTGGCGAACCGTATTGCGGAAGAGTTGCAGACCGAACCGGGTGGCTGCATCGGTTATAAAGTCCGTTTCAGCGATCACGTCAGTGATAACACGATGGTCAAGCTGATGACCGACGGTATTCTGCTGGCGGAAATCCAGCAGGATCGCCTGCTGATGCAGTACGACACCATCATCATTGACGAAGCGCACGAACGCAGCCTGAACATTGATTTCCTGCTCGGTTATTTGAAAGAGCTGTTGCCACGTCGCCCGGATCTGAAAGTCATCATCACTTCCGCGACCATCGATCCGGAACGCTTCTCTCGCCACTTTAACAATGCGCCGATTATCGAAGTCTCGGGTCGAACTTATCCGGTAGAAGTGCGTTATCGACCAATAGTTGAAGAAGCGGATGATACCGAGCGCGACCAGTTACAGGCGATTTTCGATGCCGTAGACGAATTGAGCCAGGAAAGCCCCGGCGACATTTTGATCTTTATGAGCGGCGAGCGGGAAATTCGCGATACCGCCGATGCGCTGAACAAGCTGAACTTACGCCATACGGAAATATTGCCGCTTTATGCGCGGCTTTCAAACAGCGAACAAAATCGCGTCTTCCAGTCACACAGCGGGCGGCGCATTGTGCTGGCGACTAACGTCGCGGAAACCTCGCTGACTGTGCCGGGTATTAAATACGTGATCGACCCAGGTACGGCGCGCATCAGCCGCTACAGCTATCGCACCAAAGTGCAGCGTCTACCGATTGAGCCAATTTCGCAGGCTTCAGCCAATCAGCGTAAAGGCCGTTGCGGACGCGTATCAGAAGGGATCTGTATTCGTCTTTATTCGGAAGACGATTTCCTTTCTCGTCCGGAGTTTACCGATCCGGAAATTCTGCGTACCAACCTGGCGTCGGTTATCTTACAGATGACCGCACTGGGGCTGGGCGATATCGCTGCGTTTCCGTTTGTTGAAGCGCCGGATAAACGCAATATTCAGGATGGTGTGCGCCTGCTGGAGGAGTTAGGTGCAATCACCACCGACGAACAGCAAACCGCATATAAACTGACACCACTTGGTCGTCAGTTATCACAGTTACCGGTTGACCCGCGTCTGGCACGCATGGTGCTGGAAGCGCAGAAACATGGCTGTGTAAGGGAAGCGATGATTATCACTTCCGCGCTCTCCATTCAGGATCCTCGTGAACGCCCGATGGACAAACAACAGGCATCGGATGAAAAACATCGTCGTTTCCACGATAAAGAGTCCGACTTCCTGGCGTTTGTGAATTTGTGGAATTATCTCGGTGAGCAGCAAAAGGCGCTCTCTTCAAACGCCTTTCGTCGCTTGTGCCGCACTGAATATCTCAACTATCTGCGCGTGCGCGAATGGCAGGACATCTACACTCAGTTGCGCCAGGTGGTGAAAGAACTCGGCATTCCGGTAAACAGTGAACCGGCGGAGTATCGCGAAATTCATATCGCATTACTGACCGGTTTGCTTTCACATATCGGCATGAAAGATGCGGATAAACAGGAATATACCGGCGCACGTAACGCGCGTTTCTCTATCTTCCCTGGTTCTGGTTTATTCAAAAAGCCGCCAAAGTGGGTGATGGTGGCGGAACTGGTAGAAACCAGCCGCCTGTGGGGGCGCATTGCGGCACGCATCGATCCGGAATGGGTAGAGCCGGTTGCCCAACATTTGATCAAACGCACCTACAGTGAACCGCACTGGGAACGGGCGCAGGGCGCAGTGATGGCGACGGAAAAAGTCACCGTTTATGGGTTGCCGATTGTCGCCGCGCGTAAGGTTAACTACAGCCAGATTGATCCTGCGTTGTGCCGTGAACTCTTTATCCGCCATGCACTTGTAGAAGGTGACTGGCAGACACGTCACGCTTTCTTCCGTGAAAACCTGAAACTGCGGGCAGAAGTGGAAGAGCTGGAACACAAATCACGTCGTCGCGATATTCTGGTAGATGACGAGACGCTGTTTGAATTTTACGACCAGCGCATTAGCCATGATGTGATCTCTTCGCGCCACTTCGACAACTGGTGGAAAAAGGTTAGCCGCGAAACGCCTGATTTGCTCAACTTTGAAAAGAGCATGTTGATCAAAGAAGGTGCGGAAAAAATCAGCAAGCTGGATTACCCGAACTTCTGGCATCAGGGCAATCTCAAGCTGCGTTTAAGTTATCAGTTTGAACCAGGTGCGGACGCTGATGGCGTGACCGTGCATATTCCGCTGCCGTTGCTCAACCAGGTGGAAGAGCGCGGCTTTGAATGGCAAATTCCTGGATTACGTCGTGAACTGGTGATTGCGCTGATTAAATCGCTGCCAAAACCGGTACGTCGTAATTTTGTGCCTGCACCAAACTACGCCGAAGCGTTTTTAGGCCGCGTGACGCCACTGGAACTACCGTTGCTCGACAGTCTTGAACGTGAATTGCGCCGCATGACCGGCGTTACCGTTGACCGCGAAGACTGGCACTGGGATCAGGTGCCTGATCACCTGAAAATTACTTTCCGCGTGGTGGACGACAAAAACAAGAAGTTGAAAGAAGGGCGCTCATTACAGGAACTGAAAGAGGCGCTGAAAGGCAAAGTGCAGGAAACACTGTCTGCGGTCGCTGATGACGGTATCGAGCAGAGCGGCCTGCATATCTGGAGCTTTGGTCAATTGCCGGAAAGCTACGAGCAGAAGCGCGGCAATTACAAAGTGAAAGCGTGGCCTGCGCTGGTGGATGAACGTGACAGCGTGGCGATCAAATTGTTTGATAATCCACTGGAGCAGAAGCAAGCAATGTGGAACGGTCTGCGCCGTCTACTGTTGCTGAATATTCCTTCACCGATCAAATATCTGCATGAGAAGTTGCCGAATAAAGCCAAGCTGGGGCTGTACTTTAACCCGTATGGCAAAGTGCTGGAGCTGATCGATGACTGTATCTCCTGCGGTGTGGATAAATTAATCGACGCCAACGGTGGCCCGGTCTGGACGGAAGAGGGTTTTACTGCGCTACATGAAAAAGTGCGTGCCGAACTAAACGATACCGTGGTGGATATTGCGAAGCAGGTCGAGCAAATCCTCACGGCAGTGTTCAACATCAACAAACGTCTGAAAGGGCGTGTTGATATGACGATGGCGCTGGGGCTTTCTGACATCAAAGCACAAATGGGCGGTCTGGTGTATCGCGGTTTTGTCACCGGTAACGGCTTCAAACGGCTGGGCGATACGCTGCGCTATTTGCAGGCGATTGAAAAACGCCTGGAAAAACTGGCGGTTGATCCGCATCGCGACCGTGCCCAAATGCTGAAAGTCGAAAACGTCCAGCAGGCATGGCAACAATGGTTCAACAAACTGCCGCCAGCGCGTCGTGAGGATGAAGACGTGAAAGAGATCCGTTGGATGATTGAAGAACTGCGCGTCAGTTACTTCGCCCAACAACTTGGTACGCCGTATCCGATATCGGATAAACGTATTTTGCAGGCGATGGAGCAGATTAGCGGTTAACGGCTGTTATTTGGCTGATGAATCTAAAACCCGGTAAGCGTGTGCTGCCGGGTTTTTTCTTTATAAGATCTGAAGGATTCACTCTATCGCAACATTGAACGATTTTGCTGAATTTTTATCAACAGTCTTTCCTCAAATACAGTATGAGTAAAACAAATATCAGGCTTACGAAGGAGGATAGAGAAAATACAACGTCTTCCTTTCAGAGTGCTCCGCTTCTCATTATTATCTCACGCAGTATTCTTAAGGGAACGAGAAGGAGGGACCATGAACATTAACCCGTTTCCGACGCTTTCAGCGACAACTATAGATGCCATAAACGTTATTGGTCGATGGCTGGCGCAGGATGATTTCTCTGGTGAGATGCCGTATCAGGCTGATTGCGTGATCCTCGCAGGTAACGCTGTTATTCCCACTATCGACGCTGCATGCAAGATTGCCCGCGATCAGCAAATTCCATTACTGATCAGCGGTGGTATCGGTCACTCGACAACCTTTTTATATAGTGCTGTCGCACAGCATCCACATTACAACACCATTCGTACCACGGGCAGGGCAGAAGCCACCATCCTTGCAGATATTGCCCATCAGTTCTGGCATATTCCCCATGAAAAAATCTGGATTGAAGACCAGTCAACGAACTGCGGTGAAAACGCCCGCTTCAGCGTCGCGTTATTGAATCAGGCCACAGAGCGCATTCACACGGCTATCGTTGTGCAGGATCCCACCATGCAGCGGCGCACGATGGCGACGTTCCGCCGTATTACTGCTGATAATCCCGATGCACCTCGCTGGTTAAGTTATCCAGGATTCGTACCACAAGTGGGGAATAACGCAGACAGTGTCGCATTTGTTAATCAACTGGAAGGATTATGGCCAGTTGAACGTTATTTATCGCTACTTACTGGTGAGCTACCACGTTTGCGTGATGATAGCGACGGTTATGGCCCCCGCGGACGTGATTTTATCGTTCACGTTGATTTTCCTGTAGAAGTCGCCCAGGCATGGCAGACGCTGAAACACGACGCTGTACTTATTGAAGCGATGGAAAGTCGTTCGCTACGTTAAAAATTGCCCGTTTGTGAAAAACCGTTGGCAAACGGGCATGATTCTTTACTTTTACTTCTGCCTTTTATTCCTTTCACACCTGTTTTTATGAAGCCCTTCACAGATTCGTCCTTCCACGATGCCGTTTCCGCAATGATTGATGTTTATTAACAATGCATTTACCAAATAAAAACACAATAATCACAGGAGTCGCCCATGTCAGTACCCGTTCAACATCCTATGTATATCGATGGACAGTTTGTTACCTGGCATGGAGATGCATGGATTGATGTTGTAAACCCTGCAACAGAGACGGTTATTTCCCGTATTCCTGATGGTCAGGCTGAGGATGCCCGTAAGGCAATCGATGCTGCAGAACGCGCCCAACCAGAATGGGAAGCATTGCCTGCCATTGAGCGCGCCAGTTGGTTACGCAAAATCGCTGCCGGGATCCGCGAACGCGCCAGTGAAATCAGTGCACTGATTGTCGAGGAAGGGGGCAAAGTCCAGCAACTGGCTGAAGTCGAAGTGGCTTTCACGGCGGACTATATTGATTATATGGCGGAGTGGGCGCGGCGCTACGAGGGTGAGATTATTCAAAGCGATCGCCCGGGAGAGAATATTCTTCTTTTTAAACGTGCGCTTGGCGTGACCACCGGTATTCTGCCGTGGAATTTCCCGTTCTTCCTGATTGCCCGCAAAATGGCACCCGCTCTGCTCACCGGCAATACCATCGTCATTAAACCGAGCGAATTTACACCAAATAACGCAATTGCTTTCGCCAAAATCGTCGATGAAATTGGCCTTCCACGCGGCGTGTTTAACCTTGTGCTGGGGCGCGGTGAAACAGTGGGGCAGGAACTGGCGGGTAACCCGAAGGTCGCAATGGTCAGTATGACGGGCAGCGTCGCCGCCGGGGAGAAAATCATGGCAACTGCGGCGAAAAATATCACCAAAGTGTGTCTGGAACTGGGCGGCAAAGCGCCCGCTATTGTGATGGATGACGCTGATATTGAACTGGCAGTCAAAGCCATCGTTGATTCACGAGTCATTAATAGTGGGCAAGTGTGCAACTGTGCTGAACGTGTTTATGTACAGAAAGGCATTTATGATCAGTTTGTTAACCGACTTGGTGAAGCGATGCAGGCGGTGCAGTTTGGCAATCCTTCTGAACGCAACGACATTGCAATGGGGCCATTGATTAACGCCGCGGCGTTGGAAAAGGTTGAGCAGAAAGTGGCTCGTGCTGTAGAAGAGGGCGCGAGAGTGGCGCTTGGTGGTAAAGCGGTAGCGGGGAAAGGGTACTATTATCCGCCGACAATATTGCTGGATGTTCGCCAGGAAATGTCAATTATGCACGAAGAAACCTTTGGCCCGGTGCTGCCTGTTGTCGCTTTCGATACGCTGGAACACGCTATCGCCATGGCTAACGACAGCGATTACGGCCTGACCTCGTCGATTTATACTCAAAATCTGAACGTCGCGATGAAAGCCATCAAAGGGTTGAAGTTCGGTGAAACCTACATCAATCGTGAAAACTTTGAAGCGATGCAAGGTTTCCACGCCGGATGGCGTAAGTCGGGTATTGGCGGTGCGGATGGTAAACATGGTTTGCATGAATACCTGCAAACCCAGGTCGTTTATTTACAGTCGTAATGTGTGAAACAGGCGGAGGCATTTTCCTCCGCCTGTATCTGTCAGAGTTTGGCGAATTTTTCCAGGGTGCGAATAAGCTGGGTGACAAAGCCATATTCGTTGTCGTACCAGGCGACTGTTTTTACCAGTTGCAAATCGCCCACGGCGGTAATTTCCGTTTGGGTGGCATCAAACACCGAACCAAAATGGCTACCAATGATATCGGAAGAGACTATTTCTTCATCGGTATAACCAAATGATTCGTTATTGTTTGTCGCCTTTTTAAGTGCATTGTTCACTTCTTCGGCAGTCACTTTTTTACCGAGAATAGACACCAACTCGGTGACAGAACCCGTTTTTACCGGTACACGCTGTGCATGGCCTTTCAGTTTACCGCTCAGTTCCGGGATCACCAGACCAATAGCTTTTGCTGCGCCCGTTGTATGGGGAATAATATTTTCTGCCGCCGCACGTGAAGCGCGTAGATCTTTACCACGCGGCCCATCCACCAGTGACTGGGTGCCGGTATAGGCATGAATCGTCGTCATCGTGCCGACTTCTATTCCAAAATTGTCATGGAGTGCTTTGACCATCGGCGCAAGACAGTTGGTGGTGCAGGACGCCACGGAAACAATGGTGTCGTTGCCATCCAGCGTGTTGTCATTGACGTTATAAACGATGGTTTTCATTTCACCGGCAGGGGCGGAAATTAACACCTTCTTCGCGCCAGCATCCAGATGTGCCTGCGATTTCTCTGCGGATGTATAAAAGCCGGTACATTCAACAATGATTTCTGCACCTTTCGCTTTCCACGGAATATTTTTCGCCTCTTTTTCGGCGTAAACCGCAATACTTTTGCCATCGACAATAAGTGAATCTTCAGTGAAATCAACGCTCCAGGGGAACGGGCCGTAGTTTGAATCGTGTTTTAGCAAGTAGGCGAGAATTTTCGGGGATGTGAGATCATTAATGGCGACAACATCTATATTGCTTTTGACCTCCAGTAATCGACGCAATACCAGTCGACCGATACGACCAAAACCGTTAATACCAACTTTACTCATGGTTTTCTCCTGTCAGGAACTCGTGGGTGAAAATTAATCCTTTCCAGGCTTAGACCAGGATGGTGGGATGAGCAATCTACATTCTCGCAGTGAAACGTAACCTACTGAAAATGGGTGAACAATATTTAATGAAATTTTGAGAAAAGCTGGTTATGTTAACAATAAATTGTTTTAAATCAGGAAATGTTATGGAAAATAAATACTCAAAGTTACAAATCGGTATTCACTGGCTGGTCTTTTTACTGGTTATCGCAGCTTACTGTGCGATGGAGTTTCGTGGATTTTTCCCGCGAGCCGATCGACCGGTTATCAACATGATCCATGTTTCCTGTGGCATTTCGATTTTCGTACTGATGGTGCTTCGTCTCGTGCTAAGACTGAAATATCCAACGCCACCAATTGTGCCTAAACCAAAGCCAATGATGACGGGGCTTGCGCATCTCGGGCATCTGGTCATTTACTTGCTGTTTATCGCACTGCCGATAATTGGCATGGTGATGATGTATAACCGTGGCAATCCGTGGTTTGCGTTTGGTGTGATGATGCCTCATGCATCAGAGGCCAATTTCGATCTGGTAGATACCTTAAAATCGTGGCATGAAACGCTGGCAAATCTGGGGTATTTCGTTATTGGGTTGCATGCCGCTGCTGCATTGGCGCACCACTATTTCTGGAAGGACAATACGCTTCTGCGCATGATGCCGCGTAAGCGTTCCTGACAACAGTAAAAGAAAACGCCTGTACTAAACCAGACCCGTGGTACAGGCGAAGAATACGGGTCTACATCGGAAGCACCTATTATATTTATTTGTATGACAAATAAAACCAGAATTCGTGTTTATATGTTTGCCTGGCCAATATTTAATCAAATTATCTTTCTATTAAGAGCGTTACTCAATTTCCCCCAATCCAATCTTTGATCTCCCTAAGTGAAATAAAAACTGTCCGGCGTATAACTTTTGTACCGAACATAAGATTCGGCAAACCATGGAGGTTATATGAAGAAGTTGTCATTTATTTTACTGATAGGATTACTGATGTCTTTTTATGCTGATGCAGGGCGAAAACCTTGTTCCGGTTCGAAAGGGGGGATCTCTCACTGCACTGCTGGCGGCAAATTTGTCTGTAACGATGGTTCTATCAGCGCATCGAAAAAAACGTGCACTAACTGAAAAGTAAAAAGGGGTGCCATGAGAAAATGAACCTGCCAGCCAGATACGCGGGGAAAACTCCCTGCGCTGCCCTTACCTGGGCGTGCAGGCCATGAGGCTGCCACCTCCTTTTCACCGTCCCGGAACCGCAGTTCATAGAGCGTTTGTCGGGTCAGGAGTGTGAATGCCAGTATTGTGAAACAAATAATGAGCAGACACGCCACCAGGGGGCGCTTCATAGCCTTTCTCTTTGCCGGATGGCGGGTAAGAGGCTAACATCCGAATTGTGTGGTTCATTCGTTGGCCTCGGTTGATAGCATTATCGATCGGGGCCTTCGTCCTTCTGATTCCCGGTTTCTTCATTCCGGCGGTAATAATCTCTCATCGCAATAATTGTTGTAAAAATGTGATATGAACAGGTTTTTGGCAGTAAGCAATTACCGTCAATTGCCGATGACCCTCTATCGGGAGTAAACCTGGAAGAGAGATCACGGTCATGAATACAACATCCTCACACCGCTCAGGCTTTTTACATCACATCAGATTGGTTCCGTTATTTGCCTGCATTCTTGGCGGCATATTATTTCTTTTTGCTTTGAGTTCAGCCCTGGCTGGATATTTTCTCTGGCAGGCTGACCGCGATCAGCGAGATGTCACCGCCGAGATCCAGATTCGCACGGGGTTAGCAAATAGCTCTGATTTTTTGCGTTCAGCCCGAATCAATATGATTCAGGCCGGGGCGGCGAGTCGGATCGCAGAAATGGAAGAGATGAAAAAAAATATTGCACAAGCAGAATTGCAGATTAAACAGTCGCAGCAAGGCTATCGCGCTTACCAGAATCGCCGTGTGAAAACACGTGATGATGAAGCTCTGGATGCTGAATTAAATCAACGTTTTCAGGCTTATATAACAGGTCTGCAACCCATGTTGAAATATGCCAAAAATGGCATGTTCGAAGCGATTATTAATCATGAAAGTGAGCAGATCCGATCGCTGGATAATGTTTATAGCCAGATTTTAAACAACGCTGTTGAAATACGTAGCGCCAGAGCAAATCATCTGACGGAGCAGGCGCATCAGCGCACTCGACTGGGGGTGATGTTTATGATTGGTGCGTTTGTGCTTGCCCTGGTCATGACGCTGATGACCTTTATGGTTTTGCGTCGGATAGTGATTCGACCTCTGCAGCATGCTGCGCAACGCATTGAACAAATTGCCAGTGGCAATCTGACAATGGCTGACGAACCTTCTGGGCGCAGTGAAATTGGCCGTTTAAGCCGTCATTTGCAGCAAATGCAGCATTCGCTGGTGATGACTGTCGGGACGGTACGTCAGGGGGCGGAGGAGATTTATCGCGGCACCAGCGAAATTTCCGCTGGCAATGCCGACCTTTCTTCGCGCACTGAAGAACAGGCCGCGGCGATTGAACAAACCGCTGCCAGCATGGAGCAACTCACTGTGACAGTGAAACAGAATGCGGATAATGCCCACTACGCAAGCCGTCTGGCGCAAGAGGCTTCCATTAAAGCCAGCGATGGTGGGCAGACGGTCTCCGGCGTGGTGAAAACGATGGGGGATATCTCCAGCAGTTCAAAGAAAATTTCCGAAATTACCGCCGTGATCAACAGTATTGCCTTCCAGACAAATATTCTGGCGCTCAATGCAGCCGTTGAAGCCGCGCGGGCCGGTGAGCAAGGGCGCGGATTTGCTGTCGTTGCCAGTGAAGTGCGTACACTCGCCAGCCGTAGCGCTCAGGCAGCGAAAGAAATTGAAGGCCTGATCAGTGAATCAGTCAGATTAATTGGGCAAGGAGCTAATGAGGTGACGACAGCAGGGAAAACCATGAGTGCCATAATGGACGCTGTGGCGAGCGTCACGCATATCATGCAGGAAATAGCTGCTGCGTCGGATGAGCAAAGCAGGGGCATAACGCAAGTCAGTCAGGCGATTTCTGAAATGGATAAAGTGACGCAACAGAATGCCTCACTGGTGGAAGAGGCTTCTGCGGCGGCGGTATCCCTTGAAGAGCAGGCGGCGCGATTAACTGAAGCGGTAGATGTATTCCGTCTGACGAAACAATCTGCGCCGGCAGCTCAACGAGTGGCGGGGGATTCAGTTAGTCTGGTAACGGCGTGAATAGATTAAAGAAGGGATCTCAGGATCCCTTTACCTTTCAGAACGGCATTGATTTCCGAATGGCGTTAATCATTAGCTGACAGCCGGAAGAGAGCGTCGCATCTACGCGTGTTAGTATTCCAATAGGTTCGCCAGCACCCTGTCCCGAAACAGGCAGCGCCACCAGCGTGGCATGACGCAGATCGTCTTTTACTGCGCCAGAAGGGACAAACCATACATAGTCATATTCAACCGTAAGCTGACGTGAAAGAGAGGCTGAAAGCGTTTCGATACAACCCGAAGGAATTTTACAACCCTGGCTCTGTACTAGCGCATCTGAATGTTGGCGTGGTGCAGTGCCTTCCGGTGATACGACAACAGGCCATTCCAGTACCCGACTTAGCGTCACGTTTTCCTGCAGGAGTGGGTGATTAGGCCGGACAACCAGTTTCAGTGATTCGAGAAACAGCAATTCATAATTAAGCCCGGTCATCAGTTCAGGATCTGACATCCGGCCAACACCGATATCGATTTCTCCTGTTTTTAATCCGGCCAGAATCATGGTGTTACTCATGGTGGCGACTTGTAGAGTGGTCTCTTTTTGTTGTTGATGAAACTGACCGATAACGGAAGGCAAGATCCCCAGCGCAGCAGTAGGTAATGCACCAACTCTTACAACATCATTGTTAAGTCCTTCTTTACGATTAAGCGCCTGACCAGCGGTGTTGATGGCGTCAAGCACTCTGACTGCATGGGTTAAAAATTGCTCGCCGGGTAAGGTAAGTTGTGCGCCCTGACGTCCACGGTCAAATAAGCGAGCGCCCGTCAATTGCTCCAGTTCATTCAGTGTCTTAGAGAGCGCAGGTTGGCTCAGATTAAGGGTTTCAGCCGCGCGCCCCAAAGTTCCTTGTTGTGCGACAGCTACGAATGTATGAAGGTGGCGCAAACGGATGCGCTGACTAAACAGACTATTTTTTTCCATAAGCGATGTTAAAAACGAAGCGGTGCCGCTGACAAGTGAAGTTGTTTAATCATGATAACCTGATTGCAAAATATTATTAACATTTAAAGCAATTTTGTTACCTTGGAATGTCCAGCTTTGCTGATTTCGCGGGGAGATCACAGTTTGTAAATTCTTCACACCAGAGTGAATGCAGTTACCTACACTCCAGATTATCGACCACTGGAGGCAGATATTATGGCGAACAGCATCACGGCGGATGAGATTCGGGAACAGTTTTCGCAGGCAATGTCTGCCATGTATCAGCAAGAAGTTCCACAGTACGGTACGTTGCTGGAACTGGTAGCTGATGTAAATCTGGCTGTGCTGGAAAACAATCCCCAACTGCATGAAAAAATGGTTAATGCGGATGAGCTGGCGCGACTTAACGTTGAACGTCATGGCGCGATACGTGTGGGAACTGCGCAGGAGCTTGCTACATTACGGCGGATATTCGCCATTATGGGGATGTATCCGGTGAGCTATTACGATCTCTCGCAGGCGGGCGTGCCGGTACATTCCACGGCATTTCGTCCTATCGATGATGCCTCGCTGGCGCGTAATCCTTTCCGGGTTTTTACCTCATTACTTCGCCTTGAGCTTATCGAAAACGAAACCTTACGCCAGAAGGCGGCGGAGATTTTGCATCAGCGCGATATCTTTACCCCGCGTTGTCGACAACTGTTAGATGAATATGATCAGGAAGGTGGCTTTAGCGAAGCACAGGCGCGGGAGTTTGTGCAGGAAGCTCTGGAGACGTTTCGCTGGCATCAATCGGCAACGGTGGATGAAGAAACCTATCGCGCATTGCATAACGAACATCGACTAATTGCTGATGTGGTCTGTTTTCACGGCTGCCATATTAACCACCTGACGCCACGTACCCTGGATATCGACAGAGTTCAGTCGATGATGCCCGAATGCGGTATCGAACCCAAAATTCTGATCGAAGGACCGCCGCGCCGCGAGGTGCCGATTTTACTGCGCCAGACCAGCTTTAAGGCGCTGGAAGAGTCGGTCATGTTTGCAGGGCAAAAGCAGGGGACGCATACCGCGCGCTTTGGCGAGATAGAGCAACGCGGTGTGGCGTTAACGCCGAAAGGACGGCAACTGTATGATGTACTTCTGCGTAATGCCGGAACAGGACAGGATAATCTCACTCACCAACTTCATCTGCAGGAAACCTTTAGTGCCTTTCCGGACAGTGAATTTCTGATGCGACAGCATGGATTGGCATGGTTTCGTTATCGCCTGACGCCGTCGGGTGAGGCACATCGTCGGGCGATTCATCCCGGTGATGATCCTCAACCTTTGATCGAACGTGGTTGGGTCGTAGCGCAACCTATTACTTATGAGGATTTTCTGCCGGTTAGTGCTGCGGGGATCTTCCAGTCGAATCTGGGCAATGAAACGCAAATGCGCAGTCGCGGCAATGCCAGCCGGGAAGCTTTTGAACAGGCGCTGGGGTGTCCGGTGTTTGATGAGTTTCAGCTCTATCAGGAAGCGGAAGAACGCAGTAAACGCCGCTGTGGTTTGCTTTAAAATTCGGTGCATCCGACTTTGCAAAAATTTGCCTGATTTTACAAACGAATCAGGCTCTTCCCATCGACAGAAAAAAAATGCCAATTTGTGCAGATTCTCTGTGTCTAACAATTGGATTATTAATAAATATTGTCTAGAGTGAGCGGTTATAAACAAGCATTTTCTTGCCGCTGAATACGACCAGCGCGGGACCATTCACTACACCAGAAGGACTCACTTTCAGGTATGGATCGTAGACGATTTATTAAAGGTTCAATGGCTATGGCCGCCGTGTGCGGGACTAGCGGCATTGCTTCTCTTTTTTCTCAGGCTGCGTTCGCAGCAGAATCGGACATTGCCGACGGGCAAACCCAGCGTTTTGACTTCTCTATTTTACAGTCAATGGCGCATGATTTAGCGCAAAAAACGTGGCGAGGCGCGCCGCGTCCGTTACCCGATACGCTGGCGACAATGACGCCTCAGGCCTATAACAGCATTCAATACGACGCCGAAAAATCGTTATGGCATAACGTTGAAAATCGCCAGCTTGACGCTCAGTTCTTTCATATGGGAATGGGATTCCGTCGCCGCGTGCGCATGTTCTCTGTCGATCCGGCAACTCATCTGGCGCGCGAAATTCACTTCCGCCCGGAGTTATTCAAATACAACGATGCGGGTGTCGATACCAAACAACTGGAAGGGCAAAGCGATCTCGGCTTTGCGGGGTTCCGAGTGTTTAAAGCGCCAGAACTGGCGCGCCGCGACGTAGTTTCTTTCCTCGGTGCCAGTTATTTCCGTGCTGTTGATGACACTTATCAATATGGTTTGTCGGCGCGTGGTCTTGCGATCGACACTTATACCGACAGCAAAGAAGAGTTCCCCGACTTTACCGCTTTCTGGTTCGATACGGTAAAACCGGGTGCAACCACCTTTACCGTTTATGCGTTGCTCGATAGTGCCAGCATTACCGGTGCCTATAAGTTCACCATCCATTGTGAGAAGAGCCAGGTGATTATGGATGTTGAGAATCACCTGTATGCGCGCAAAGACATTAAACAACTGGGCATTGCGCCGATGACCAGCATGTTCAGTTGTGGTACTAACGAACGTCGGATGTGTGACACCATCCATCCGCAAATCCATGACTCCGACCGTCTTTCCATGTGGCGGGGTAATGGTGAGTGGATCTGCCGTCCGCTGAATAACCCGCAAAAATTGCAGTTCAATGCCTATACCGACAACAACCCCAAAGGGTTTGGTTTATTGCAACTGGATCGCGACTTCTCCCATTATCAGGACATCATGGGCTGGTACAACAAACGCCCAAGTCTGTGGGTGGAGCCACGTAACCAGTGGGGGAAAGGCACTATCGGTTTGATGGAGATCCCGACAACTGGGGAAACGCTGGATAACATTGTCTGTTTCTGGCAACCGGAGAAAGCAATTAAAGCGGGCGACGAACTGGCGTTCCAGTATCGTTTGTACTGGAGTGCGCAACCTCCTGTTCATTGTCCATTAGCGCGAGTTATGGCGACGCGTACCGGCATGGGTGGTTTTCCGGAAGGCTGGGCACCAGGTGAACACTATCCGGAAAAATGGGCGCGTCGTTTCGCCGTCGATTTTGTCGGTGGTGATCTGAAAGCAGCAGCGCCGAAAGGGATTGAACCGGTCATCACGCTTTCCAGTGGTGAAGCGAAGCAAATCGAAACTCTCTACATTGAACCAATAGATGGTTACCGTATTCAGTTTGACTGGTATCCGACCTCGGACTCTACCGAACCGGTTGATATGCGGATGTATCTACGTTGTCAGGGCGATGCCATCAGTGAAACATGGCTGTATCAATATTTCCCACCAGCACCGGATAAACGTCAGTATGTTGACGATCGCGTGATGAATTAATCGTCTTTTCTTCGGCACCTTCTTCCGGAGGGTGTCGTCTGGTTAAACACGATCCTGCTCGCATTTTTCCTTACGTTAAATGAGTAATCTGATGGTGTGTATTTCAGATACACCTTGTCAGCCACTAACAGGGAGTGCGTATGTTTCCAGAATACCGAGATTTAATATCCCGTCTGAAAAACGAAAATCCTCGCTTTATGTCCTTGTTCGATAAACACAATAAACTTGATCATGAAATTGCCAGAAAGGAAGGTTCTGACGGTCGAGGGTACAATGCGGAAGTGGTTCGCATGAAAAAACAAAAGTTACAGTTAAAGGATGAGATGCTTAAAATCCTGCAGCAGGAAAGCGTCAAAGAGATGTAAACTTTCTAAGCCGCCAGCAGGGCGGCTTTTTAAACTGATGTAAGGATTATGACCGAGACGATTAAAGTGAGTGAATCACTTGAATTATGTGCCGTTGAAGAAAGACACGTCACACCGCTGTATCAATTAACCTGTAAAAACAAAACCTGGTTACAACAATCGTTAAACTGGCCGCAGTTTGTGCACAGCGAAGAGGACACGCGAAAAACGGCGCAGGGCAATATGATGTTGCATCAACGCGGCTATGCCAAAATGTTCATGATTTTCAAAGAAGATGAACTCGTCGGCGTTATCTCATTTAATCGTATAGAACCGCTGAATAAAACGGCGGAAATCGGCTACTGGCTGGACGAGTCCCATCAGGGACAGGGGATTATTTCTCAGGCGCTGCAGGCGTTTATTCATCATTATGCCCGGATCGGTGAGCTACGACGCTTCGTGATCAAATGTCGGGTGGACAATCCGCAAAGCAACAAGGTAGCCGTGCGTAATGGTTTTACACTGGAAGGTTGTCTGAAACAGGCTGAATTCCTTAACGATGCTTACGATGATGTGAATATATACGCGCGCATTATCGATTCACAATAATCCCGCCAGAGGCGTTCGTGTAATACGTTCCTCGCCGTTAATAACTTTTGGACCACGTACATGAATAGCGTCGCCATCAAAGGCTTCGACGACGGCGTGGTCGGTTATCTCCACATGGTTTTCAATCATTACCGCGCCTGTAATGCAACTGTCACCTTGTATGATAACGTGCTCGTCGAGCAGAATCGGACCACCACGCACAATGGCGTTACCACCAACCAGAACATGATGCTTTAACACACAATTACCTTCTACCGTGGCATGTTCCGCTACCTGGGAACTGTAGTGAAGGGTGGGAATGGCATCTTCTCCTGTCCCGGCAATCACACGTGCATGACCGTAGACTTTCGCACAGTCGCACAGCCAGACGTTGTTTTCTTCATTGCCTTCAATACGGGCAAAATCAAAAACTTCGGCGCGATGCTCAATAAATGCATACCGGACGACGGCATCGCCATAAATTTGCGCCTGATGGACAACTCGCGAGGTGCTAACCCTGGCGCGATCATAAATTTGCAGCAGAAGATGGTGGTCGGGCGTTAGCCCTTGCGTGGCGACAATCATTGAATGTTGATCGATACAGGCATGACCAAAAATTCTACACTGACCACATATTAATGAGTCTTTAATCGTGACGTTGTCACTTATATGTGCACCCTGGCTGATTTCACTATTATCGATCCAGGTGTTATCCGTTGCGTAGACCTCCCCCCGCAGCACGCAACTACCGGTGATACGCGTATTACCGGAAACAACCGTTCCGCCGAAAGCAATGGTATTCTGGTCGTAAATCCAGCAATTTCCCTCCTGTGCCAGCGCCGTTTCGCTATCGATCCAGCCGCCAGCGGTTCCCGTTATCACATCGTTAAAATCGGCTACGGCAATAATCTGCCGTAATAACACACTCTTTTTATCGCCATCTTCCTGATAACTAAAGGCTCGCTGTTCTTCACTGAGACGATATTTGCGCATAGCGTTTTCCCGCAGGTGACTTACTATAACCGTAGCAAATTCTGCGACTCTGGCTATGTTTGAGAAATTTCCATAAAATGCATTTCAAATATACTTTATAAATTAAACAAAATGAGTAAGAAGATACAGAGCGATAAAGTGCTCAATTTACCGGCTGGCTACTTTGGCATTGTGTTGGGAACGATAGGGATGGGGTTTGCCTGGCGCTATGCCAGCCAGGTTTGGCAGGTCAGTCACTGGTTAGGTGATGGTCTGGTGATCCTGGCGATGATCATTTGGGGATTACTGACCACGGCATTTATCACCCGGCTGGTGCGCTTTCCGCACAGTGTGCTGGCAGAAGTGCGCCATCCGGTGATGAGCAGTTTTGTTAGTTTGTTTCCGGCAACGACGATGCTGGTAGCAATTGGTTTCGTGCCGTGGTATCGCCCGTTGGCAGTGTGTCTGTTCAGCGTTGGCGTAGTGATTCAACTGGTTTACGCCGCCTGGCAAACTGCCGGATTATGGCGCGGTTCTCACCCTGAAGAAGCGACGACACCGGGGCTTTATTTGCCGACTGTTGCCAATAACTTTATCAGCGCAATGGCCTGTGGTGCGTTAGGTTACACTGATGCCGGTCTGGTTTTTTTAGGCGCTGGCGTCTTCTCCTGGTTGAGTCTTGAACCGGTGATCCTTCAACGGCTGCGTAGTTCGGGTGAGTTACCCACGGCGCTGCGGACATCGCTCGGTATTCAGCTTGCCCCTGCGCTGGTCGCTTGTAGCGCCTGGTTAAGCGTTAACGGTGGCGAGGGTGACACACTGGCGAAAATGCTTTTCGGTTATGGGCTGCTGCAACTACTGTTCATGTTGCGCCTGATGCCGTGGTATCTCTCGCAACCGTTTAATGCCTCATTCTGGAGTTTCTCGTTCGGCGTATCCGCGTTGGCAACCACCGGTTTGCATCTGGGTAGCGGCAGCGATAATGGTTTTTTCCATACGCTGGCGGTGCCGCTATTTATCTTTACCAATTTTATTATCGCATTACTGCTCATCCGTACTTTCGCGCTTCTGATGCAGGGGAAATTATTAATCAGAACTGAGCGCGCCGTTTTAATGAAATCCGAGGACAAAGAATGATCATTCGTGATGAAAACTACTTTACTGATAAATATGAATTAACCCGCACACATTCCGAAGTTCTGGAAGCCGTGAAAGTGGTTAAACCGGGTAAAACGCTGGATCTGGGCTGTGGCAATGGTCGTAATAGCCTTTACCTTGCAGCTAATGGTTTTGATGTTGACGCATGGGATAAAAATGCTATGAGCATTGCCAACGTTGAGCGCATTAAAACCATTGAAAATCTGGAAAATTTACGTACTCAGGTTGTCGATCTGAATAGCCTCACGTTTGATGGACAGTACGATTTTATTCTTTCTACTGTGGTGCTGATGTTCCTGGAGGCGAAAACCATCCCAGGGCTGATTGCGAATATGCAGCGCTGCACAAAACCCGGCGGTTACAACCTGATTGTGGCGGCAATGGATACCGCTGATTTCCCATGTACTGTCGGCTTCCCATTTGCCTTCAAAGAGGGGGAGTTGCGTCGATATTACGAAGGCTGGGAGATGCTGAAATACAATGAAGACGTTGGTGAACTACACCGAACCGACGCCAACGGTAATCGTATTAAACTACGTTTTGCTACTATGTTGGCGCGCAAAAAATAATCAGAAAAGGACAATGCGCATGGAAATGCTTCGCGTAGAGATGATTAACGGCTGTTCTTTTCGGTAGGCATGTTTTTTATCAATATGGTGTGAAATAAATCACAAGAAGCGAAGTTTTTTATTAGCTTAACATCCTGAAGATTAACAACTGATGATTGACTCAGCCCCCTTTTCGTCATTGACTATATTGTCAGAAAAGGGGCTGGAAAATTTATTTTCAACAACACTTTTTTTGCCACAACACGAAGCGGCGCTTTTTGCTATAACTTAAAAAGTAATATAATTATCTCAGGAAATTATTCATGCGTACCACATCGATTGCGAAAGTTGCGGCTTTATGCGGTTTGTTGGCTCTGTCTGGTTGTGCCTCTAAAATCACCCAGCCGGATAAATATTCTGGTTTTTTAAACAATTACTCCAACCTTCAAGAAACAACGTCAGCAACGGGCAAACCGGTATTGCGCTGGGTTGATCCAAATTTTGATCAAAGCAAATATGACAGCATTGTCTGGAATCCGATCACCTATTACCCAGTGCCAAAAGCCTCTACCCAGGTAGGGCAGAAAGTTCTGGATAAAATTTTGAGCTATACCAACACCGAAATGAAAGAAGCGATTGCGCAGCGTAAACCACTGGTGACTACCGCTGGCCCACGTAGTCTGATTTTCCGTGGTGCTATTACCGGTGTTGATACCAGCAAAGAAGGGTTACAGTTCTATGAAGTTGTTCCTGTCGCATTAGTTGTTGCGGGGACGCAAATGGCGACGGGTCACCGTACCATGGATACCCGCTTGTACTTTGAAGGTGAGCTGATTGACGCGGCTACCAACAAACCGGTGATTAAAGTGGTTCGCCAGGGCGAAGGTAAAGACCTGAATAACGAAAGTACACCAATGGCTTTCGAAAACATTAAGCAAGTTATTGATGACATGGCGACTGATGCCACCATGTTTGACGTTAACAAAAAGTAATACCAGTCGCGCCATCGTAAGATGGCGCTTCTTATTATCGGTTTCTACCAGCCATTAAATTCAACATCACGTAACAGACGCCACCGGCAATTAATCCCCAAAACGCTGAACCAATCCCAACCAATGTCAGTCCGCTCGCTGTTACCAGAAATGCTACCACAGCAGCGTCGCGCTCACGTTCATTATGCAACGCCTGATACAAACTGCCGCCAATGGTACTTAACAGCGCCAGACCCGCCAGCATCTGGATCCAACTTACGGGCAGGGTAGCCATCATGCCCGTAATGGCACTGCCAAATAAACCCGCCAGTAAATAAAAGACGCCAGCCGCGGCGGCGGCCAGCCAACGGTGATCTTTGTCCGGGTGCGCTTCCGGGCTTTGGCAAATAGCAGCAGTAATTGCCGCAATCCCTACGGAATAAACGCCAAACGGAGAAAATAGAAGTGCCAGTAGTCCAGTAAAGACAATCAGCGGCGAAACGGGAACCGAATATCCAGCCGCTTTCATCGCTGCAATCCCCGGCGCGTTTTGCGACGCCATCGTCACCAGAAAAAGTGGTAGCGCAACACTTAAACTGTGAGAAAACGAAAATTCTGGATCGATATAAGCAGGAAGAACGGGTTTAAAAACAACATTTTTTGTGACAACGTCACCTTGCAGTATTACCACCAAAATTCCGACAACCATAGCCGCGATTACGGCATAACGTGGCGCAAAAGCCTTCGTCGCCAGCCAGACCAGCAACATACTTCCGCACAACGTAAACTGACCATCCAGGCTGGCAAACGCCTGTAAACCAAAGCGTAATAAAATCCCGGCCAGCATCGCTGCTGCAAGAGAATGCGGAATAATGCGCATCAGGCGGGCAAATAATCCCGTCACACCACAGAGGACAATCAACGCGTTCGTGACCATAAAAACGCCGATGGCTTCGTTAAGCGTGAGTCCCTGCAACCCTGTTACTAACAAAGCCGCGCCAGGCGTTGACCATGCGGTCAGAACCGGCACGCGATACCACAATGTCAGGGCAAGAGTACTGAACCCCATTGCCAGTCCCAGTGCCGTCATCCAACCGGAGATTTGCGCAGTGGTGGCACCCGCGACAATCGCTGCCTGCCATATTATTGCCGCCGAACTGGCGTAGCCGATCAATACCGCCAGAAATCCCGCCAGTAATGTAGGTGGAGGAACAGAAAACAGACGCATAATCACCTCGTGCGTTATAGCGGACAGGCACCGTAGCATTTGTCCGTTATAACGCACAAGTGATAAACTCCTGTTTTGCAGGAGGAGTCGCATGGAAAATCTCGCTCACTATTTATCCGCCACGCTTAAATATCTTCGTCAGCAACGAGGCTGGAGTCTTTCTCGACTGGCAGAAGTTACGGGCGTTTCTAAAGCGATGTTAGGGCAGATTGAACGTAATGAATCCAGCCCGACGGTCGCGACATTATGGAAAATCGCCACCGGAATGAACGTGCCGTTTTCGACGTTTATTTCGCCGCCGCAGAACGCTATACCATCAGTTTATGATCCACAACAGCAGGCGATGGTGATCACCTCGTTGTTTCCTTATGATCCACAACTCTGCTTTGAACACTTTTCGATCCTGATGGCTCCTGGCGCAATAAGTGAATCGACGCCACACGAAAAGGGGGTGATTGAACATGTCGTCGTCATCGAAGGGCAGCTTGAACTGTGCGTTGATGGCGCGTGGCATAGTCTTAATCGTGGAGAAGGCATCCGTTTTGCCGCCGATGTCGCTCATGCCTATTGCAACCGTGACGAGCAAAGCGTGCATTTTCATTCCCTCATTCATTACCCACGTAGTTAAACAGGAAAACTATTTCGCAACGTCACGCTTGTGGCTAAAATAGCCGCCATTTTTCAGCTACTGGATAAGAAAGTGACCGTATCTTCTCATCGCCTTGAACTGTTAAGCCCGGCACGCGATGCCGCCATTGCCCGCGAAGCTATTTTGCACGGTGCCGATGCTGTTTACATCGGTGGCCCTGGTTTTGGTGCCCGTCATAACGCCAGTAATAGCCTGAAAGATATTGCCGAACTGGTGCCATTTGCTCATCGTTATGGCGCAAAAATTTTCGTCACCCTTAATACCATTTTGCATGACGAAGAACTGGAACCGGCGCAGCGGTTGATTACCGATCTTTATCAGACCGGCGTTGATGCACTGATTGTGCAGGATATGGGGATTCTGGAACTTGATATTCCACCGATTGAACTGCACGCCAGCACGCAGTGTGATATTCGCACGGTGGAAAAAGCGAAGTTCCTCTCTGACGTTGGCTTTACGCAGATCGTATTGGCGCGTGAGCTTAACCTGGAACAGATCCGCGCGATTCATCAGGCCACAGACGCGACCATTGAGTTCTTTATTCATGGTGCACTGTGCGTGGCATATTCCGGTCAGTGCTACATTTCTCATGCACAAACGGGGCGTAGCGCCAACCGTGGCGATTGCTCACAGGCGTGCCGTTTACCATACACGTTGAAAGACGATCAGGGGCGGGTGGTTTCCTATGAAAAACATCTGCTGTCGATGAAAGATAATGATCAGACTGCCAATCTTGGCGCTCTGATTGATGCTGGTGTGCGCTCCTTCAAGATTGAAGGGCGTTACAAAGATATGAGCTACGTGAAGAATATCACCGCGCATTATCGCCAGAGGCTGGATGCCATTATTGAAGAACGTGGCGATCTGGCACGTGCTTCATCTGGTCGTACCGAGCACTTTTTTGTACCTTCGACGGAAAAAACCTTCCATCGTGGCAGTACAGACTACTTTGTTAACGCGCGTAAAGGCGACATTGGCGCGTTCGATTCCCCGAAATTTATTGGCCTGCCAGTGGGTGAAGTATTGAACGTTGCTAAAGATCATCTCGATGTTGAGGTCACCGAACCGCTGGCTAACGGCGATGGTCTGAACGTAATGATTAAACGTGAAGTCGTCGGCTTTCGTGCCAACACGGTAGAGAAAACGGGGAAAAACCAGTACCGCGTCTGGCCAAATGAGATGCCAGCAGAGCTGCATAAAATTCGTCCACACCATCCGCTTAACCGTAACCTTGACCATAACTGGCAACAGGCGCTGACCAAAACCTCCAGTGAGCGCCGGGTCGCTGTAGATATTGAACTTGGCGGCTGGCAGGAACAACTCATTCTGACGTTAACCAGCGAAGAGGGCGTCAGCATCACTCATACCCTGGATGGGCAATTCGACGAAGCGAATAACGCCGAAAAAGCACTCACCAATCTGAAAGAGGGATTGTCGAAGCTGGGGCAGACTATCTATTACGCTCGTGATGTACAAATTAACTTGCCGGGGGCGCTGTTTGTGCCAAACAGCCTGTTAAATCAGTTCCGTCGTGAAGCCGCCGAAATGCTGGATGCCGCGCGTCTTGCCAGTTACCAGCGCGGCAGTCGTAAACCGGTTGCTGATCCTGCGCCGGTTTATCCGCAAACGCATCTGAGTTTCCTCGCGAATGTTTACAACCAGAAAGCGCGTGAATTTTATCATCGCTATGGTGTGCAACTGATTGATGCGGCGTATGAGGCACATGAAGAGAAGGGCGAGGTTCCGGTGATGATCACCAAGCATTGTCTGCGCTTTGCTTTCAATCTGTGTCCGAAGCAGGCGAAAGGCAATATCAAAAGCTGGAAGGCAACACCAATGCAACTGGTTAACGGCGATGAAGTGTTAACGCTGAAGTTTGATTGCCGTCCATGTGAGATGCACGTCATCGGCAAAATCAAAAATCACATTCTGAAAATGCCGTTACCGGGAAGCGTTGTTGCATCCGTAAGCCCGGATGATCTGCTGAAAACATTGCCGAAGCGGAAAGGATAAACCGCAAGTTTTCAGGGTTATTCACAGCTCATTGAATCTGCATGATATTGTTGGCCGGATAAGGCGTTCACGCCGCATCCGGCAACAAACGACTCAACTCTGACCCGCTTCTGGTTTACGTGATTTTTGCCAGTAAAAATGCTCGCGTAAGCCTTCTGCCGATTCTTCCGCAACGGCGCGCAATTCATCGCTGTCCGCTTCATGGCGCAGTTGATGATCCACATTTTTCACCCATAAAAACTCATGTCCTTTGTGTCCTGCCATTAGTTGCCCGGAGAACAGCGCGCAGGTTAATAAGACTACCGATAACGCCTTCGTAAACATCCCGCCACCTTTTTCTTACCTTTTGCCGCTATGATGCCGACAGTTTCTTGAGGTTATTATTCTGTTTTGCAAATTAGCGCAAAGAAATTCTGGAATCTGCCTTCCTGATTTTGCATTGCATTCTGCCGTTGCGGCGATTAAGTGCTATTTTCGAGCAAATTACACACGGAGGTAAACACTAATGTTTACTTTGTTGATATACTCAGCGGCAGGGAGGCGATGTGAAACAAAGCGAGTTCAGACGTTGGCTCGAATCTCAGGGCGTCGATGTAGCGAATGGCAGCAACCATTTAAAACTCAGGTTTCACGGGAGGCGCAGTGTCATGCCGCGTCACCCCAGCGAAGAGATTAAAGAACCATTGCGTAAAGCAATTCTGAAACAACTCGGTTTGAGTTAATCGCCAATTAAAAAGGTTAATGACATGCGAGAGACAGTCGAAATTATGCGTTATCCCGTCACTCTTACACCCGCGCCGGAAGGCGGTTATATGGTTTCTTTTGTGGATATCCCCGAAGCGTTGACGCAGGGAGAAACGGTCGCTGAAGCGATGGAAGCAGCAAAAGATGCCTTACTGACCGCATTTGATTTTTATTTTGAAGATAACGAACTCATCCCGTTACCTTCGCCATTGAATAACAACGATCACTTTATTGAAGTACCTTTAAGTGTTGCTTCTAAGGTATTGCTGCTAAATGCTTTTTTACAGTCAGAAATCACTCAGCAAGAGTTAGCCAGACGAATTGGCAAACCTAAACAGGAGATTACTCGCCTATTTAATTTGCACCATGCGACAAAAATCGACGCCGTCCAGCTCGCGGCTAAGGCGCTTGGCAAAGAGTTATCGCTGGTGATGGTTTAATTATAGTTAACACAAAGTTGTCATTTTTAACAACTGATATAGACTGCCGGATCACCTGCACACTATAACGATTCAAAAATGAAAAAATACCAGCAACTGGCGGAACAATTACGCGAGCAAATTGCGTCAGGCATCTGGCAGCCCGGCGATCGTCTGCCTTCGTTACGTGAACAGGTGGCGCTTTCTGGCGTGAGCTTTATGACCGTCAGCCATGCCTACCAGTTGCTCGAAAGTCAGGGACATATTATTGCGCGGCCGCAGTCGGGTTATTACGTTGCGCCACAGACAATAAAAATGCAGAAAGCGCCAGTCATTCCGGTCACACGTGATGAAGCTGTCGATATTAATACCTATATTTTTGACATGTTGCAGGCCAGTCGCGATCCGTCGGTAGTGCCGTTTGCCTCAGCCTTTCCCGATCCGCGGCTTTTCCCACTGCAACAATTGAACCGCTCGCTGGCGCAAGTAAGCAAAACCGCCACGGCAATGAGCGTGATCGAAAACCTACCGCCAGGGAATGCCGAGCTTCGCCAGGCTATTGCTCGCCGCTATGCCTTACAGGGTATCACCATTTCGCCTGATGAAATCGTCATTACCGCCGGTGCATTAGAGGCATTAAATCTCGGTTTGCAAGCAGTCACAGAACCGGGCGATTGGGTGATAGTAGAGAATCCTTGTTTCTACGGCGCGTTGCAGGCGCTGGAACGATTACGGCTGAAAGCGTTATCGGTGGCGACGGATGTTAACGAAGGGATCGACCTTCAGACGCTGGAACTGGCGTTACAGGAGTATCCGGTGAAAGCGTGTTGGTTAATGACTAACAGCCAGAATCCGCTCGGTTTTACCTTAACGCCGCAGAAAAAAGCGCGGTTGGTAGAGTTGCTCAACCAGTACAACGTGATGCTGATTGAAGATGATGTCTACAGCGAGTTGTACTTTGGGCGGGAAAAACCGCTGCCTGCAAAAGCCTGGGATCAACATGATCGTGTGCTGCATTGCTCATCATTCTCTAAATGCCTGGTGCCAGGTTTTCGTATCGGCTGGGTCGCCGCAGGAAAACATGCGCGTAAAATCCAACGCTTGCAATTGATGAGTACGCTTTCCACCAGCTCACCGATGCAACTTGCGCTGGTGGATTACCTTTCGACACGCCGCTACGATGCCTATCTGCGTCGTCTACGTCGACAGCTTGCGGAACGCAAACAACGCGCCTGGCAGGCGCTGCTGCGTTATCTGCCTGTGGAAGTCAAAATACACCATAACGACAGTGGTTATTTTCTCTGGCTGGAACTTCCCGAACCGTTAGATGCGGGAGAATTGAGTGTTCAGGCACTGGCACATCACATCAGTATTGCGCCTGGTAAAATGTTTTCTACTGGCGAAAACTGGTCACGTTTTTTTCGTTTTAATACTGCATGGCAGTGGGGAGAACGCGAAGAACAAGCGGTAAAACAATTAGGCAAACTTATTCAAGAGCAGTTGAAATAGATTCCAATTTAATTTCCCTCCGGTTGAGCAATAGGAAATTCGAATAGCTCCAGTATTCCTTAACCCCTTGTCTATACTCCAGAAGATAGCCTCTAAAATTGCGTAATGCGCGTTAGCTCACAACCTGACTAAATATTTTCAGGGGCGAAGGTACGCCTGCAATGCGCCGTCTATGGTTAAACAGGGAGATATTTTTACGGCACGGCTGCTGACAATAATGACAACAGGAGTAAGACCTATGAGCAAGACATTTGCCCGCAGCAGCCTGTGTGCGCTAACCATGACTTTAATGACCGCCCACGCCGCCGAACCCCTCACTAATTTAGATAAACCGGAAGGACGACTGGATATTATTGCCTGGCCGGGATACATCGAACGTGGACAAACCGATAAACAATACGACTGGGTTACGCAATTCGAAAAAGAAACAGGTTGCGCGGTAAATGTGAAAACCGCCGCCACTTCCGATGAAATGGTCAGCCTGATGACCAAAGGCGGTTACGATCTGGTCACGGCGTCCGGTGATGCTTCACTGCGTTTGATTATGGGTAAACGTGTGCAGCCGATTAATACCGCACTGATCCCCAACTGGAAAACACTCGACCCACGCGTAGTAAAGGGCGACTGGTTTAACGTTGGCGGCAAAGTTTATGGCACGCCGTATCAGTGGGGGCCGAACCTGCTGATGTACAACACCAAAACCTTTCCGACGCCACCGGATAGCTGGCAGGTTGTCTTTGTGGAACAGGAACTGCCGGACGGTAAGAGCAATAAAGGCCGCGTACAGGCTTATGACGGCCCTATCTATATTGCCGATGCCGCGCTGTTCGTCAAAGCGACTCAGCCGCAGTTGGGCATCAGCGATCCGTACCAACTGACCGAAGATCAATATCAGGTGGTGCTGAAAGTACTTCGCGATCAACATGGTTTGATCCATCGCTACTGGCATGACACCTCTGTACAAATGAGCGATTTCAAAAATGAAGGCGTGGTAGCTTCCAGCGCATGGCCATATCAGGCCAACGCATTGAAAGGCGAAGGACAACCGATCGCCACCGTCTTCCCTAAAGAGGGCGTCACCGGCTGGGCTGATACCACTATGCTGCATAGCGAAGCAAAACATCCGGTTTGTGCCTACAAATGGATGAACTGGTCATTAACACCAAAAGTGCAGGGTGATGTGGCAGCCTGGTTTGGCTCACTGCCTGTGGTGCCGGAAGGCTGTAAAGCCAGTCCGTTGCTGGGCGATAAAGGCTGTGAAACTAATGGATTTAACTATTTCGACAAAATCGCCTTCTGGAAAACGCCCATCGCAGAAGGGGGAAAATTTGTCCCATATAGCCGCTGGACGCAGGATTACATTGCCATTATGGGCGGCCGCTAACTTCGCTGGGGTGTTTTATGACGTACGCAGTGGAGTTTGACAACGTTTCTCGGTTGTACGGTGACGTGCGCGCGGTAGATGGCGTCAGTATTGCGATAAAAGATGGTGAGTTCTTTTCAATGCTGGGGCCGTCCGGCTCCGGCAAAACCACCTGTCTGCGGCTAATCGCTGGATTCGAACAGCTTTCTGGCGGGGCAATTACTATTTTTGGTAAACCCGCCAGCAATCTGCCACCGTGGGAGCGGGATGTTAATACCGTTTTCCAGGACTACGCGCTGTTTCCCCATATGTCGATTCTCGATAACGTGGCCTACGGGCTGATGGTCAAAGGCGTTGAGAAAAAACAGCGTTACATCATGGCGCAAGAGGCGCTGGAAAAAGTGGCGCTTGGTTTCGTGCTGCAACGTAAGCCGTCACAGCTTTCCGGTGGTCAACGCCAGAGGGTCGCCATCGCCAGAGCGTTAGTGAACGAACCGCGCGTGTTGCTACTGGATGAGCCGCTCGGCGCACTGGATCTTAAGCTGCGCGAGCAGATGCAACTGGAGCTGAAAAAGCTGCAACAATCCCTCGGAATCACTTTTATCTTTGTCACCCACGATCAGGGCGAAGCATTATCGATGTCCGATCGCGTGGCGGTTTTCAATAATGGACGTATTGAGCAGGTTGATTCACCGCGCGATCTCTATATGCGTCCGCGTACGCCATTTGTCGCGGGATTTGTCGGGACATCCAACGTTTTTGCGCCGCTGATTGCGGAGAAACTTTGCGGCATGATGGGGAGCTTCGCATTGCGCCCGGAACATATCCGCCTCAATACACCTGGCGAAGTGCAGGCCAATGGCACGATCCAGGCGGTGCAATATCAGGGGGCGACGACTCGTTTTGAACTGAAACTTAGCGGCGGTGAAAAACTGCTGGTCAGTCTGGGCAACATGACGGGCGAAGAACTACCCGCCACGCTCACGCCTGGTCAACAGGTGATGGTTTCCTGGTCCCGCGATGTGATGGTGCCTCTGGTTGAGGAGAGGTGAATGGCGATGAACGTATTGCAGTCACCTGCGCGCCCCGGCATGGGGAAGATGTCGGTTTTTTTCTGGCGTAAACCGGGGCTTGGGTTGTTTTTACTGCTGCTTGGCCCGTTGATGTGGTTTGGCATCGTCTATTTCGGCTCGCTGCTGACACTGTTATGGCAGGGGTTTTATACCTTTGATGATTTCACTATGTCGGTAACGCCGGAACTGACGCTGGCGAATATACGCGCACTGTTTAACCCGGCTAATTACGACATCATCATCCGCACACTGACGATGGCAGTGGCGGTGACCATCGCCAGCGCTATTCTGGCCTTTCCGATGGCGTGGTACATGGCGCGCTACACCAGCGGCAAAATGAAAGCGTTTTTTTATATTGCGGTGATGTTACCGATGTGGGCGAGCTACATTGTTAAAGCCTATGCCTGGACGTTATTGCTGGCGAAAGATGGCGTAGCGCAGTGGTTTTTGCAACATCTGGGGCTGGAGCCACTGCTGACGGCGTTCCTGACACTTCCGGCTGTGGGCGGCAATACACTGTCTACTTCCGGGCTGGGGCGTTTTCTGGTGTTTCTTTATATCTGGCTGCCGTTCATGATCCTGCCTGTGCAGGCAGCGCTGGAGCGTTTACCCCCGTCACTGCTGCAGGCATCGGCAGATCTCGGCGCGCGCCCACGGCAAACTTTCCGCTATGTGGTGTTACCGCTGGCGATCCCGGGTATTGCCGCAGGTTCTATCTTTACCTTCTCGCTAACGCTGGGCGACTTTATCGTTCCGCAATTGGTGGGGCCGCCGGGGTATTTTATCGGCAACATGGTCTACTCCCAGCAAGGGGCGATTGGCAATATGCCGATGGCTGCAGCTTTCACTCTGGTGCCGATTGTTCTTATCGCACTGTATCTGGCGTTCGTGAAACGCATGGGGGCGTTCGATGCACTCTGAACGCGCACCGTTGTTCCTCAAACTGGCGGCCTGGGGCGGCGTGCTTTTTCTCCATTTTCCCATCTTGATTATCGCCGCCTATGCGTTTAACACCGAGGAAGCCGCATTTAGTTTTCCACCACAAGGCTTGACGCTGCGCTGGTTCAGCATAGCAGCACAGCGTAGCGATATTCTTGATGCCGTGACACTGTCACTTAAAGTGGCGACGCTGGCGACATTCATCGCGCTGGTGTTAGGAACACTGGCGGCCGCGGCGCTCTGGCGGCGTGACTTTTTCGGCAAAAGCGCCATTTCACTGTTACTGCTGTTACCCATTGCATTGCCTGGCATTGTCACTGGTCTCGCACTATTAACGGCCTTTAAAACGATCAATCTGGAGCCAGGCTTTTTCACTATCGTGGTTGGTCATGCGACTTTTTGCGTGGTGGTCGTCTTCAACAATGTCATCGCCCGTTTTCGCCGTACCTCGTGGAGTCTGGTGGAAGCGTCAATGGATCTTGGAGCCAATGGCTGGCAAACCTTCCGCTACGTGGTGTTGCCGAATCTCAGTTCGGCGTTACTGGCGGGGGGAATGCTGGCGTTTGCCTTGTCGTTCGATGAAATCATCGTGACGACTTTTACCGCGGGTCACGAACGGACGTTACCACTGTGGTTGCTCAATCAGCTTGGGCGACCGCGTGATGTACCGGTAACCAACGTTGTGGCACTGCTGGTTATGTTGGTAACAACCTTGCCGATCCTAGGGGCCTGGTGGCTAACCCGTGAAGGCGACAAGGGTCAATAACCACTGAAATGGGAATATGCTATGCAACATAAGTTACTGATTAACGGAGAACTGGTCAGCGGCGAAGGGGAAAAACAGCCTGTCTATAATCCGGCAACGGGAGAAGTATTACTGGAGATTGCCGAGGCAACCGCAGAGCAGGTTGATGCCGCTGTTCGCGCGGCAGATGCCGCATTTGTCGGGTGGGGGCAAACCACGCCGAAAATGCGTGCGGAATGCCTGCTGAAACTGGCGGATGTTATCGAAGAGAACGGTCAGGTTTTTGCCGAACTGGAGTCCCGTAACTGTGGCAAACCGCTGCATAGTGCTTTTAATGATGAGATTCCGGCGATTGTCGATGTCTTTCGCTTTTTCGCCGGCGCTGCGCGCTGCCTGAATGGTCTGGCGGCGGGTGAATATCTTGAAGGTCATACATCAATGATTCGCCGCGATCCATTAGGTGTTGTGGCCTCTATCGCCCCCTGGAACTACCCGTTGATGATGGCAGCGTGGAAACTGGCTCCGGCGCTGGCGGCGGGGAACTGCGTAGTGCTTAAACCATCAGAAATTACACCGCTGACTGCGTTGAAACTGGCAGAACTGGCGAAAGATATCTTCCCGCCAGGCGTGATCAACGTACTGTTTGGCAGAGGTAAAACGGTGGGTGATCCGCTGACCGGACATCCAAAAGTGCGCATGGTGTCGCTGACGGGGTCTATCGCTACCGGTGAGCACATCATCAGCCATACAGCACCATCCATAAAGCGCACCCACATGGAACTGGGCGGTAAAGCACCAGTGATTGTCTTTGATGATGCAGATATTGAAGCAGTGGTCGAAGGTGTGCGCACCTTTGGCTATTACAATGCCGGACAAGATTGCACTGCTGCCTGTCGTATCTACGCGCAAAAAGGTATTTACGACGCGCTGGTGGAAAAACTCGGTGCCGCAGTGGCAACGTTAAAATCTGGTGCACCGGATGATGGTGCCACAGAGCTGGGGCCGTTAAGCTCACTGGCACATCTCGAACGCGTCAGCAGGGCGGTGGAAGAGGCGAAGGCGACGGGACACATTAAGGTGATCACCGGCGGTGAAAAACGGCAGGGTAACGGCTATTATTATGCGCCTACACTGCTGGCCGGTGCGTTACAAGAAGATGCCATCGTTCAAAGAGAGGTATTTGGCCCGGTAGTGAGCGTGACGGCCTTCGACAACGAAGAGCAAGTGGTTAACTGGGCGAATGACAGTCAGTACGGGTTGGCCTCTTCGGTGTGGACGAAAGATGTCGGTCGGGCGCATCGCGTGAGCGCTCGTCTGCAATATGGCTGCACCTGGGTCAATACCCACTTCATGCTGGTCAGTGAAATGCCGCACGGCGGGCAGAAACTTTCAGGTTATGGCAAAGATATGTCACTTTATGGGCTGGAAGATTACACCGTAGTACGCCACATAATGGTTAAGCATTAAGGATAGTGTTGTAAATCTGGAGAGTGTGAGAGGATCTAACGTACTGTCAGAGAGTTGATTTCTCTCTGACAGTACGTGCTGCGTGCAATATCGCTACATCAAATAAACCAACCAAATCTCATAGAGATAAGAGTAAACAACCCAACAGCAGCAAAGAGATTTATCAGCACTACAGTTTTACTGGAAACGTTCATTTTTGCCACCTTTTGTCATAGCCCCTATGTGTATAGTACGGGTTGGGAAAATCCGCAATCATACTCATTCTGAAGATGGACAAGAGCATGCCGTAGGTTATTGAATTTATCTTAAATGGATTGAAAACTTGATGCGCATCAAGAAATGACGCATATTTGCGCGCGTTTTATTCACCTGGCTGGATGCCTGTACATGTCTCTTTTTCAATGTTTGCTTGTTTTTTATGCTGTTATGGCAGTAATCGCCTTTCTTATTACCTGGTTTCTTTCCCACGATAAGAAGAGCATTCGCTTTCTGAGCGCCTTTCTGGTGGGGATCACATGGCCGATGAGTTTTCCAGTGGCGCTACTGTTTTCACTGTTTTAAATCTTACTCGCTGGCTTGACGGCACAACGCAGACTTATATCATTTGAGTGAATCGATAAATTTCACAAGTGGCTAAGGAGAAAGTATGTCGCATCTGGATGAGGTCATCGCGCGCGTGGATGCCGCGATTGAGGAGAGCGTCATTGCCCATATGAACGAATTGTTAATCGCCCTGAGCGATGACGCAGAGTTAAGCCGGGAAGATCGCTACACCCAGCAACAGCGTTTGCGCACAGCAATCGCCCATCACGGACGCAAGCATAAAGAAGATATGGAAGCGCGCCACGAACAGTTAACGAAAGGCGGCACCATCCTCTGATTAAAACGTGCGTCTGGCCACCAACCAGGCGCCAACTACCAATAAAACCGCTCCGCAAATTGGACCAATCAACGCCCGAAGTGGCACGCCATGACTGCGGAAAATATCCAGTACCAGACCTCCAATAAGTTGGCTGGCGACCAGTACTGCAATGGTCGTTGCCGCCCCCACATTTTGATACCCGCTGATACTGGCGAAGACAAAAAATGATCCCAGCAAACCAGGGATTAGAGTCCACCAACGCACGCTGGACACCAGTTCGCCAAACCCTGCCATCCCTTGTTTAAACCACAAAATAGACACGAACAGCACAATTCCCACCAGTGAGTTCAGTAGCATGGCGATGAGAATGGTGGAGGAGGTCTGAGTGATGCGCACCATCAATGTGTTTTGCACCACCAGACCAATCCCGGCGGCGATCAAAAAGGCAAGGGTAAGCGACTGATTCATCCGATAGCGTCCGGTTCACTGCGTTCGTCGAGTTGCAACTGCATAAAGGTGAGATCCAGCCAGCGACCAAATTTAGTGCCTACCTGCGGCATTTGTGCGGTGACGACAAATCCCAGCGACTGGTGTAGATGCAGCGAGGCCTGATTTTGCGACTCGATCCCGGCAACCATGACATGCTTCCCGCAATCCCGCGCTTCATCAATCAACCGGCTTAACAATTTGCGCCCAAGACCTTTGCCCTGATGATCCGGATGAACATATACCGAATGTTCCACTGTATGGCGAAAACCGTCGAAACTACGCCAGTCACCAAATGAGGCATACCCCGTGACAACGCCATTTTCTTCGCTCACCAGCACCGGATAACCGGATAATGTTCGCGCTTCAAACCAGGCGATTCGGTTATCTGCATCCACCGTTTGGTCGTTCCAGATAGCCGCCGTATACAACACGGCGTGGTTATAAATTTCTGCAATTGCAGCACAATCGGCTTTGCGGGCAAAACGGATGGACATGTCGAGCCTCTATAAAACATCGAATAGTAATGATGCTATCAATACTATCGAAAACAGCCGGAAGCAACGCAATCTATAATGAAATTATTGTGTGTTGCTGGACGAATGTGATGCATACAAACACATCTCACCACGTGAGCCTGCTACCATTGATGGATTCATGCCAAAAGCACAGGAGATCATTATGGGGCAACAAAAGCAGCGTAACCGCCGTTGGGTTCTGGCCTCGCGTCCGCATGGAGCGCCGGTTCCGGAGAATTTCCGTCTGGAAGAAGATGACGTTGCCACGCCAGGTGAAGGTCAGGTGTTACTGCGCACAGTTTATCTGTCGCTGGACCCGTATATGCGCGGGCGCATGAGCGATGAGCCATCCTATTCACCACCGGTTGATATTGGTGGCGTGATGGTTGGCGGCACGGTGAGCCGGGTGGTGGAATCAAATCATCCGGACTACCAGCCTGGCGACTGGGTGCTGGGCTACAGCGGCTGGCAGGACTACGACATATCCAGCGGTGATGAACTGGTGAAACTTGGCGATCAGCCACAAAACCCTTCGTGGTCGCTGGGTGTGCTGGGGATGCCTGGTTTTACCGCTTATATGGGCTTGCTGGATATCGGTCAACCTAAAAAGGGGGAAACGCTGGTGGTTGCTGCTGCAACCGGCCCTGTTGGCGCAACGGTGGGGCAAATCGGCAAACTGAAAGGCTGTCGGGTGGTGGGTGTTGCCGGTGGCGCTGAAAAATGCCGCCATGCTACTGATGTACTGGGTTTCGATGTTTGCCTTGATCACCATGCGGATGATTTTGCTGAGCAACTGACGAAGGCGTGTCCGAAAGGTGTTGATATCTATTATGAAAATGTGGGCGGTAAAGTGTTTGATGCCGTGTTGCCGTTGCTCAATACATCCGCGCGCATTCCTGTCTGCGGCTTAGTGAGCGGCTATAATGCGACGGAATTGCCATCTGGTCCGGATCGTTTACCGTTGCTGATGGCCACGGTGCTGAAAAAACGTATTCGTCTGCAAGGCTTTATTATCAGCCAGGATTATGGGCACCGGATCCATGAGTTCCAGCAGGAGATGGGGCAATGGGTGAAAGAGGGGAAAATCCATTATCGCGAGCAAATGACCGACGGTTTAGAAAATGCCCCACAGACTTTTATTGGCCTGTTAGAAGGTAAAAACTTCGGCAAAGTCGTTATTCGTGTGGCGGATGACAATTAACAAAACAGGTGGCGGTGTTATACCGCCACCACGTAATATTATTCAAACCGCCATGCGAGATTTACGCCAATACTATAATTCCGTCCAGGTGCTGGCTCGTAATATCGGCCATTGGATTCATTAACAATCACCGATCCGACATATTCTTTGTCGAATAAATTATCGACCCGGCCAAATAAATCCACCGTCATATTGCGGTAATTATATTTATAGCCGGTAAACAAACCAACGAGAGTATAAGAGGGCGCTTTTGCCGTGTTTTCGTCATCAGCCATAATATCGCCCATATATCGCGCTTCTGTACCGGCATACCAGCCTTCTTCTGGTACGTAACCTAAAGACGCAAAGCCCATATTGCGGGCGATCCCTGGCATCCGGTTACCATTACAGTTCTGATCGTTACAAACGTTGCTGCGATATGTTGCATCAAGCCAGGTCCACGACGCTTTTACGCGGAAATCTCCGGCGAAACGTTGATCCCACGCCAGCTCGGCTCCCTGACGACGCGTCTTCCCGGCATTTTTATAAGTGGTACGCCCACCGCTACTGCTATCGACAACGATTTCATCATGAGTATCGGTCTGGAACACTGCGAGGCTAAACAGACCATCGCCAATACGCGTTTTACTGCCGATTTCGATTGTATCGTTGGTGGACGGTTTTAAACCAAAGTTCATCCCGCTTTGCCCATCGGCACGGTATGAAAGTTCATTAATGGTCGGCGTTTCAAAGCCGCGTCCCGCTGCCAGATAGATATTCCAGGCATCGGTGATGGCGTATTTTAACGATCCGGCTGGCAGCCATTTGTGATAACTGGCATCTCCGCTGTCATCGCCGTTACCGGGAGTAATGTAATAATCGTTGGAATCAAACCATACTGAGCTATAGCGCACGCCAGCATCCAGTGACAGTTTGTCAGTCAGTTGCCACTGGGTCTGTAAATAGGGATCGACGTTCCACATCAGATTACGCTCGTCGCGGCGCAAATCACCTTTTTGCCCGTATTCTGGTATGCCGTAATTCAAGCGGAAGTTATTGTAGCCCTTGCGGTTTTCACTCATGTTTTCATAGTTTAAACCGGTGGTTAAAGTGAACGGAACACCCAGTTCGCCGCGGTGTGTCCAGCGACTGTCTATTCCCTGATAATGGCGTTGCAGCGTAATCACGCCGCCTGCGTGTGACGGGGTAAGTTGTGGTGCCATCGGGATTGACTGGTACTGGGTCGTTTCACGCTCACCCGCGTACATCATCACGCTCATCTCATCGCTGGCGCTAAGACTACGCTCATAACGCACTCCAGCCTGAGTTTGCTTGATGGTTTTCCGTGTATCGTACTGTTCAGCGCGAGGAGCTTGTTGCGGATCCGCTTTCCATTCTGCTTCGGTCAACCCACCAGGGTCGTTTGCTTTGATATCCACACTATTAAAAATCAGGCTTAATTTGCTGGCATCATCAATACGTACGCCCAATTTGGCATTGGCTAAATTTTTCTGTGCACCACTATGGTCACGGTAGCCGTGGGTCGTAAAACGTGTGGTCGAAACGGTGTAATCGACATCGCCAGCCTGTGTGCCGTCACCCATTGCTCCCGTTGCCTTCAACCCGTAACGCCAGCTACCAAAACTGCCATAGTAACTGCTGGCTTCAATGCCTGACGGTTGTTGCCCCGTTTGTGTGGTGACATTCATCACCCCACCGGAAGCGTTGCCATAGAGGGCGGAAAAGGGGCCACGCAGTACTTCCACGTTTTGCACGCTACTTAAATCGATATTAGACGTTTGTCCTTGCCCGTCGGGCATGGTGGCGGGAATGCCGTCCACATACAGGCGAATCCCGCGGATCCCGTAAGTAGAGCGGGAACCAAATCCACGAATCGACAACTGTAAATCCTGCGCATAGTTCTGCCGGTTTTGTACCTGTAAACCAGGCACGCTGGTCAGTGATTCAGACAAGTTAATGCGCGGTGTTGCCAGGCGCATCTCTTCGCCATCAACCACACTGACCGCCGCTGGGGTATCCAGCTCTGAAACCACCTGTGGTGTGGCACTCACAATCATGGTTTGTTCATTAGCGGCAAAAACGGATGGGGAAAGGACAATCAGCGCAGATAAAACAGTCTGTCGGACGGAAAAAATCTTCATGAAAAAAGCCAGGTTAAGAATGGAAAAACATCGCTATGGTAATAAATTTGTAAATTTATAGAAAACAAAACGGCACGATACGTTAACCAATTGAGAAAATTGTAGTCGTAACAGCAAGAAATACTCCACATTTGAGAGAATAATGATTACCATTCCCATTTATAACAAGGGTGTAACGAAGATTACGCTCAGCGAAGCATTGTGAAGCAGCAAAAATATCGGTTCATCAAAGGGAGTCGTCATGCATTTACGTCATCTGTTTTCATCGCGTCTGCGTGGTTCATTACTGTTAGGTTCATTGCTCGTTGCTTCATCGTTCAGCACGCAGGCAGCGGAAGAAATGCTGCGTAAAGCGGTAGGTAAAGGCGCTTACGAAATGGCTTATAGCCAGCAGGAAAATGCGCTGTGGCTCGCTACATCGCAAAGCCGCAAACTGGATAAAGGCGGGGTGGTTTATCGTCTCGATCCGGTCACTCTGGAAGTGACTCAGGTGATTCATAATGATCTCAAACCGTTTGGCGCCACCATTAACAATGCCACCCAGACGTTGTGGTTTGGTAACACCGTAAACAGCGCGGTCACGGCGATCGATGCCAAAACGGGCGAAGTGAAAGGGCGTCTGGTGCTGGATGATCGTAAGCGCACGGAAGAGGTGCGCCCGCTGCAGCCGCGTGAACTGGTAGCAGATGATGCCACGAATACCGTTTACATCAGCGGTATTGGGAAGGAGAGCGTGGTCTGGGTGATTGACGGTGAGAATATCAAACTGAAAACTGCCATCCAGAACACCGGTAAAATGAGCACTGGCCTGGCGTTGGATAGCAAAGGCAAACGTCTCTATACCACCAACGCTGACGGTGAATTGATTACTATCGACACCACCGACAACAAAATTTTGAGCCGTAAAAAGTTGCTGGATGATGGCAAAGAGCACTTCTTTATCAACATTAGTCTCGATACCGCCAACCAGCGTGCGTTTATCACCGACTCCAAAGCTGCGGAAGTGCTGGTGGTTGATACTCGTGAAGGCAATATTCTGGCGAAGGTAGCGGCACCGGAATCACTGGCTGTGCTGTTTAACCCGGCGCGTAATGAAGCCTATGTGACACATCGTCAGGCAGGTAAAGTCAGTGTGATTGACGCGAAAACCTACAAGGTAGTGAAAACGTTCGATACGCCGACCCATCCGAACAGCCTGGCGCTGTCTGCCGATGGCAAAACGCTGTATGTCAGTGTTAAACAAAAATCCACTAAACAGCAGGAAGCTACCCAGCCGGACGATGTGATTCGTATTGCGCTGTAATCGACACAGGGGAGTTTGTCTTTCGTAGGCCTGATAAGGCGCTAGCGCCGCATCCGGCAAGCGGAGCACAATGCCTGATGCAACGCTGTCGCGTCTTATCAGGCCTACAACACGCATAATTATTTGATTTATTTAGAGTTTGTTAGCCGGATAAGGCATTTACGCCGCATCCGGCTTTAAACCGGGCAATTTTGCAATTAACTCGCCGTTTCAGGCTTAAACACAATTTCCTGTTTTTCTTCATCTTCCTCGATGACTGGCGCAGTGCTGTGAACTTCGGCAACGCGTTTACGCACACCAAACCAACCCACAACCAGCAGAATACCGATAACCGGCAGTGCCGCGATGGTATAAGTCCCGTTCGGATAATCGAACGCCATCAGCACCAGGACGCACAGCAAAAACAGTAAAGTCAGCCAGGAAGTGAAGGGCGCGCCGGGGAGTTTAAAACTGACTTCCTGCGCTTTACCTTCTTTAATCGCTTTACGCAGGCGCATCTGGCAAACAATGATAAACGCCCACGAAGCGATAATTCCCAGCGACGCAAAGTTCAACACAATCTCAAAAACGCGCGACGGCACCAGATAATTGAGGAATACGCCGACAACATACACGACCAGCGTCGCCAGAATCCCGGCATACGGAACATGCTGGCGACTCATTTTCGCCATAAAACTTGGTGCAGAACCGCCCATTGCCATTGAGCGTAAAATACGTCCGGTGCAGTACAGGCCAGAGTTCAGGCTGGAGAGTGCGGCGGTCAGCACCACGATATTCATAATGCTGCCGATGTACGGCACGCCAAGTTTAGAGAAGAACGTCACAAACGGACTTTGCCCCGCCTGATACGCGCTCCACGGCAATAACATCACCAGCAACAACACGGAACCGACATAAAACAGACCAATACGCCAAATCACGCTGTTAATGGCTTTAGGCACCATGGTCTGCGGATCTTTACATTCTCCGGCGGCAGTTCCCACCATCTCAATGGAAGCGAAAGCAAATACTACGCCCTGAATCAACACCAGTGCAGGCAATAAACCGTGGGGGAAGATACCGCCATTATCGGTAATTAAATGAAATCCTGTGGTGTTGCCATCCAGTGGCTTACCGCTACCGAGGAACACTGTACCCACGACCAGAAAGGTAACAATGGCGAGAACTTTAATCAGCGCAAACCAGAACTCCATCTCTGCAAACCATTTTACACCTATCATATTCATGGTGCCGACGATGGTTAATGCCCCGAGCGCAAATACCCATTGTGGAATATCGCCAAACGCGCCCCAGTAATGCATATACAGTGCAACTGCAGTAATATCGACAATCCCGGTCATTGCCCAGTTGATGAAGTACATCCAGCCAGCAACATAAGCGGCTTTCTCACCCAAAAACTCACGGGCATATGAGACAAAACTGCCACTGGAAGGGCGATGTAATACCAACTCACCCAACGCACGCAAAATAAAAAACGAAAACAAGCCGCAGATTAAATAAACCAGTGCCAGTGCTGGTCCCGCCATTTGCAGTCGGGCACCTGCGCCTAAAAACAAACCAGTACCAATCGCGCCACCAATGGCGATCATCTGCACCTGGCGATTACCCATCGCTTTGTGATAGCCCTCTTCGTGGGCATTAAGCCAGCGGCGTTTCGCGGCGTGTTGATCTGAAGTATCTGTGTCGTGTTTACTCATTGCGCTCCCTGAGTTTCTCGCTAAAAGGTTATATATGACACCACATGGTTTGTTTATTCACCGTGGCAATGACAGCCTTCACCATTATTCTTTATGGGTATAACTGTCGGCGCAGAATCCTACCTGTTATCGTGTAACGATGCAAAATGATCCCGCTCTAAATGTATGGGTATAAAAGCGACTGACGACAAAATAGCAATCTGGTGAAATTATGACTGATACAACTATTGTTGCGTTGAGGGTACTCGATTGCAGACCAGATCTTTTGTTCCTCGTTCGTCGCTCTGAACGCCCGTGGTTTCAGTGGTCACTAGAGTGGTTGGTCGCCAACATATCCCTTCGCTGATTATCACTGAACAGTGAGGGACTGGCGTATGACTGGTTTCAGGGAAATACAACTCTTAAAACATTACTTCAATATAATTTTAATATGTATATCATTCTCGATATTAATTTATGAAGTGAATTTGATATATTCCGAATTCATGATTTACATTACTAATGTATGGAGCATCACGTTAAGATAGCCACGTGCAGATCATGATATCAGGGTGGGGCGGTAGCGTTTACAGATATTAATTAATTGATGAGGATTATGTTATCCGTGCAATCATTTGCATCAACTATTGATATTGAAGATAGATAAACAAAGATACTGAGAGTTAATGTTAAGTAATCGTAATGGGAAACTTTGATAACTTGCTTTGATTTCATTGTCTATGAAGATGATGTCATCAACACTGCATAAAGTGGAAATGTTGAACATCAAAGAGAACCCTATTTAATAAATAATAAAAGAACGTTTGTTTTTTATCTGAAAAATATTATTTCCAGAAGGAATGAGATGTCATTAAGGAGAATGACATCTGGTGAATTAACATTAGCCAGATCGATTTTTGAGAATACAATTGATTATAACAAGGTATGGATCCACAATGAAAAACCCTTGCCAGGTCAAGGGGAAAGAACAGCGATGACCCCAAACGGGAAAATGTATTATCCTGATGCTGTTTATAGTTCAGATTTTTCATCGCAAGCAATGCCTGGCGATCGTGAAACAGTAGCTGGTGCTTCTCACTTGTTTATTCATGAAATGATGCATGTTTGGCAATATCAGAAAGGGTATTCAGTTAAGTTGCGTGGTTTGTTTTCCTGGGCGGCAAATTATCATTACGATCTTAATTTACAGTCAATTGCTTCTTATTCAATGGAACAACAAGCATCTATAGTTGCTGATTATTGGCTATTGATTAACTATGGATTGGTAGCTGATTTGGCAAATGTTAACTATGTAGGAGATACAACTGAATCAGTGAATACTCTATCGGAAAAATACAAAAAGGTGCTTAATTTATTTCCTGCGGGCGTCATGTGAAGAGATTCTTTTTGTTGCTCTTTTTATCGGGATGCACTGTTGGTGATTATGTTCGTCCATTGTTGCCCGGTAATATATATTTACAAGACGCACGGGTTTGTTCAAAACCAGACGATGGGAATATGATTTCAAATTATATTTTATATGAAGGTAAATATGGTAATGCAATAAAACTGAAAAGAGTGACTGGTCAGTTCGATCCCGTATGTATTGACATAAATGAGCTATCTTCAGATGTTATTTATATCGGAAAATATATGCTCTCTTCCGGAAGTAAAAAAGAATACTATGGTTTTAGCATAATTAGAACAGGGGGACGTATTTTAAGACTTGATGATAATCATATCAAATGACAAGTTAAATAATTTCATTGGTTTTATTAATGTGCTTCAGGTGAATATTTTCGCCAGGGTAACATGACTGTGCATTCTTCATGGTATATATGGTTGATAGTACCTTCAGTAGCACTCATAAGTATTGAGGTGTTTTATGCCAGCGACGAATATTTTATATATTTTCTTCTCTGTAAGATTTCTTATTAGCACTTAGCCATTCCTAGTTAAAAGGATTAATTATGAGTTTTACAGCTACAGATTACCCATCCGGCACACTAATTGGATCGGGTAAGCATAACGTGACTTTGAGCGGCAGCGCTGTTCCTGATGGAATGTTACTGTTCGCAAGCTTAGGTGGTACAGAAACAGTAGGGGAACTATTTACTTATTCTATTAAATCAAAAACTCCTGACACCCTGAACATAGGATATGTTTCCCCCGCAGCCAACCTGCAGCTCAAATCGATGGTGGGCAAAGATCTGTGCGTCCATATCGAATTGGATGGCGGCGGAAAACGGTATATCAGCGGGCTGGTGACGGCGGCGCGCGTGGCTGGTCATCAAGGACGTTCGGTGGTGTATGAACTGCGGATCGAACCGTGGTTAAAAATACTGACCCACACGAGTGACTACAAAGCGTTTCAGAATAAAAACGTGGTGGACATCCTGGATGAGGTACTGGATGAGTACCCCTGGCCAGTGGAAAAACGACTGGTGGAAAATTATCCGACTCGCACCTGGCAGGTGCAGTACGGTGAAACAGATTTTGATTTTATTCAGCGCCTGATGCAGGAGTGGGGTATCTACTGGTGGTTTGAGCACAGCGAGAACAGTCACACGTTAGTGCTGGCTGATGCCATTAATGTCCACAAGACATGCGCAGATTCGCCGCTGGTGTGTTATTACCAGAAAGGGCTGAAACTGGACAAGGAGTTTATCCATACCATCACAGCAAATGAAAGCCTGCGCAGCGGACAGTGGGTGCTGAATGATTTCGACTTTATGAAGCCGCGTTCACTGCTGAAGAGCACCGTGGCTAATCCACGTGAAACCGGCCTTGCTGAATATGAGCACTACGAATGGCCGGGAGACTACTTCACAAAGAGTGAAGGTGAAATGCTGACACGCATCCGCATGGAAGAACAGCGTAGCCCCGGTAGTCGGGTACAGGGCAGTGGCAATATTCGTACCCTGATGACAGGTTTTACCTTCACCCTGGAAAACTATCCAACAGCCGAAGTGAACCGGGAATATCTGCTGGCACAGACCACACTATTTATACAGGACAATGCGCAACACAGCGGCCAGGAGCAGCACTTCTCTTACTCAACCAGCTTTGAGTTGCATCCCACCAATGAAGTTTACCGTCCGCAGCGAACTCTGAGCAAACCCCATACCAAAGGCCCGCAGAGCGCCATCGTGACTGGCCCGGCGGGGCAGGAAATCTGGACGGATAAATATGGCCGGGTGAAAGTTCAGTTTGGCTGGGATCGTTACGGTAAGAATGACGAAAACAGCTCCTGCTGGATCCGTGTCAGTTATCCGTGGGCGGGTAAAGGATTCGGTGGCATTCAGATCCCGCGCATTGGTCAGGAAGTTCTAGTGGATTTCAAAAACGGTGACCCGGATTTACCCATTATCGTGGGGCGGACATACAACCAGGACACCATGCCTCCGTGGGGACTACCGGGCGCAGCGACGCAAAGCGGGTTTTACAGCCACACCATCGGCGGCGGCCCAACCAATGCTAACGCCCTGCGTTTTGAGGATAAAACTGGCGGAGAAGAAGTCTGGTTGCATGCCGAGAAAGATCAACGCATTGAAGTAAATAATAATGAAAGCCATTGGGTGGGCAATAATCGCCTTAAAGTTATTGATAAAACAGAAACTGCGATTATTGGTGAGAAACGTTCTCTAACAGTCCAGACAGATGATATCTCTCTCGCCGGAGGGGATAAAACAATTCAGACAGTGCAGAATTTACGCCTTGCTGCGGGAGATTCCATTATTCTTAGCTGCGGAGAAACTATCCTGCAAATGACCAGTGACGGAATATTTAATATAACCTGTAAGAATTTTAATATTACAGCAACAGAGAACGGAAAAATAAATACACAATCAGGGCAGCTTGATTTAAACATGAATGACAGAGCGGCAAATATACCTCCGCCTGGAGCATTAGAGAAAACAGCCCTTCAGACGGCAATAGACGTCACCTTCATGACTAAAAAATAAATAAAAACCCATCAAAAAATAATTCGTTTATTAAAAAGGACTCATGCCATTATGACGGAATATTACCTC